>Ga0214917_10003955_pt1 | contig 16807 bp, 13 predicted proteins | sample LL_1208_BB_MetaG_FD_177983 | JGI IMG/M metagenome (GOLD analysis project Ga0214917, IMG submission 177983) | Freshwater microbial communities from Lake Lanier, Atlanta, Georgia, United States - LL_1208_BB | ecosystem: Environmental > Aquatic > Freshwater > Lake | place: USA: Georgia | collected... | reverse complement strand
TAAGAATTTAGAATGCGCCTTATATTGGAATGATAAGAAAAATTGTCTTATTAATATGACTGATGAATTTAGTAAGAGGCGTTTTAATGTTATTAAAATTAAAAACTGTAATGATATGAAAAAGGCTCTAGATAGTGATTATATGAATGGATGTAATACCATTCCAGAATATAATATTGATATTTATAGAAAAACAAAATGTATTTATACTAAAAATGATATCACGACTCTTCTTACTAGTATTGGGGAGGAGAATAGAAATCACTTATTTATGCAGTTAGTATTGTCAAAAGAATATTGTCATCTTGTTATTAATAATATGGATATTATGACCTTAATGCAACCCTATATTAAAAAAAATATCGTATCATTTAAACATCGACTCAGTTATGCTTGGATTACATTTTATTTGGAAGAGTTATTGGATAAGAATAAAATTAATACAAATAATGATTATATTTTTGATATTAATACCGCATCAATATTGCCATTTTTCTACAATGACATCACTGAGCCATATAGTAGTCCATATAATACCACACTTATATCTTATAAAAAACTAAGTTATGGAAAAAATATTTGTGGAGTTGATAGTAGTACGCGTATCGATTATAAAAGAATTTGTAATTTGGATGAATTTAAACAACGAATGAATATCTTTATTACAGGGGATATGAAGATTGATATATTTAGCGATATTGATTTCAAGAAACTAAATATGGGAATTACTGGGAGTATTATGACAGCGTGCACGCAATATTATCACCCATTATTGCAATTATTTAAAAAAGATGATAATATAAATATTACTTTTAATAAATTCTTTGATGAATATTATAATAATTCAGACATTGATATTATTATAAACAAACCAAATATTTTTGAATATTTTGATACATTTACAGAGTTTTATACAATGCTAATGGTAAATATTATTAAATATTATAACGTGGAACCAGATACAATTGACTATGAGGTTATTCAGAATATATATGTTTTTCTAGATAAGGATGATGAACCTGAAAAATCTGCATTTGACTTATTTACTGAATATACACGAGAAATGTTAACTCATTTCACTAAGGATGAACAAGATATTATCAAAAAGAAATATTCAGACATTTTTAAATTTAATTATAGTAATGTTATCATTAAGCCTAAGACAAATCAACAAGAACATTTTAAAAATATTCTTGTTAATTATAAATTTAAAATTAAATGCAAACTACTAAATCATAATATTGAAGTGTTTCAATGTAGGGCGAATGATATTATGAATTTAGTGGGTAATTTTCATTTGCCTTGTGTACGAGCTTATTACGATGGAAATGTCTATATGACACCAACCTTTATTACAGCCCATATGACCTATATGAATATTGATTATCGATATTTTGCAGGAACATCTCATCCATGTGATATTATTAAGAAATATAGAATGCGTGGCTTTGGAACTTGGTTAAATAGGACTGAATTGAAACAATATACAGAAAAATACAATGAACCACTTGGATGGTTAAATGTAAATAACCCGATTTTTTACCCAAGAAAAGCAGAATCATTATATGATTTATCATATAATGATAGATATGATATAAATGCAAATATAAAAAAATATCCCGAAAATGAATATAATATGGGCATATTTGAGGTACCAATTAAAATGTCTCCTGTTGGAGCAATTAATAAGATAACTGGACAAATTATACCATATGAGAATAATGATTATTAACGATTGATAAAAACAAAATTCCCCAATCATAACTTATTTGCGTAAGAGATAATTTTACAAAATTCTCTCTCACAAATAAAAATTGATCGCAGGTTAGAATTTATATATAAATTCTAACATTCTCGATTAACTTTATTAAAATAACACTATTGTTATTTTAATAAAAATTGATTAAAAGATTCATTTAAAACATAAATATTATAACAATGACCATTGACAAAGCGATTTATACTGAATACAAAAATAAACTCTATGAATTATTCGAAGATGAAACTCTTGAAAGGATTATGGAGGGGATTGAAAGTTTTGTTGCCAATTATATTGAAACAAATGATTGCCCCTATCTAGTTAATGATATTTATGTAAATAAAGTAAATGAAATTCTTGATGCGATGGGTTATTCTGAATATTTGAGTGAAATGATTACTATTGGTCACGTTGTTCCAGAAGAATTAGCATTTTTGAAGCCACACGAGATATGCCCGGGTAAATATAAGAATATTATTGAGAAGAAAGCATATGAACATAAACAAAAGAAGAAAGGTTCAAATATATTTTCTTGCAAAAAGTGTAAGCAGAATAATTGTGAAATTGAACAAAAACAAACAAGGAGTGCTGATGAATCTATGACAACGATTGTAAAATGTTTAGAATGTGGTTTCAGTTTTCGTTTTAATTAGTGATATAATCTTCCTACCACCAGTTTTTGGTGAGAGTTCAACATTGTATTTAGTTTTAATAACATTAGTAATATCACTATAATGATTTAATTTATCGATAACACTTGGTTTATTATTATCAATTGCATAAGTAACAAGAGGCATAAAATCATTATTAATAATATACATTTCAACCATTGAGAATATTTCTTTTATCATATCATCCATATGAGTTCCCTTAATTGTTATCCCATAATAGATATCAATTAACATAAATACTACATTGTGATAATGTACACTTTCATCTAAAAAATTATATTTAATTGAGATAACATTCCATCTTTTAATATTAGTATGAAGAATACAAAAATAATAATTAGCTTGGCACCGCAAAACATCAATAGCATAGAGTGAAATATAATCTCTTATTTTCTTCTCTATCATATCATAGTTTTGCTCTTTTTGAAGGATATTTAAATTATCACTCCACAATGTTATTGGGCGAGTGGGCATTTTATTAGCGTGATAGAAATTAATCATACTTTGTTTAAAGCCTAGCCAAAATTCCTCGATATGATGGTCAGGATTAATTCCTTTAGGATTATTGCTGCTATGAAAAGGCAATGTATTTTCAGGGTCCGGATTCATTATTAATATAAATTAATGTTTATTTATATTAATAATCAATTTTTATGAAAAAGACTTATAAGTCTTTTTCATAAATGTTAATAGGAAATGTTTGGATTTTTTGCAAAAAATCCAAACCCACTATCAATTTTTATTAATAAACTTTAATTGGGGAATATAAAATTTAAGAAATTTTATCTCCCAATCAATTTTTATTAATAAACTTTAATCGAGAGAATGTTAGAATTTATATATAAATTCTAATCTGCGATCAAATTTTTTATAAATTATATTAATGCTTGAAAAAAATATTAGGGATAAAGTTTTCACACAATTTAATAAACTATTTGACCACGATATTGCCACAAAAATAGAAAAATCTATATTTGATTTTAGTATTGATTATGCGGAAAATAATAACACACCATTTCTATTAGAAAATATATATACTAGCAAGGCAGAAGAAATCCATTGTATGGTTAAAGATAATAATCTCCGTAATGCACTTATCGCAATTAAGCAAAAAAAATTAGACCCAAGTAAAATAGCTTTTATAAAACCAAGTGAAATAAGTATGATTCTATCAAATAAACAATATATAGATATTATTAAAAAAAGAGAAATTGATATGATGTTAAATGAAAAAAAAGGTACTACTGCATTTGAATGTAAGAAATGCAAAAAACGAAATTCTTCAGTTATTGAAAAACAAATACAATGTGCTGATGAACCTGCTACACAATTTATAACTTGCTTAGAGTGCGGACACGCATTTATGATTTAAATCGTTTTTGCCTATATAATATTACATATAATATTATAATGGAGGTTAAATATATAATAATTATAATATTTATAATATTTATAATTTTAAGTGAAATAAATCGAAACCAAGGAACAATACATTTAAGTCCATATGAATATTATAAAAGTGGGCGTTTTATTCTGGCACCTTATTCTATATTATGCGATATATTTACAAATGGCGGAGCGAAACCTTTTCCCGATATGAATATACATTTTACAAATCATTATAAATTAAAAAATAATTATACAATCATTCGAGAAGAAGCATTAAATATATATAATACAGGTTCTGCGACTGAGATTAAAAATGATATGTTTTTTGATACAATCGCAGATAAAGGCTGGAAAAAATTTTATATTAAATGGTATGGTGATATTACACAGGAATCATATAAATTATGCCCCAAAACAGTTGAATTAATAAAAGAATTACCAGAAGTTAAACTAGCAATGTTTTCTATTTTAGAACCTGGTTCTATTATTAAACCACATACTGGTCCTTTTAAAGGTTGTGTAAGATATCATTTAGGCTTAGATGTCCCTGAGAAGGATGCATTTATAATGATAGATGGTAATATGTATCAATGGAAAAATGGAGAAGATATATTATTCGATGATACATATTATCATGAAGTTAAAAATTTATCAAATAAAAATCGAATTATATTATTTATTGATGTTGAAAAAAAAATGTCAAATAAAATAGCTCAATTTATAAATAGTATGTTTATAAATATATTGGGACCTATATCAACACGTGCAAATGATTTACAAGAAAAAAAAACTAATGTGGATATTTAAATTTAGAGAATAATATATCTTATATTATAATATGTCAACTGGGGCATTAGTCCAATTACAAGCAAAAAATGAATTTGATGATTTATTATTTACTGATGATATTAAATTATCTCCTTTTACATCTAACTTTAAAAAAATTACACCATTTGCAGAAATACCTTATAGTTTCATACCAACTGGTCAAGCATCGTGGGGTGAGAGAGTTGTATTTAAAATAAATAAAGTGGCGGATTTAATATCATATATGTATTTAACTTTAGAAATACCACAAATAACAGTCGCCGATATAATAGGTCGATCGGAGGATGTTGTTACATCAAATTATCGTGTAAAATGGATGGATTATTTAGGTTATGTTATTATTGAACGCGCGATTCTAAGAATTGGAGGAAAAATTATTCAAGATATGCCAGGTGAATATATGATGTGTTATAGTGATTTATATGATTGTTCTTGGACAACATTAAAATTAATGGGACACGATGGAGATTTAATTCAACCACAAACACAAATATATGACCAATATATTTATGTTCCCCTTCGATTTTTCCCAAGTAATGATTATGAAACTTGTTTACCCTTAAATGCACTTAGAAATCAAGAAATTGAAGTTGAAATTAAATTACGAAATTGGCACGATATATATCTTGTTTTATATCAATTAACAGATGTTAAAAATACAGCTGGGTCAATAACAGATCCATTTTCTTATTATTATTCTCATACACACGAAAAATTAACACTTAAACCACTTAATAATCTCCGTTTGGATTGTAATATGATTTTCCTAGGGAGTGAGGAAAGAGAACATTTATTAAAAAATAAGATTGAATTACTTATTACTCAAGTTCAAGAAAAACATCAAACAATTGGGAATATAGGGACGATTGATTTAACATTTACCAATCCAGTTAAAGAATTTTATTATCTTATATCCAAACCGGAAATTAAGGCGTTGGGGGAGATATTTAATTATAGTGGAAAACCAAAATTTATTCCTTTTGATAGTAGTAATAATATGATTACAACATTTTCAAAAGCTTTATGGACCCAGATACCGGAAAAACATTTATTATTTGATGCTAGTTTTGAATTAAATGGAGTAGAAAGAATACCATGGCGCGATTATAAATATTGGTATGTGGTTCAGAATTATGAAACATTTTACAGTCGCCCAGAACATTATATTTATTTGTGTAGTTTTGGTATGACATCAAAAACAAATAAAGGGAGCTGTAATTTTTCAGAATTTGAAAGTATCGATTTAAATGTGCGATTAGCTGGTTCAGATATAAGGCGTTTCAGTTTCAATATACCAGATTATACAATTAATATTGGACCAGATAGTAATGTTAATATAACAGTTTATGGTGTTAGTTATAATATATTAGATATTGAAGATGGGATGAGTGAACTACGCTTTGGGATGTAAACAGGGAATTAAATATATTGCGTAATTATTATGCAATCGTATAAGGCGCCAAAATATTATTATTTAAAATTAAATTTCTTTTATATTTTAAATAATGTGGTTTCCTTTATTTGACCTGAATATTGATTTTTGGAGTAAAAATCGTAAGATAACCTTGGAAAATGTTACAATCCAAGGTGGTGTATTAAAAGTAGAAATTAATGATAATAATACTATTTTTAAGAAATCACTTCATAATGATTTTTTAAAACAATATATTGTTTTTCATTATTTCCATAGTATGAAAGACCCAAATAGATTAATTGATATCATTGACGGGGTTTGTTATGTGGAAAGTAATAATATTACAAAAAATATTAATACACCTATATTTAATCTTTTATGTAAATATTATGTGTCAAAAAATTATAATTCTACTACTTTTTCAAGTGATGATAGTTTTGATATTAGGACTATTACCTTTGCACCTGATATTAAAATAAATAAAAAAATATTTACAACAATTAAAAATAAAGCATTTCATATTGAATTATTTGATTATCAAAAGAAATCCATTATGCGAATGTTGGAAATTGAAAATAAAAAGAATATGACTTTTGATTTTAACTTTGATATTAATATTGACAAAGAAACAGTTAAGTGGGATATTGTGAATGAAAAAATTGCCGAAAAGGGTGATAATATGGGTAAGATATTATCGTGTGGCGGTATCTTGGCAGATATGATGGGGTTGGGTAAGACGATTACAATGTTGGGGTTATTACATTATGGTAAGACATTAAAACCAAATGAAGTACGAACAAATAAAATATATAGTATGGCAACATTAATAGTAGTTCCTTCTCATTTAGCCAAACAATGGAGTGATGAAATACAACGTGTATATAAAGGCACAAAAAATATCATTACTATTCTCAATAAACTGCATCACGAAAATACAACATACGAAGATATTATATTGGCTGATATTGTGATTGTTACTTATCAATTCCTTTCAAATATTAAAAATTATGGGCAGTTAAATTATAGACCTTGCACGCCATCAATGTTCAGAATAAGCGAACGCGATGAATATTTAGCTAGACATTATAAAAGTTTAACTAAAAATGAAAGTTATAAAATAATGAATTGTCCAATGTTAGAATATATCCATTTTAATAGAATGATAGTTGATGAAGGACACGAAATTATGGAATCATTGAATTGTCATTATTCAGGGGGCAAGATAATAAATCGTTTTCTTTATAATTTCCTTAGGACAACGGAAGCATCATATAAATGGTATGTGTCTGGCACTCCATTTACCACATTGAATGGTTTGGAGATGGTGATGCAGTTCTTGAATGTCCAATTAGAATATAATAATATGATTCACAATATTAGACATTTAAATAAGCGCCCATCCTATTATAGTGATGATTATACTGGAAATACAGATTTTCCGGCTCTTAATAACTATTCCGTATTGTTAAAAATATTACGGTGTATGACAATTCGACACCTCCAACAAGATGTAAGTAAGGATGTTAAATTATTGGGATATAAGGAGAATATTGAATGGGTTGATATGACAGAAGGAGAGAAGAGAATATATGAAGCAAAAGCGAATGATGATACAGATAGAAGAACATTATTACAAATTTGTTGTCATCCACTTATTTCGCAAGAATTTAAGGCTATTGTTGGAGATATGGAAAGTTTGGAGGATGTGGAGGAAGAATTAATTAAACACCATAAGAATGTTATAACAGATACAGAAAAGAAAATCACTAAATTGGATAAATCAAATCAGGCTTATCATATGATATTGAGTAAATATAATAAAATGATTAGCGAATCAAAATATATGTTGGGAATCTTAGATAGGATTCAGCAAAATGTAGAATTTAATGAAGATAATAATTGTATTGTATGTTTTGATAATATGACTGACCCAGTTCTTACTCATTGTGGGCATATGTTTTGTAAGGATTGTATAATGCGTTGTATTGAGATTAAACCAGAATGTCCTTTGTGTAAAAGTAATGTTACCGGGGATAAATTGCTATTATTAAATAAAGTAGAAAAGAAGGAAGAAAATGTAAATCCATTAGTGGCAAAATATGGGGCTAAATTAGGGAAATTAATTCAAATGGTTAGAACACTGCTATCACAAAATGCCCGTATTATTATCTTTTCTCAGTGGGATGATATGTTAACCTTAATTAAGAGGTCAATGGGAGAAAATGGTGTTGAGTGTTCATTTATTGTTGGGAATGCATATCAAAGAAATAAAGCCATTGCACGATTTAAATTAGGTGGGAACAATAATGTTTTATTGTTATCTTTAAATAAGAGTGCATCTGGGACCAATCTTACCGAGGCAACTCATATATTCTTTGTTGAACCAATTGATGAAACAAAAGAGAATATTATTGCGATTGAGAGCCAGGCAATAGCAAGAGCGGTGCGATTAGGGCAAACTAAACCGGTTGAGATTGTCAGGATTCTATGTAAGGATACCATTGAGGAGGAGATATACAATGGGAAATATAATTAAATTTCTGGTTCATATAAATTTATTGGAAAAAGAAATAAATAAATAAATCATTTAAAGTTATCACAACCCTTATTTTATAATAATGGTTGCGATAGGGATAGATCTTGGAACCACCTACTCGTGTGTAGGTGTTTATATGAATGGTCGTGTTGAAATTATTGCCAATGATATGGGCAATAGAACAACCCCATCTTATGTTGCGTTTTCTGAAGCAGAGAGAACGGTTGGTGATGCAGCAAAATCAACTGCATCATTAAATCCAACAAATACTATCTATGATATCAAGCGTCTTATTGGACGTGATTTTTCTGACCCGATTCTTCAAAATGATATGAAGAGCCTTCCTTATAAAATTGTTTCTGATAATGGTAAACCAAAAGTCGAAGTGGAATATAAAGGTGAGACTAAACAATTTACACCAGAAGAAATTTCCGCTATGATTCTTACTAAGATGAAGGAATATGCAGAATCATATCTTGGTCAAGAAGTTAAGGATGCAGTAATTACAGTACCAGCTTATTTTAATGATGCACAGCGTCAAGCGACAAAGGATGCTGGTCTTATTGCTGGACTTAATGTTTTACGTATTATTAACGAGCCAACGGCAGCGGCGATTGCTTATGGGCTCGATAAGAAGGATAAGGATGAGAAGAATGTGCTAATCTTTGATTGCGGGGGTGTTTAATGTATATAAAGATTTAATATTTTATATTATTAATGGAAATTCAAAATAAAATATGTTCACAATGTAAAATAAATTTATCAATTGATAATTTTTATAGAGATAGAACAATTATAACTAAAATAAGTTATAGAAGTAAATGCAAATTATGTTGTAAAAAAAATCAAAATACTAGAAAAATAAATAATAAAGATTGTACTATTACTGAAAAAATATGCAATCAATGCAATACTAATAAGAGTATCGATAATTTTTATAAAAATACTCGTTGTAAAGATGGATATTTTAAATGTTGTATTGATTGCCAAAAAATTAAAGTCCAAAATGTTGGGAAAAATACCAAAATAAAAAGGACAATTGAATATATGAAAGAGTATAATCAAAAAATATATCAGAATCTAGTATATAAATTAAAACATAATTTACGGTCAAGTATTTCAGGTAATTTAAGAAAAAGAAATCCTACTAATATTAAGAACGATAATACAATTAAATATGTTGGTTGTGATATTGATTTTTTTAAAAAATGGATTGAATATAATTTTGATGAAAATATGACCTGGGAAAATCACGGTAAATATTGGCATTTAGACCATATTAAACCGTGTGCATCATTTGACTTAACTTTACAAGAAGAAATATATAAATGTTATAATTGGACAAATTATAGACCTTGTGAAAAAACAACTAATATAATTAAAAGCAACAAAATAGATATCGAGTTGATTAATGATTATATTAAAATTAAAGAAATATATTTAAATTCCATTAAATATAAAATTGAATCAAATATATACAAATTTGTTTCGCTCCCTGTGGATGAAAGCTCCACCGTTAAGAATATGTAAATATGTTCTTAATGAACGCCGTGAACTGACGGGAACACCCTAAAGCTTTTCCTACCAAGCTATCCACGTGAGTGAGATAGTGGCCAGAATAATTACCTGGGTATGGTAAAAAAGGAAAAGATGATGATTTTAACAAATCAGAAATGGGCAATCCGCAGCCAAGCTCTTCCGAAAGGAAGATGAAGGTTCAGAGACTAGATACAGAGTCTAAAAGATATAATAATATGTGTCTCGTGCGATTCGAAAACCCTTTTCGAATCTTCACGAACCAAATGAGCGCCCGAACATTCAAAAACGGTAAGACCGTTTTTGAATGGCGGGTCGCACATATCTCATGACAAGTATCCACGAGTGCGGCGGGTAAATATTCATTTGAATATATTCAAAGAATATTTGCTAAGATATAGTCCGACCTATGGGGAAACTCATAGAAGATAGGATAAAGAGCCTATCGATAACAATATGTGGGAACACATGACGTTTCAGTGCTAACTATCGACGATGGTGTATTTGAAGTAAAGGCGGTTTGTGGGGATAGCCATTTAGGAGGTAGTGACTTTGATAATTTACTTGTACAACATTTCGTTGATGAATTCAAAAAGAAACACAAAAAGGATATTTCAGACAGTAAGAAGGCGCTTAGTCGTCTCAAGTCAGCAGCTGAAAAGGCTAAGAGAACTCTCTCGACAACTAGTTCAGCGACCGTTGAAGTAGAGGCATTATTTGAAGGTATTGATTTTTACACCAGTATTACCCGTGCCAAGTTTGAAAATCTCTGCCAATCGGTATTTAACCGTTGTATGGATCCAGTTGACACAGTTCTTCGTGATGCCAAGATGGACAAGAGTGCTATTCACGATGTGGTATTAGTTGGTGGTTCTACTCGTATTCCACGTGTTCAAGAACTTCTTACTAATTACTTTAATGGTAAGGAACTCTGCCGTAGTATTAATCCCGATGAGGCAGTTGCATATGGTGCAGCAGTTCAAGCGGCGATTCTTTCTGGTGTCAAGGATGAAACCACTGATAGTATGATTCTTCTTGATGTCACACCTCTATCTCTTGGTGTGGAAACAGCCGGTGGAATTATGGCGGTGCTCATCCCTCGTGGTACCACTATCCCAAGCAAGAAGAGTCAAACCTTTAGTACCGCAAGTGATAATCAACCGGGTGTTACCATCCAAGTATATGAAGGTGAGCGAACACAAACTCAACACAATAACAAGCTTGGTGAATTTACTATGAGTGGTCTTCCACCAATGCCTCGTGGTATGCCCCAAATTGAAATTACATATGAACTTGATGCAAACGGTATTCTTAGTGTATCGGCAGTTGAGAAGAGCAGTGGAAAATCTCAAAAGATTACCATTACTAATGAATCGAATCGCCTTAGCAAGGAAGCAATTGAGAAGATGGTCAAGGAAGCAGAAACCTTCAAGGCGGATGATGAAAAGGTCAAACAAAAGGTTGAGGCAAAAAATAAACTTGAAGGATATTGCTTTTCGGTCCGTAGTTCAATGCTAGATGATGCTAAGATGAAGACGGCACTTGGAGACGATGCATCTACTGTTGAAACTGCCATTAAGGAAACATTGGATTGGCTGGAAGAAGACCATAGCACGGAAGAATATGAAACTAGACAGAAGGAGCTTGAAGGTAAGTTGATGCCCGTTATTCAAAAAGCATACCAAGCCAATATGCCTCAACAGCATGAAGCACAAGCACCTGCTGGACCTGGTCCAAGTGTAGCGGATGTAGATTAATTCCCTATTATATTGATCTGCAATAAATAATAAGTGGAACCGGGAATAATATAAAATGTGGTGTGCGCAATTATATTCTCTATCGCTTCGCGATATAATAGAGTGCACTTATTCCGAAGGAATTATGCACTTTTGACTTGTCTATTATAATTGCTTTGCAATAATCGCAATATAACAAAAACGAAGTTTCGTTATGTTTGCTGATTCGCATGTGCAGACATGCGAATTGCACCGCACACAAATAATTCACAGAGAATAATTCACAGAGAATAAATTTAAATAAAATATTTAAAATATTATATAATTATTTTATATAATATTATATATGCTTGAAAATGTTAATCCAATGTTAATTTTTGCAATACTAGGAGTAGTTATAGTTATTGGTTTAGTAATAGTACTTGATCCTTTTGGTTTTAAAGATAGATTTACAAATGTAAAAGAACGGTTTGATGGTTTAACATCATTAAATAAAAAAATATTTGATACTTTAACTCCTATGGCAACCCCAAATGTGGTAAATTCAAATGAACGTGTTCAAAATATAAAACCAAACAATGCTAATATATTGAATAGTATTATTTTTCCAGAAATTAAACAATTAAACACACCTGCAGAACAAACACCTGCAGAACAAACACCTGCAGAACAAACACCTGCAGAACAAAAACCTGCAGAACAAACACCTGCAGAACAAACACCTGCAGAACAAACACCTGCAGAACAAACACCTGCAGAACAAACACCTGTAGAACAAACACCTGTAGAACAAACACCTGTAGAACAAACCAATTTTAAATTACCAGAAATGGTTTTACCAAAAGAAGAAACTCAAGAAGTTATATTACCTTCTCCAATATTAGCAGAACCACCTCAGAATGAATCTAACCAAGAACCAGCACCATTCATATTACCACCAACTGTTGTTTCTGATATAACCTCAATGCAAGAAGGTGCAATAGCAGTTCCGCCTGATATGACTGAAATTGTAGCACCAACTGAAGAACAATCGACATTTGCGCTACCATCATTGATTAATACAAATGAACAAGCTATTTTACCACAATCATCTGTATTAACATCACTTGAAGAAAAAAATAAACCAGTTGATGTGAAAGATATTGTTTCAGAAAATCAACCACTAACAACAGCGGATGTAATTAAACAACAAATCGTGCAACCTGTTCTAAAACAAGATGATCAATCTGTTACTTTACCAGCAAATGAATTAGATGCAAATAATGTAGCTGGAGGTCAAATAAATCAATTTAAAAATGCACGTATATTAGGTGCATTCCCTTTGTATAAATAGGTCTTTATTACTTTTCTCTTCAGCTAATAAGGTTAAAGCTTGAATATATTCCCAAATGTTATTTTTAGTATCTTTATCTAGTTTTTTAAATATATATTTTATTTCTATTATATCAGTAAAATATGCCATATAACTATTATCAATATCCATATTTATAAAAAAACGTTCGTCTTTATTATAAATATAATATTTGTATGGTAATATTTTTTTAATATACATATCAATTGCAATTAAACTATTTAGTCTAGTCATTAATTTAAATTGATTTATATATGATGTTCCTGTAATTTGTTCAGTTTGTTTCATAAATTCAATTGATATATCATTGAATTGTTTTATTATATTAGTCATTACAAAATATAAATTATATTTTTTTAAATTAAATATGTGGTGTGCGCAATTATATTCTCTATCGCTTCGCGATATAATAGAGTGCAATCTACACTTTTGACTTATCTATTGCGTAGCAATATAACCAGTTTTGTTTGCCTATTACGACGCGCACATATGTGGTGTGCTCTCTGTTTGCCCGTTAAGGTTCGAAAATCGTTTTCGAGACACATTTTTTCTTATAAAAAAATTGAAAAAATAAACCATTATGCGCATTTTAATAATAACCATAACATGGCTTCCGCAGCAAAGTCAACAACTAATGCACGTGCAAAGACTCATTGGTGCATGTCCCAGCTTTGTATCACATTGAACAAGCAAGGACATGACATTGTCGGGTTCCAATTTTGCAAGTTTGGTCCAACTTGTTACAACGCCCACAAGGAAGAGGACATTGAAAAGAAGCCTCTTATTGCGATGTGGGATCGTATGAAGGACTTTTCAACATTTGATCTCGGTGCAATGATGGACAATATCCTGGAGACAATGGACAAGTCCAAGCAAATGGTCAACAATCCCAAATACCGTTCTGGTATGGCAAATATCCATAGTCTTGGATTTGTAGAGCTTTTGGCATTCTGGTTTGACATTGCCTGCCACCATCGCCGCATTGCCAAGGAGCTCCCATCCAAGAAGAAGTGGCATGACAAGAGTCTCCCCATGCCGATTGAAGAGTATCACTACCAAGAGGATGTTCCCCAATTCTATCTTGAGAACGAGGACAATGCATGGGCTCTAGAGCGAGTTCTCCATATGTGCCCGGATCACATGAAGCTTACAAAGACTCGCCGTTTTAATATGAGTGAGATTTGTGGAGGAGCATTCAATTGCAAGAAGGGTGTCCACAAGATGGAGGAGGTGGTATGTGTGGAGAATCTTCTCACTGGTGAGTGCAAGTGTATGTGTGAGGAAGAGATTGAGATGACTCGACACCAAATCGAGGCTGACATTCAAAAGCTCTACACTATGCTAGAGACATCGATTGATGCAGATGGATTCCAAATCAAACTCAGCAAGAAGATCAAGGATGATATTCATACAGAGATCCGAGACAAGAAGCAAGAACTTGCATCTGTACCCCCACGAATGCGCCATCTGACAGAGTTTGGTTTGATTCCATTGAAGGTCTATCTTGAGAAGAAGAGGGAGATTGCCAAGAAGGTCGAGGCAGCTGTCGAAGAGATTGTGGTTACCAAGAAGGTTCTCAAGAAGAAGTATACTTAAATTTTTTTATATATTATAATAATGATAATGAATTATTTGGCTATAGGTTGTGCAGTATTAACTGTTGGAATTATTATTTTAATAATTATAAAAAAACGTGATAATTTTGAAGATACACAAATTCAGCAACCAATTGAAAATCCAATAACGAAAGATAAAATATATCCTTCATATTGGTATGGATATTTCCCAGGTGATACACGATCAAAATGTTTTGATTGTGATAATACAAGTAATTTTGAGCATGGCACTAATTGTTTCGATTGTGAAATTCCAGGTGGAAGACAAATAAATCCTTTACTTAATAGAGTTCTTACTAGATAAATCGCGACCAGTTTTGTTCGCTAATAGGCAAGTGTAATTCTTCGAATAGACTTGCCTATTACGACGCGCACAAATTATTGCATGCATAAAAAAAAATTATACCATATAATAATATGTTTCCTAAATACTTATTATATGGCGGTGGTGGTAAACAGTGGGATGTTATGATACATAACGGACCAATGTTTGCGCCTTTATATGAACCTCATAATATTCCGGTTATTATTAATGGGACTAAGCATCAGTTGGGTGGATTGGCAGAAGAATATATAACAATGTATGCTCGATATATAGATACAGATTATGTAAAGAAACCAAGGTTTAATAAAAATTTCTTGCACGATTGGAAAAAGATTTTACCCAATCATATAAAAGTCAATAATATGGAAGAAGTTGATGCGAGTGATATTAAAAAACATTTAGATAAAATTAAAGAAAAAAAAAATAATATGACAAAAGAAGAAAAGGACCTTCTTAAAGAGGAAAATAAAAAGATTGAGGAGCCTTATATGTACTGTGTGGTGAATGGTGGGAGGATGAAAGTAGGTAATTACAAGATTGAACCACCTGGTATATTCCTCGGGCGCGGAGACCATCCTAAACTTGGGATGATTAAAAAACGTGTTAATCCGGAAGATGTTATAATTAATCTTAGTAAGGATGCGCCTATACCCAAACCAAATGTAAGTGGAAAATGGAAGCAAGTTATCCATAATAATGAAGTGGTCTGGCTTGCGACCTGGAATGATAATATCAGTGGTAAAAACAAATATGTATTTACATCAATGGAATCTATTTTTAAATCTAAAAGTGATATGGATAAATTTGATCTTGCTAGGAAACTTAAAAAAAAAGCACAAAGTATTCGTATGACTTATTACGAAGATATGAAGAAATCTGATATGATACCAAGACAGCATGCTGTTGCTTTATATTTAATTGATAATTTAGCACTTCGTGTAGGTGGGGCGAAAGATACAAAGGAGACTGCTGATACGGTTGGTGTTACTTCATTACGTGTAGAACATATAATGTTACTAGATAATGATACCATTAAACTGGATTTCCTCGGTAAGGATAGTGTTAGATATTGCAGAAAAGTTAAATTAGATAATCTTGTATATAATTATATTAAAGATTTTACCACAAATAAGAATAAAAAAGCAGATTTATTTGATAAAATATCATCTAGTAGTTTAAATAATTATCTAAATAGTATGCTAGAGGGACTTACTGCCAAAGTATGGAGAACTTATAATGCATCTAGTTTATTTCAAAAAGAATTAGAAAAAGTTAATACAAATACATTAGAAAAAATGCCTGAATCTGAGAGAATTAATTATTTAATTTCTATATTTAATCAAGCCAATACAGCAGTTGCTTTATTATGTAATCATCAAAAAAATGTTTCATCTGATATTGATAAAGCACTTGATAAAATAAATGAAAGTATTAAAAAATATAAAGACCGAAAAAAGAAAAGTAAGGATAAAGAAAAGATTAAATTGTATGAAGCTAAAATTTTAACATTAAAATTAAAACGAGATACAAAGGAGAAGATGAAAAATGTATCATTGGGTACATCAAAAACAAATTATATTGATCCTCGTATTATATTTGCCTTTATTAAACGTTATAACATCCCGGAGGAAAAACTGTTTAATAAA
>Ga0214917_10003953_pt1 | contig 16808 bp, 30 predicted proteins | sample LL_1208_BB_MetaG_FD_177983 | JGI IMG/M metagenome (GOLD analysis project Ga0214917, IMG submission 177983) | Freshwater microbial communities from Lake Lanier, Atlanta, Georgia, United States - LL_1208_BB | ecosystem: Environmental > Aquatic > Freshwater > Lake | place: USA: Georgia | collected... | reverse complement strand
GCCAAGCGTTACAAGAATAAATAAGTCACTTATACTTAATAAAGATTCCTAATTATCATGGAAAAAAAGAAAGCTGTTCCCCCCAAGAAGGCTGCTGCCCCTGCAAAAGGCAAGGCTGCGGGGACCGACAAACAAGCTGCTGCACGCGACAAGTTCAAGGAGATGATTGCCAAGAAAAAAGAAGCGGCTGCCAAAAAGAAAAAGTGATACTGTAATCCTGGAGCAATACCGCTCTGGGACCAATAGTCGAAAGTCCCTCCACGTTACAAACGTAGAGCTCGAAAGAGCAAGGAAGGAAGCTATGATCCCGGTATAAACGCCGGGATTTTTTGTGACGACACTCGTTGCTAACGTACCACCCGTCAAGGTGTGGGTCAGACGGGAATATTTGCGTGACCTGCGCGATGGCCATGGGGAATACACACCCGGCTATTGGGTGACTTGCAAGTCCCTTACCGGTCGCGCTTTGTATTTTGAAACGTACCTGACTGAGTATGGCGCCCTCTACGACAAACTTCCGATCAGTGCATTTTTGTCTTGGGACCCCAACCATCCCGACAAACCTGTAACGCCTACCCCAGACTTGCAGTTAACTGATCTGCAGTTCTGGAACGGGTTTGACCATGGACTTACGGTGATCGAAAAGAATTTGATCTTCAACATGCGTTTTGAAGTCATGACAAGAAGCGCTGGTGTGATCGGCGGCACATACTTATTTACGATTGATAACTACCATGCACATCGGAACGAACCCGACTTTTACTTTGCGGAGTTTCCCGATGAACACAAATCTCATAACATCGTTGCTTTGGACAACGGTCAAATTGGTGCTTATCCCAATAATCGTTGTCGCATGTGCGATCCATCACTGACCAACCACAACCTTAAGACTCCAGACTTCAAGGTGTCGACGCGATACTTTGATGTCGAAGCATCTCATAAGTGGGGAAGACTTGGTGAAACAGACGATTACTTCTGGAAAACACCCAACGAAACTGTATAATTTATTAGATAGAGGTGCAGTCACTGTTTGGATATGCCTGGTTAACTCACAGCCCGATTGTCGGTAGGCCAGTCACACTGCATCCATCTATCCAAAGGGTACAACAAGGAACGTTGTATTAAACGAAGAGTCCCCTAAGCTGCACCGTAAATTAGCGAAACTTGCTTCAGCATAAGTCGCCTAGTCGCTAATCGTAGGCAGATACTCTCGCCCTACTCGCTGGATTAGCTCAGCGGTAGAGCAGGAATTTTGTAAATTTCAGGCCACCTGTTCAAATCAGGTATCCAGCTTTGCAAAAGTTAGTTATACTTTTTTGAGATTTAAATGCATTAATGCTTTTGCGCAAGTGCTCTTCTTGTGGAGTAGAAAAAAGTTTAACCAGGCATTTTTATAAACAATCTAAATCTCGGGCGCATCGCGCAAATGGCTATTTGACGCAATGCAAGTGTTGCATTTTAGAAAAGAACCGCATTACGCAAGCCAAACCTAAAAACAAACAGAAAATTTGGGAAAACAAATTACAATATCGCTACGGAATAACAAAAGAAGATTATGAATATTTGCTTACAAAACAAAAGGGATGCTGCGCAATTTGCGGTACAAATAATCCTTCATCCAAAAGTAAAAAACACAAATATTTTTCAGTTGATCACTGTCATCAAACAGGAAAAATAAGAGGCCTTTTATGCGCAACTTGCAATAGCGCAATCGGCTTACTCGGCGACTGCCCTCAAACCATCTTAAATGCTTCTTTATATTTAAGCAGCACGCAAGATGCTTTTGATAAACCAAGCAGCTTTAAATCCTTGCCCAACTAAGTCTGCCAAAAAATTTGCAATGTCAATTGCACCGATTTTCTGGGCGACAGGTTCAAGTTTTTTTGCTTTCATGCCAAGTTCTTCAAGATTTTTGTAGTACACCCCAAGCATATTTTTCCATTCATAAGAAGAAACAACTTGCATCTGGGGAGCGGCGTCCCGTAATTCACAACCACACTTAGGAAGATAAAAATCCATAGACCGAATAAATTCAGCTAAGGAATCAAATTGCTCTACGTGAGCTTCATATTGGTCGCCTAAAAATTTATGCACACTAATAAAGTCAGGACACTCAATGTTCAGATGAATCAAATGAGCCTGGGTTTCAAGTTCTTTTAAGTATGCACAAAGAGAGATGCATTGCTGGATGAAGGCCCCGACATCACCATTCTTTGATTTGGTCGGAGCTTTTGGTTTGTCTTGCGGCTGGGGAACCTCTTGCGTTTGAGGCGCTTGAGGTTGCGGAACCATTTGGGGGCCAGGGGTATACATAGCTTTTAGTCAGTGTTTCCAGTCTATCAATGACTTATCTTGTTACTTCTTCCCAATCCAATGTTGCTAAAACGTCTGCCCCGTTGTCTTCACTAGCAACAACAAGTGTCAATTCAGAAGGCGTGCTTGTAAAAGTATTGCGTTCAAGCTGAAACTTAAACAATGCTTCTTTCAAAATATCAACTACAGCAGAACCTTGGTTTGAACCGTTAGTAAATCCACTGGCGAGACCACGGCCACCGGCATCGGAGAAGCTGGTGCCTGTGATGTTATATTCAACAGCAGAATCACTGGCGGCGGAAACCCAAGAGCCTCCCGTAGTTGTCCCGCCAACAACAACTTTCCAGTTGTAGGAAGCGTTATTGGTAATGCCCATAATTGACAGGGCGGTCAAGATAACAATTGCATCAAGAAATGTTGATTTGAGTCTGATTGAAATAACAGGATAGAACGTTGATGCATTTGTTAAATCGTATGGAGTTGCAACAGGTATACCAACCGTTGATTGTGCACCACGTAATTCGTAACCACCCTCTGAAAGAACGGTGGAACACACTTGTTTTAATGTGCTGTTGCTTGCAGTAGTTCCCAGGTTTTCAATTTCATAACGCACCGGCAATGACGCCGTTGTCATATAGGTTGAAGTAATGAGGTTGGCGTGATGAAACGAATGGCAATGCACCAATTGTCCATTAATTACAAACCCAGTACGTACTGTACCAAGACCAAGCCATTCCACATCCAACCAGTGGATTTGAGCCTTGGTAATATCAAGCGTAAAACCCGAAGGTCCGTTGCCATCCAATTTGTCAATATTCCAACTGGTTTGTGGTACACGTGTTTCTGCAACAACGCCGCTAACAGAGTTGCGCTCAACAAAAAAAGGAACACTCGTTCCACTCACTTCAACGTAAATGCCGTTTGCAGTACCAAAGTATCCAACACGTTGGCGCATGTTGGCTTGACCAGAAGCCATGACAAAAGTGTTCATGATCTGCAGAGATTTTCCTGGTTGATATGAACACACTCTTTTTGTTTCTCTTAATACTTTTGCACCCGATACAGTGGTTACGTTTAAGTTAACCAGGCCTTCTCCACTACTAAAAGTGTAGGTTCCACCTGTGCCTGTTGATGTAGCCCACTGCCCATTGTCGCGATATCGATGGCTGGAATCAAAGAGTGTTAGTGGACTTGATGTACGCAGCCGCCCGAAAGCATCGCCCGCAGTTGTTGCTGGTGCAATGTAAGTGTATTGACCACTGGCTGTTGTTACTTCTAATGGTTGCCCACTACACGTTTGAACCTTTGTAACTTGATAAACAACGGCTGAATTTGGATCGCGGTAAGAAGGCATGAAACTGTTTATATCCTTTCATTTATTATCCCACCCAATGACTAAGTGACCATAATCCCTTGGCTCTGTTACAACCACATCATTCTTTCCACATACGTCACAACTATCGTAGTGACAGGTTGAACAATGGTTCTTGGGTCCAGAGTACGATCCCCCCTGGTACCAAGTGCCGTACTTGACTCCGCAATCATTACAAACCCAAGCGGGATAAGGTTTAGCTCTCTTCATTGTTTTTAGAAGTTAACAAGTTAAGAAATTCTTTGGCACGGTTGTAGTCTGTTTTTATAGCTTCATAATTATTTTGCGCAGCATTTAGCAATGCTTGAAAGAGTTGTTGTGCACTAAGGTCACTGGAAAATTCAGCCAAGGTATCTCCAAAATACCCCGTTGCTTTTTGCATGGCTATCTCATCAACCATGTCTGCCAAAGAAGTTTTGGCATTGGTTGTGTCGTGCAGTTTTTCACGAGAGGCTTTAGTTGCCATTGGTTCATCCAACTCAGCAACAACTTTGTTTTGCTTGTACCATTTTTGCCATTCGTCGATGGAATCCATTGGGTTTGACATGAAAAAAGGGGTTCGCCCTTACGGCTCACCCCAATAGTGTACCGAGTTCAACAGAAGAAGATCAAGCAACTTCAGGAAGTTTTCCTTCTTCAAACAAACGCAAGGCTTCCATCATTTCAAAGTAACGGTCCCGCATGATTGGCCCAGCTTCTTTGATGCAGAAGTCTTGCCAGAGACCCGTGTAAAGACCATGGAGCGGATGGGCCGGATCTTTTCTGCCAGAGCATTGATACATGTGCTCCATGAAGTCAGCTTTCTGTTGTTCTTTGGGAACACTCCAGCTATCAAGGACAGCTTGCCAGTTGAATTGATCAGTCATTGAAGCCAACTGCAGTAACCTTGGTAAAAACTTTTTGAACACTGGGATGAAGTTCAAACAATAAACTGTTTAGTTCATATTGAAAGTCATCAACAATTTCGTCGGCAGTTTTACCACCAAAAGAATTGTACTCAACTTCAAGGTCAACAGCAAGTGAAACGGTTAGCCTTGGGACAACAACAGGTTCCATTAAACAAAAGAATGGCGTACTTATTTTATCAAAGAAGACGCTCTAATGAATGCGCTTGATGTTTTTGGTAATAACCAAGACGCTCTTGAATTAAGTTGTAATAGTTAATTGCACCATCAACCATTTCTTCTGCCGTCATTTGAGCGGACAGTGTTTCATTGGCCAGCATTGCTGCAGTCAAGATGGTGACACCCCACTCCAACTTAGAGCCAACGGTCGCAGAAAGAGGGGTTCCATCGCTTGTAAACGCAGCCAATAATTTGACTAGGTTGTCGTCAACCATGGAACCCCTTTGAAGTTTCTTTATTGTATGGCAGGTTTATTTGGCCATCTTTTCAAGATGATACCAATATGCGTTAGATGCATTTTGGTGAAACCGTTTACCCACCAACAGCTTTAACTTCTTCTGCTGCAGCTCATCCATCAACTGTTCGTTGTAAGGAAGAACTTCACCGTTGTCCATCAAAATGTCCATCTCCAGTTGGTTCATCTCAATCTGTAGATCAAAATCTTTGATGGCATGCTGATGACAATTCATACGGATCCGTGCATCATCTTTCGTCGCAGGCGCTGGTATCTTCTGGTAAAAGCTCTCCTGGATACTCGGATGTTTCCAGTTCCAGTCGTTGTTTTCCATAGATTCTGCTTGAGCGAATACTGTATTCTTGGAAGACTTTAACTCCGTTCGGCAAAGCTTTTCCGTTTTGATAGGCGTTGCGGATTGCATCGAGATTGGGGACAACTTGACGAGAGAGTTTTGGAGTGGTCTGTTCGGAGATAATTTCTCCTGACATTGACCGTAACACAATTTTCTTGGTTGTGGTGACTTCTTCTTCAACACAATAATTTTGACGTTCTTCAGAAGACCAAAACTCCGGATCGGTTTTAATTTCAACCGTTGCCTCTTTCTTCTTAACCATTGTGAACTGGTAGTTGCGGCCGTTGATTTTATTGGTATCAACTGGCAGCGCACGTCGCAAATAATTAAGAAGCCTCTTCAATCCGTTGACATTGGATTCATGATGCTTCTTTGCTTTACTTAAAAGCTCAGCTTCTTTTTTGATGCGCTCCAGAGTATCTTCATGATGCGCCAAAGCATAGTAGATGCGATCAACTTTTTCTGACCGTAAGTAAGCGCAACTTTCCAACTCTGCTTGCGCCAGTTCCAAAGACTCAGGAGTGAGCAAAGGAAGAGAGCGTTCCAAGGCACCATAGTGCTCGTAAAGCTGAATGATGTTGAGCTCTTTGAGTTTAGTGTGTGTGATTTGAGTCATGACTCAGATGTGTTGGAAGTGAGATTGAAGTTTGTTGAGTGCATAGGCCAGCAGCGCTGCGGCTGCTGTCCAAAGAAGATCTTTAACAACCGGAAGTACGGCGGCAAGAATTGATTCAAACATTGTTAGGTTGGAATGAAGTGGGCAGTCAGTTTAACGTCATGACCAGGACGGAAACTCACGCTGACGTTTCCGCCGAGTCGTCGAAGCAGTCTACCAGGTCTGTCAAGCCAACCTTGGTAATGGTTACAAGGTTAGCAATGTAATCCGTCAACGCTTCAACTTTGGCATTAACAGAGTCCAGTTTCTCTGACAGTTCTTCGCGGCTTGGCGAAATGAAATCAAGGGTTTCTTCCTTGAAGGTGTCAGGGTTTTCTTTGCGTTGAATCTTGCGGGCGTCATCGTTTGCCGAATAGAGAACATCGGTAAACAAATCGTATTTAGTTTTTTCAGAAGGCTTGGCATAACCAAAGTCCTTCGCACATTTTTCAATGGCCTTGTCAAATTCAAAATACAAGTACAGCAAATGTGCTGACTCTTGCAAGAACAGTTCTTTGTAGCGGTCAAACTCAAGGCCGTAAGTATCAAGTGTCATGGGGAAAAGCGTCATCAACAGCGGTTTTTAAAGCGTTTAGAAAAAAGTCTTGCTGGCGTTGTTCACCCCAGCTTGTCCATTCTGCCAGGTCCGGATCGGCGTCATCCCATTCAATGCAAATGGTACAACCACCATCTTCTTGGTCAATAACCTCAACCTGTAACTTGTTGATCCAGCTTGCGTTCGACATGATCAATCAGGATGTTTTGTGCGTAGTCTTCATGATGCATCTTAAGGTCTGCAGCAAGTTTAACAAGCTCCCAGTGGATGTCTTCTGGGACCTCAAGGTCGTAGCGTTGGTAGTTGCTCATAAAATTGACGGTTGGCTGTGTTGCAAGTTGGCGAGCGTATTCAAGAATGTCATTGGTCATGTTTGATTGCAGTTTTAAGTTGAGGTAAAGCTATACCTGGAAAAGGAACATAGCCCGACTCCAGCATGTTATCAAACAAAGTCCAAGCGTCATCCTGCGTAAAGACTTCTTTTGGTTTGTAAGTACGCCAGTGAGTTAGCGGTGCCTGTGCCCCATACTTTGTATGGAGCAAAACAAATCTTCCATCACTGGTGGCATCCGTCGGCGGTGCGTACCACCAGGCAACACACTTATCTGGAGCATACGCAGGGCAAGCGTTCCTTACTTCCGTGCGTTTGCACAGCAACTCCCTGTACTTGTTGAACCAAGTCAGGTGGATGCAGGCGGGTCGGTACCCAGAGATTTCTTCTTGGAGTCCAGCAAGATGATTGAGCTGACGTTGAAAGGACCCACACGTGCATACAGGTTCGCCAAGGACAGACCGTTGTTCGGTGCTTTCATCCAGGTCAGCGTCCATGTCAATTGGCCGATCCGCAAGCCGCATTCCGTCCGGCGCAACCAAATATCCAAGGTCGGTCTGCTCAGACTGAAGTAAGGCTTTGAGGCTGTCTTGGTTTGTAATGTGAATGAACTTATCAGCCCACTGAGCCTGGAGCTTAGCGTTGACCGTTGTGTGTCCAAGGGCATGAACATAACTCCAACCTTTGAACATGATATACGCATTTTGATGCCAAACACTTGGACCACGGTAGTTGGGACCAAGGTAAGAAAAAAAGTCCTTCAGCCTGGAAGAAAAAGAAACAAACGCATCTTTTATTTGTTGTCGCGGATAATTAACCTCCGCACCATCACGATAAATCACACGGCAAACATCATCAAGAAGATAGATGCCTGCAACATCTGTGTCATCAAAATCACCAAAGGCACGTCGAATGTTGGTGCGTGTATACACCAACGCTTGCGCTTCGTTGAGTTCAAGAAGTTGAGTAGCCATAACAGTTGTGTGGTGTGGTGTAAGTCAAACAAAAAGATTAGGATCTTTTGTTGACGGATCAAGGGTAGCACAGGGCTTGGCGTTGCGGTAAGCCGCACGCCCAACCCGATACGTACCGTAAGCAAGTGCAGCCCAGGCAACCGGATTACCAACGGTTAACAAAAGTCCTGCACCAATAAGACCAAGGGGACCAGCCGTTTTAATAACAGCTTTGTGTTCTGGTTTCATGTTTGTTTTAGCGTGATTACAAATAAATTACATTTATCAATTATCCGAGTAGACTTTTTCTAACCATTGAATACAGATTCATGGATGAAATTAAATACGTACCACTGGATAAGTTTCAAATTGAACCTTCGTTAGATGATAAGTTCTGGGAAGAAAAAGTTAAACGGATGGTTGAGGAATGCAACTCGGTTAGCACCTTAAAAGAAATAGCGACCCTCTTGGCGAGAGTCGCTACGCAACGTCAAGGTGTAATTCGTGGGCTGGTTCAAGACATGTTCATCTTTAATAATGTATCCATTAATCAAGATGACATTGCCAACCCAACCCTCAAATCAAAGGAGTGAATCATCCTCCCCGGTCATCGGATCACGGGCAGGCAAAGCCTTAACTTCGACATCCGTGGTACGAGAGACGGGCAAGATCTCAATGCCCTCTTTGATTCCGTAGGCACCACCAAGTTTCTCTGCGTCTTGCCGAGAGTGCTGGTTAATGTAATCACTAAACATGTCTTGGAATTTCCAAGTCGACTCACGATCTTCATCGGGAATTGACAGACGGTTTAGCGATTCAATGGCAGCGTCTTGGCTGGAATAGTCCGGGATGTCGAACGATTCAATAGCGCAGATCTCAACGTTGTTGGCACCGCGCATCTCATTGGCAAGCACAGGAGCAAAGACGGTGGTCGCATAAAACTTCTCATTGAAGCTCAGCGGCACCTCTGAATCCAAAGCTTTACTCAAGCACTTGGACATTTCTTTCTCGTACATCTTGATCTTCTCGGAAACATCTGTGCCGTTAAGACCCTTCAAGGTAAGAACCATGGGAATCTTGTGGGCACGTTTGTTGTTTTCCGTCAGGATGTAAACGAGGTACTTGGTGCGTACACTGTACTTACGCTTGTACATCTCGCCTTTGCTGTTGGCAAGATCCGACGCAATCTTGTCGGCTTCAAACAATTCTTTTACCTCTGGATCTTCAAAGGTTCCAATCGTTTGGCGCATGCCGGTGGTTTCTTCAACCATCAATGGAGAACGCAACAGAACCTGCAGGCGAGGCTCGGTAAAGTTCAACCCTTCTTCCACTGAGGTGTTGGGGGCCATGCCAAAAGTTTGCTTGTAGTTCCAAATAACAGAACCCTTGGCAAACTGCTCTTCAGTTGCAGTCCATCCACAAGTATCAAGATCGGACTTGCGAACAAACCAACCGCGTGTTTTAGATTTGTTTAACGGTTGAATGGTAACAAGGTTCTGGTAGCCAGAGACAAACTTTTTGTCTTGGAACAGCTTGAACGAATCAAGGCTGCGAGTGGCGAGAGCAGAAGTTTTCTTAACAGTCATGGTCGTAGAAGTTTTCGGAGAAGGTTTGGTTTGGGTTTCAGCTTCGATGTTATCCATCCAAGCATCACTCATCATGTCAATCGGAGTTGTTGTCACAGGTAAGTGCGTAGTGGAACAGTGGTGCTTTTAACGTCATCCCAGGACGAGACATCAGTCTACGTCTACCTCCTCAGCCTGTTGGTCGTCTTTAACACAAGTTTCATTTTCATCCACGATGGCTTGCATGCAACCATAGATGGACTTGTCGTAATGACCACAAGCCCTCAAGAAGTCAACAAAATTACGGAAGATTGAATCCGTAAAACAGTCGTCAAACTTCACAATGATTTCACGCTCTCCATCGTCATGGAGAAAGATGTAATTGTTTTTGTCTTCCATTGTTAATGGTTTGGTTTTTAATTAAGAAACGTAAAGATCAGAACGGAACTTCATCGTCAACCTGGGGAGGCACACCGTATTGGCCGGGTAGATCCGGCAAGCTGTTCTGCGCCTGGTTCCAAGGATCCGGTTGTTCATCCATGGTGCGCCCACCCCACAACGATTGGTTGGGTTTGTCAGCAGCCATGGTTGTTTGCGGCTTAATTTCCCTAGGCGAATCCTGGGACTTGGGACCAAGAGTCATTGCCGTCATTTGAATCTTGGTTTGTGTGCACAACTCGTTGGTTGTTTTATCTTTCCAAGAATCAGTAACCAGGCGTCCGCTAATCGTAAGACCAGTACCTTTATGCGTTAAGTTGCAAAGCAACTCAGCATAGTTTGGCTTATCTTCTACGGAGTTAATAGCGTAGAAGTTAAAAAGATCTGATTGATTACGCCCAGTGTTAACAGCAAGCGTTTGATTACAAATCATCAAACCACCCGCCGTTGTCTTGAATGCCCGTGAATCTTCTTGATCAATGTCTTTTACACAACGTCCGCTAAGGATAACTGTGTTCAAGATTGGAAAGGCATCAGCTTCCACGGGAACAAATGTTCCACCATGCAGCGAAAATTGCTTGGTGTCCAAGTCGTAACGCAACTTGGCAGCATGAATAAAGATGCTTGTGCGTTCTTTTAACCGTTCAAATCGTTCGGCTGATTTGCCATAGATGTTGAGTGCAATGGTTGTTGGTGCTTTGTTTCCAACCGGAGGAAGGATAACGTTGCAACGTAAGCTGGTGGATGTTGCGCTGGTGTAAACCTCACGCGGTTCTTCAGCAAGCTGAGCGCAAATACTGACAAAGTTCATTGTTCAAAAGGTAGTGTGAAAGGCAGTTTAACGTCATACCTGGGACGAATAACTTAGTGAGTTTCCGCCCACGTTTTGCCAACGCGGGAGTCGCCTTCAATTAAACAACGGAAACCAAAGAACTCTTGTGCCTGTGGGAATGCCATCATAGCCTGCTCTCTAATTTTGTCTGTGTAATCAGGATGACAGGCAAGTTGGATTTCATCATGGACCATTAAGAGTTGTTGCCAATGATGTCCATACTCAAGACCCAAGTTTTCTTTAATGTTGTTGTGTACAAATACAACAACTTGTTTCATAAGAATTGCACCTGCTGATTGCAACAAAACATTTAATCCTTTAAAAGATGAACGACAATGAAGAACTCTACGATCCAAGCCAACTAAGTACCCACGTGTTCCAATTGTTTCTTCAATTTGTTGTTTTAGTTTCTTTAATGCAGGTACACCGCGCATGTATGAATTAATTGCAGTAGAACCTAGTTGACGCAGAACAATTTCATTTTTTTCATCCGGATCAATAATTGTTCCAGCCTTAACTGCGCCACATCCATACAACATTCCATACAACAAACGCTTGCTGATGTCCCTGGTTGCAACACCAAACTGTTCTTGGTTGTAGGTGTGAATATCAACGTCTGGGTTTACAACAAGAGAGGCATAATCTCCGTTGTCCCAGAGTGCCAAATACCCAGCGAGGCAACGCAGTTCAAGTGCTTTAGCGTCAATGCCAATGAGGTCCCACCCGTAAGGAGCATGGAATAAAGAACGACACTCCTTTCCATATGGGGAGTAAGAAGCAGGGACTTGGCCCATGTTTGGATTACGGTGTGCACAGCGCCCAGTAATGCAACCGTTAGTAATAACGTCGCCGTGGATACAACCAGTGTCATTGTTGTAGAGTTTGAGCCAAGCATTTTTACCTTCGGTAATTTGGCCAAGACGTTTCTTGACCAACATGTATTCTGCCAACGGCTTAGCCTCTGGGTATGGCAGTGTTTCTAATACCTCATCATTAAGAATTGGATTTCCTTTTTCAGTTGTCTTCTCTGGTTTCCATCCGTACTTTTGTTTAAGTCGATCAGCAATCTGGTCACGAGATCCTGGATTGAATTCTTCAATGCAGACTTTTTCAAAGGGAACTCCTTTAATGTAACCCCGTGTTTTGTTGTTGACCTTGGGTGTAAACCAAGTGCTGTGTCGAATGGGCGGGAAGATTCTTTTTAATTCGTCTTCAAGCTCTTGTTGTTTTGCGCGTAGTACATCCACAAAATCAAGAGCTGCATCAAAATCAAAAGGAACACCTGATCTAATTTGTTTGTTAATTGCCCAAGCAAAGTCATGTTCCAGCTTGAGCGCGGGTTCTGGATAGTGTTGTTTGTGGATGTGCAGCCAAAGTTTTTTAGTAACTTCAACGTCTTTTTGACAATATACCAACATCTCTTGGGAATACTGGGTGAAGTCTTTGAAGTCGATCTTATGATCGGCCAAGCGCCATCCCCAAGCCTTAAGTGATGGGGATCCACGCAAGTGCGATGGAACCTGCGTATGTTGTTCATTGTCCAAAGACTCCAGAACTTCTTTGGGCCAGATCAAACGAGAACAGACAAGCGTGTCGATAATGCATGATTTGGTTTCAAATGAATGCAGTTTTTGTAGAACTGGAATGTCATAAAAAATTATGTTGTGACCAACAAGAAAATCAGCGGTTGCCAGATGAGCAATAGCAGCATCAATACGATCAGGCCCGTAAGTAAAAGTTTGTTGTTTGTTGATGTCATGGATAACAACACAGAAAACTTGCGTGACCTGATCGTAAAGACCATCCGTTTCTAAGTCAAAGATCAAAAACGTTTCACTTGCGGAAGCGGGCTTCATCTTGAATTGAGAGTTCTTGACCGGATAGTTCTGCATTGTTCTTGTTGATCCATTCCAAAATCTGCTGTGCCCCAGCCCGATAAGGATGAGAGAAGATCTTGTTTAAAGCTACTTCCGACTCTAACGGAATCAACAGGAATTGCTTGGATTTTACATCAGCAGTGATGGCAAAAGGCTGGTTATTTTTCCAGCAGGCAATTACATAGGACATTGGGTTGCTTGAAAGACGAACAGATGCTATCCGATTCCAAACAACCCGCAAGTACCTACAGAATTATTTCTTGTTTGTTTTGCCGTATCCAATGAATCCATTTTCCTTTTTACGTTGCGACAACGCCTGGCTAGCAGCAGATCCAGCACGCTGGCTGCCGTGCACCAAGAGTGCAAACGGCTTGTCGCCCAAGCAGTGGCTGTCGTCGTGATCAATTTCAAGACCACGTTTAGCCGCCTCTTCTTCCGTGTAAACAACGTAAGCAATCCGTTGAAACACATTGGAATGTTTTGGAATCAAATAATCAAGCGTGCCGCCGTAAGAAGCGGTGAGATAAAAGTTGTTTGGGATTTGATCCACAAGATTTAGCCACATACCAAGCGACTTGGTGTAAGCGTAGAACTTTTGCTTGGGCCTCGCACTGGCGACCATCAACCAAGCCTTCATGTAGTTCTCTGTCCAGAAGTCACCTGCTTCATGGACACGAACCAATTCTTTGGGTGGTTGCATTGTTAGCGACATGTCAATCAAGTTGTACATCAACACAGCCTGGTCACCGCCTTGATGCATAACTTCTTTGAGCAAATCCCAGTTGTGCCAACGTGCTTCCCGTACGTTGGGACGAACTTCTGCCATTGCAGAAAAACAACGGAACTCAGGTGCAACGGTGCCAGTGAGTTGTGGCAGATCAGTAATAAGACCGGTGGTTCGATCAGCAAATGTTTTGCAAACACCTGCGTTAGGACAAGCGTATCCCGATGGCAACGAAAAGATCAGGCGGTTCTTTAGCTTGCCGTTGCCAGTAGAAAACTTAAGGAGTTTCATGGTGTGGTGTGAATTGGAATGCAAGCAGTTTAACGTCATGCTCAGGACGAATCAATTGTTTACAGTTTTGTTACAACATGAACGACATCATATACAACAGTTGCCATATACTTTCCGTATCAATAGATACAGAATAATGAAACCAGCACTGATCGTATACTTGGTTGACACCAAGAAGAAACTGGCACGCAAAGAAAATGAATCCAAGCATGCCATCAAAGAATTAAAAAAACAATGCGCTGCAACTTTTTAATAAGTTAGCCAGAAATTTCTTTCTGGAATACAGCTTCCCCAATAATAGGGAATTCTTTACAGAAGATTTGTTTGATCCATTCTGCAATTTGTCTGTGTTCGAATTGGGTTCCTGGGTCACAACGAAGCCGTAGGTAATGGATCCATGAACGGAGCGTGCCGTTCATGTAAAGCTTAGTCTGGGTTCCAAGCGGAAGAATGTTTCGTGCGCACTCTTTGGCAATTCCCTGACTAACCATTTCTTTATACAAATGCTCAGCATCTTCAAAGAGTTGACTGATGCGGCGATAGTAATTTGCTACATCTTCTGGCGACAAATCATCAATACTATTTTGTCTATTCAAATAATCTTGTCTGCGTAGATGTGGAATAACTGCAGAGCCAAGCTCATTGACATCTGCGTAGCGTTGACTAAATTCTTGAAAACTAAATGAACGATGGCGAATAATCTGCGCTGATATTGAACGTGTTGTTTCAATCTCAACGCACATGTTTGCCATCTCAAATGGACTCCAGTGACTGTGTTTAATTAAATATTGCAACAGCTTTGGGGCTGTCTCCATGTTGTCTTGGTTGCGTGGCGCACTGACGCGTGCCATGTACACAATCAACTCTTCTGCTTTGGGTGTAACCGAAATCAATTCAACGTTCATTGGTAAAAGTCAGCAAGATTCACTGGGAACAATAAATTGTTTAGTTAATTTATCAAGTTCATTAATAGGACAAATTCTCATTAATGAATGTTCAGTCGGAGATTTAAGATGATCCCACTGAACAAGTGCAAAGTTCTGCTTAGCACCACGCGTTGTTAACTTTGTTTTAAATCCAACGATTGTACCGTAACGTTGTGATCGATACTGTGCAATAGTCTGCTTTACTTCCTTGCGTACTGCAATTAATGAATGAGACTTGGGACGTTCAGCAATGCGATCACCGATGCTGTACTTAAATTGTTTTTTGGTTGACATTAGATGTGAGTCCAGACTTTGCGGTTAATGATACGTGAAATGTACGATGTGCTCATGCCATATTTACTTGCAATGACTTGGAGAGTAATCCCCCAAGTATGCATACGGCGAATGTGTAAAACATTCTTTTCAGTCAAGATAGCAGAACCATGTTGACTGCCACGGGCAATGTTACCTGGGCGAGGTCTACCTTTGGGAGGACCTGGTTTTGCAGACTCATACTTTTCAACTGTGCGATAAGTGATGTTGCAAGACAAACAACGGCAATACCGTTTGGTAAAACCAGAAAAGTGGTTGGTGCAAGTAACACGTGTGTGTTTGCTTGAACAAGATGGACAAATCATTTTAGATCAAGTGAGCACGGCGCACTATCAATAGATTTGTTTAATGTTTCCTCAAGTTTATTTAGTTGAAGTGAGTCCAGAAGATACACAGTATTTTCTGGGCCCATGATCTTGAAGGCATCAACAATCAGTTCTTTGTTGTCTACTGTTGTACTGTAATAATCCAAAAGGATTTGTTCAGCACGATCAAAGTTGTCAATTGATCCTGTTAGTTTTTCAACCACAGTTGATGGCATGTTATCAACAATGTTGGTAACAATAGCATTGATGACACTGGGCCAAGTTACAGCAGGAAAAGCCCCCGGATAACCAGGGGCTCACTGCACTCCGACCGTAGCTTAGGCCGCTTGAGCCTGCGTGTCTACCACTGGTTCCATTACGCCAGCGTCCTTGAGCTTGTCAAGCATGGCGCACATGATCGTGGCATGCTGGTGAGTTTGCTCCATGAAATGCTTAGCGCGTTCAGGGGTAATGGTGTGAATACGACCATTGGGTTCGGTGTATTTCCAACTGCCGTCAGGCTGAGGATCACCTTGGAGCGCAAGGCGTTCAGAGTTATGAACGTAACGCAGCTCTAAGTTGTGATAATCCTTAAGGCCATCGGGTGCAGTCCAGGTTGCACCAAGGTTGTAACGATTTTCGCCGTCAGAGAACGCATGGAATTCAGGGATGATGGATTTAAAGGCGGCAAGAATTTGCATGGTGTTGTGTAGATAAGTTGACAGGTGAACAACTGGGACTTACACCTTGCGGATGCCCAGCCAATCAAACGTGTTTCCAGGTAACGCCTTTATGAATTAACTGGATACACATGTAAGTAACTTTGTAGGCTTCACCTAAATCTTTGTAAGCCTTATAACAAGATGGATACGTGGACATAAACTTTGGATCATTCAACAAAGCTTTAATCTCCATCACTTGAGATTTTGTTAGCTTTGCTTCAAATTTACGTGACAAAGGTTTTGTTCTACTAGGCGGTTCAGCTCTTGGAAGACGGGTAACTTTTGGTTCGTTTCTAATTTCAATTTGACGACCGTCTTCTGTTTTATCAATACGAACAATTGACTGCTTGGGTTTTGGTTCTGTTGGTATAACCTTTGGTTCTTGTTTTGTTTCTGGTGGTGCATTGCTTATTTTCTTTGACAGCAATACATTGCGAGGTAATTTAATTGATTGCGTAATTCCATGGCAGTCTTCGACTGCAACCTCAAAATATTCTTGAGTTTGAAAAACAGAAACTGTTTGAGCGTTTTGGTAGGTGGCTACGGGTTGCATCAGAGTAAACGGGGTGGTGGTGAACGGCGGATTGAATTGGTACCCGAGGTGAGATTCGAACTCACGCTGGAACGATTTTAAATCGTTTGTCTCTTCCGCTGGACTACTCGGGCTCACTTGGACTTACATCAACTTCGATTGAAGTTGAACGCCAAGTGTGATCATGGGGCAATGGTTCAGTACCATAAGCCCACGTATCGTAGTCTTCCTCGTTGCGAGGGTCGTCTTCGATCAAGACGTAGTGAGGTGAGTTGTCATGGATGAATTCACCAATGTTTGCCATTGCCATGGCAAGCAGTTGGTCGTCGGTGTAGTCGTTGTTCATGGTGAAAGACCAGCCCTAGTATC
>Ga0214917_10003952_pt1 | contig 16811 bp, 18 predicted proteins | sample LL_1208_BB_MetaG_FD_177983 | JGI IMG/M metagenome (GOLD analysis project Ga0214917, IMG submission 177983) | Freshwater microbial communities from Lake Lanier, Atlanta, Georgia, United States - LL_1208_BB | ecosystem: Environmental > Aquatic > Freshwater > Lake | place: USA: Georgia | collected... | reverse complement strand
AATCCGGACCGTGTCCCACGGACTCCGTGCAGACGTGGCTGAGCTCGTGGAGCGCGACAAACATCATCACATTTGGATCCACAAGGCTCTCACTCTGCCCTCCGCGCTGCCGTAAACACAGATGGATCTCCTCCCCCTTGTTCACCGAATAGGAGGTATGAGCCGCATCGGGGGTGGCCTCCAAGAACCGATTGGGATCATCGCGGAAATTCTGACTGATCATCTGGACTTGTTTCTTATCGGGATATTTCTGCTGCAGAGCATTGCATAGACTGGCGATCTTGATGCGTGTATTGGCCATCAGATTGGCTGCCTCCTGCTTGTCGGGGAGATCCCGCACCTTATAGGTTCGTCCATCTATCGTGGATTTTACTGAAACAAGTGGATAATTCGAACTAAATATAGAACTTAACCAGTCCATAATCCCTATTTAGATGGGCCTAATTAGTTTGGCTGCATCGTATAAGGGGTGGCCATTGTGGGCGGAGCGGCAGCACGCAACGGGTTGGGGGCAGAATCGGCCTCTCCTGTGGCATTAAGGCCCGGACTGTTCTGCTGTGACCCCATTGCCTGCGTATTATTCATAACGAGGGGGCGATCAAGACGGGACCCAAAGCCGGTTAAGTCCGAATTGATGCCAAACCCCTCCGTAATATAGGGAAGAAAATGATAGGCAATATATAGGACTAATAGGATGATTGCACCTATAACTGCAATTTTCATAGGGCTATAGGTCTTCATACTCTATAATGTGCTGTGACATAAGTGCAGCACATTAAAAAGTGTTGAGCGTGATTATGTATATGAATACGCTTACGAGCCAACCTCCAAAGGCCTGTGGCTGATATCAGGGCCGATTGTGGACTGCAGGAAGATACTGACAGGCACCTGGGGATTGGGGGGCTCGGAACGGAGCTGCAAGTTTGCATTGCGCAAGCTCTGGCCCACCGTATTCACACCAATGAGAGCGCCGGCAGACAAGAAGTTCTTGCCCTTCAGGGAGCCAACACCCATAGGATTCTGCTGGGCATAGATGGTGTTCTGGTCGGCAGGGAGGAGCTCCGTAGGGGTCAGCTGGTCACGAGGATAGCATCCAGCGGGGGCCTCGGCGGAAGCAAAGGCGGCCGGACCCTCAGCAGAGGCGAGGTCCGCAAAGCCCTCTCCACTGCCACCATTGCTTGTCTTATTCTTGACACCATTGACATCAGGTTGAAATCCATCAGAATTAGCAGAACCAGCATCAGCAGCAACTTCAGCAGTATTAGTAGGGGGTCTCATATTTTCAAAGGGTGTCATTACCTTGCCACCAGAAACATCCTCAAAGCCATCATATCGGCGTCCTAATAGGCCAAACAGGGTGCGATCGTATTGATACACGATGCAGACAATAAGCACAGCTGCAATTACGAAAAGAACGGTGCTCTTAAGATCAGGGCTTGACATTCGCTTCTATAAATGATGCCGACAGAAATATTATTCAGATTCATCTGAATCATCGGGTTCGGAGTCCGAAGAGTCACTCGGCGCCTCACCGTATTTCTCCAAATACTCCAAATGGGCCCGATTCGCCTTATATTGTGCAAGTTTCGCCCGTAGATTCGCCTCTTTGACTCGCTGACGATCATATATGTGTCGGATGTTCGGAGACTGAAGCTGGATGACTTCATTCGTGGCTGCCGAAGGGATCTCATCAATATCTCCAATAGCTTCTTCATCCATATCCGGAAGAGAGATCAGAGCCGACTCCTCTTCCTGTTTGCAGGTCCATTGGATGACGAATCCTTTTGGATTAATCTGCACTTCCTTTGGCTGAAAGGTCATAGACCCTGTTGCCGTAGAAGGATCTGTGATATGTTTAAGCGTCTTAGTAATAGCTGTAACCGAATAGGGTTTTGCAAAATACTGAGCTGTGAGCCGTAGGAAATCAGTAAGAAAGATTTGGAGTGCCTCGGTCTCCTTTGCAAGAGCTAATGAAAGAGCTCCTGCCGGTGACTGACCAGCACTGGAAAGGATCCAATCGGATTCGAGCTCAAATATATGGAGGGGCTCTGCACCCGTAGGAGTTTGTTGCTTTCTATAAACGGGCTTCTTGACTGTGATGTTCATTAGTAGTAACGGGTATTGTTTTTGTGATTATTATTCGCACTGCCAACAAGAATGCAAACACCTCAGCTGCAACAGCAGCAGCAAAAAGAGAAGTTTCAAACAATGATTAAGTCGTGGATTGATCAATTTGCAAATATACTGCATAATACTGATACAAAGGAGTTCATACAAGTGCGACTTCTAGCACCCTTTATGAAACATATGATCGGGCAGATCTTTCCATATATGTTAATTGCTCTGTGCCTATTCGGCGTAGTGCTAATCCTAGTCATTATGATATTTGTATTACTTCTATTCAAAAATCCGGCCGATAAACTACCGTGCCCTATGTGCGCAGGCAAATGATAATTAAACCTAACCAATAGGAAAATGCAAGCAGGTGGTGACCCCGGACAACAATTGGCGCACAGTGTTCGCAGCTATCTGCATTATGATAATTTGGCCACCACATTTAACAAGCAAGCCACAAAAGCCAGGCAACTTGCGGGAGAATATGAGGCCAAGGTCCTGGATCAGCTGGAGAAGACCCGTATGAGTAATGCGGTCATTCAGATCGGCGGTGGACATCTCAATGTCATTGAAGAGCGCACGCCCCGTTGTTTATCGCTGAAAAGCATTGAGATGATGCTTCACAGCTATTATGCCAAGAAGGGACATTCTGTCCGTGATGAAACGGACGACATTCTCAAGTATATCCGGGCCAACCGGGGCTCCGATAGTCGCAAAAAACTCAAGCAGACCAAGACGGGCGGCGCCCTTCCTCCCGTTCCTGGACCTAAAGATGGGACCAGTTTATTGCAGTAGAAAGAGCTGAAAATAGTATAGGAATGTCCTGGGAACAGTTTCTTCGTAAGGATCTCACTACAAAGGATGGCACCACTATTCAGACCCATAAATGGGTTGAATACCTTGTTCGTGATGGAGTTGTCCCCCTTTTAAAACGTAACCAATATGATTTGACTTGTAAACCAGAAGACCTTGCAAATTGTATATTAAATAATCTCATACGACACGAGCGAGACTATAAACGCACACGATTTACTACCTATCGATGTAAGCATCGGGAGGAAGGAACAATGGAAGAATATGAATTCTTTGAGGACACACTTCCGGAGAAAGTATGGAAATTAATGAGAGAACAATTTTATATTGAATGGTTTGCTGATGAAGAAGTCTTTGCGGATCGTATCTGGATGAATCTTCCCTTAATCATTTTTGATCATTTATCTGTAAATAGTCCAAGATTCAATACTCTCTATGAGAAACTGCGTCACTTGGATGAAGAAGATGATAATTCATCAGAGGGATCAGTTGGACCAGGCCTGGGCACGGAAAGGGAGTAGGCCGATCTGGTCTATATTGGCCTTGTATGCCAGCTCCTTCTTCTTCTGCTTGAGCGCATCCGGTGTTAAAGGAGGGAAGGCATTCTCATTGGTCACACGGAGATCGTGGGATGTCTGAGAAGGTTTTTCGCCGTAGCAATTGACGCCGAAGCGAAGCTCTGGATTATCAAAGAATCCGCCATTTACGCCCGGTTGACCACAGGCAAGGCGCTCATCATCATTACCACCACTTTGAAGTTCATCAAAGGTGGACTTCTGCGTGGGATAGACTGCCGCCTGACCTTTGATCCAGCCGTAATTGCACCAGTCGGCGCCCTCATCCCACGCCTGCTTGACCTGATCGTAGGTTGCGAGTTCAGCACCAAGTGCCTTGCATAGGGGTTCTGCATCATTATAAGTGTATTTATTGGAACTTACATTGAAGACCTGTTTGCTGCCAGGAAGGAACTTATTAACAACATCTGTGGAAGGATGGGGTGTGCCCTCTTGCTGGGGTGGATATTCTAGGGGGTTCTCAGGAGGAGGGGGAGGCGTCTGCTCCGCAGGTTGTCCATCAAACAGCTTCTTCATCTGTGAATAGGCACTATATGCACCATCTTGAATATTTTCACGATAATATATAATAAGGGTTAGTGCAATAATTAGAGTTCCTACACCCAGAATAATTGGAAGAATCACACCTAAGCCAGGACTAGTGGAAGGAACATTAGCAATGGACTCCCGTAGAGGGGTTGCAATGCTTGAATTAAGGGACTTGATAGAGTTAGTGATACTATTAATGGAATTTGCAGCACCTGTGCGCATACTCTGAGCCATATTTGTAACAGCTGAACCTGTATTGGATGCAACATTTGCCGGGCCGCCAAATACCGAACCTACATTTGGACTCGTAGACATATCCTCTACAGTGAGTTGTGCTTAAATTTGATCCCACATACGTATTTTATAAGTCAACAAATGACTTGTAAAATAAGTATAAAACGGAATTACTATAAGATGCTTGCTTTAGCAAGCATTGCTATAGGTATAACACTAATAGGTGTGGGCGCCGGTATGGGGCTTTCAGTCGCAATCATCGTGGGTGTTTGCCTCTTTGGAGGAGGAGCGTGTGCTTATATGTTTCAAGGATTGGATTAAACACCATCCTCCATTGTGCGATTCCCGCCTCGCATATTAATAAAGGAGCGCTGCTGGGGGCTAGTGCAGACGCAGCCCATATCCGAGGAATAAGTGGATGAGCAGCAGCCGGGCTTGGCCTGATTATCACGAAAGATAAAGAGGCTGTCGGGACCGGGCTTGAACTCGGGGCCCATCAGTGGCTCATTGGGATCCGTATAACGCCACGTGCTGACATTATTTCCAGTGCTGACCTTTACCTCATCAAAAGCGCCAATAGGTTTGTAGCTTGAACCCGAACCTGCAGCATTTGACAGGAAATAGTTGGTAAATCCCTCAGAACCCCCACGGCTCATACTATAGACCATCACCAAGTTTGCAATTAATAGTAGTACGAGGCCGGTGATTAAAAACCCTGTCTTCATTTCTGTATAGTACCATTATTTTTAATTATATAGATGCAAGTCGTTCTGCTACAAACGGATAGGTCTCGTGAATGCGATCAATACCCACCTCCGTAAAATCCCGTAAATGTAGCACAGACCCGTTCACATAGGCCACCAGCAATCCCGTATCTGTGATGAGATGTTTGCCTTTGATAAGATCCGTAGAGCCTGCAGTTGTTGTAAGACGACGGTGTATTAACCCCGTAGGAGTATATTTTTTCTCAATGCAGCCACTTAGCCAATCCAAAGTAGCCTGTCCAATCACCAGCCCCTCCACAATCCCTATAACTCTTGTGCTACGATTGTAGCTAAGTTCAATTTGGTCCCCAATCTGTATGGAATCAAGAGGCTTCCTTCCATTCGGGGTAGGCAAATGGATGCGTGGATCCATTAGACAGAAGGTGTCTTGCTCTGTGGAATTGGATCGCATAGATCCAATCATAGATGCCACCATCTGATTCCAGCCTCGTTGACCTTCCTCATCATCCTCGGCAATCTCTTCCCAGTCCCTGAAAAGGATCGTTGCACCCTCCTGGTTCACAACGGGAATGAGCCGGTTACTTGTATTTAAACAATATAGCCTTGTCACACGATCCTCAATCGGTTTAGCACGGACATCTTCTGCAACGGAATGCCATCCCTGTTCGTCCTTTACGAGATGCGAGCCGGATACGCGGATTCCTTGAAGCACAAACAGGGGTGTGCGATCTCCTTCCATTATCAGAATGCCCTCCACCGTCCCAGAATTGGCAAGTTTCATTCCTAGAACAAGGTCTTTCATAGGTTTCATTGTTCCATCGGCAAGAAGAATGGGCGTATCCCCTGTAAAACAGAAGGCTCCCTGATCCCCTGCAGCTTCATCTGCCGCATCATTCCCAATAAGTGGTGCTGCCGATATAATCGCCAAAATGACAGGTGTAATAATCAAGGGAATAAAGGGGAAAAGAACAAAGAATAGAAGGATAATCAGGGCGACCATAATTGCAAGAATAATAAGAACAACCTTAACAACAAACTTTACTGTATTATTGATGCCCTTTACGATACTAAGGCCCGAAAAGACAACACTTAGAAGGGCCGCATTGAGGCGCTGAAACGCCATCTTCAGTTTCTGGGTCACAATGCCAATTTGATTGGCGATTGCATTGAATTTCTTGAAGAACGGATCCATAAAGGACAAGAACTCGTCATACATTCTCTTAATGGCTGTTTTGATGCTGTTGAGAACCTGCATAAAGACATTTGTAACACCTGCCTGTTTTCCTAGAACAGCTGTAAAGGGGGCCATTACAATCTTCATCACATTCTGAGAGACCTCTTTGAGACAGAACTGAAAGTTCTCTGCTGCAAACTGAGAGTCTGTGCGTGGATCGGAATCTGGTTTTAGCCAATAGGAGGCGAACATCACAAAGACCCCACAGCGCTGCTCTGGCCAGTTATTCATAATGGTGCTCCGTTCCATCATAGCATATTGAATAGACGCGTATACGAGAAGGCCTATTGTAACTAGCACAAATGGCCATATCATATTCGACTTTGGCGGTCGTATGATGTCCATACCCTACTTTAGATCTCTATTAAGCCACAGGATCTACCACGCTCGCCTCTAAATGCTCCGAATAGAACTGCTCTGCATCCGGGGAACAGAGCTCTAAATAGTCCCGTACTCGTAAGCCAGATGCGAGCTCGATCTGCGACCCCGTGAGAGCAATAATGCCGATAAAGACAACGGGGCGTTTATAGTGCAGGCAAGGACGCTGCGTGCCAGCGCGTATCCATTGATATTTGCTGGCATCCCAGATAAGAGTCGCAGATCCTACAATGTCTGTGTCCGTGATATGACAAACCTCTTGGACCTCCTTGTGAAAGAGGCCCCCAATCCAGCTGCCTGTGGATAGACGCATTGTCACCTGGAGATCTTTGACCTTGCACAGGGATCCATCATAGAGCTTAATATAGGTGTCTGGATGAAAAGTCGGGCTATTCTCAGTAATTGACGAAGAGGGATGAGATGGAGAACCATTGAGTCGCTGCTCAATCATTTGCATCGTAGCCTGATCAGCCTCCGCTGTCTCATCGTAATCACGGAAGCGGTAAGGGCCCATTGGAATCACGTGATCATCAGTATTAAGGCATATCAGACTCTGGCGTTCATAAGGGCCAATGAGCCTAGCATCTGGATGATCGGCAGCAGGAATCCATCTGCCCCTATGCTCAATATAGTGATTTGTGCTGACCTGAATGCCGTCTTTCAGGACCACCATCGGCTGTCCCTGGGCCGCAAAGTGGAATTTGGCCGTCACACGACTGTTCGTGATTGCCAGAACGTCTCCAATCTTGACCTGATAGATGGGAATAAGGCCCTTTCCTTTCACAGATACGGTTGTTTCAGGGGGGAAACAGAACGTATCCAAGAATGAGAATAGGAAGGTGTTGCTGAAGTTCTGACCCGCCTTAATGGCTGAAATACCCATATAGATCACCGAATACATAATGGCCTGCATACGATAGATCATATTCTTAATGCGAATAGATGAGAGTCGAAGCTGAAAAAAGAAGTTCATAATACGATCAGTGAAGTCCTGGAAGATGGTCATAATGCCACCCCCCATTGTTGCCACACTCTCCTTGACACTGTTGACCGTTCCAGAAATGGTGGTAAGAATCTTGGTAAAGGTTGCCAGGACAGACGAAAAGGGCGCCGTTATTTCTTCGGCGTAGCCCGTGAAGATATTTTTCAGACAGAACTCGAAGTTCTCGGAGGTATTATATCCATAGACGGATGCAAAGGGCATAATAAGGGGCTGGCATCGGTAGTCCTTCCAATTATCTCGGACCTTCTGATAATCTTCCATTTGTTGCATTGCGGCCATTATGCCAAACAGGAGGGCAATCACCAGGACCAGAACTGCAATTGCATTAAACATATTCCAAAGTTGTGGACCGTTTGTCGGATTTGTATTGATCCGTATAAAGGCATCCACCTCGGCCTGGGTTACTCCAACCGGTGGTGGTCCTTCTGATGCGAACAGTGATGAGATGTTATTTATCACATCCATTTCCCTACAGTTTAGTGCCAATTTATACAGGTAAATTAGCACTAGACAAGTTACGACATATTATAAGTTCTACATATTATTTCTTACCAATAAGGCATCCTTTGCAAAAATAACGGCTGCTTTGGGTTGACTTGATTTTGCCAGCTTGGCAACGGCTACAAGTTTGGTATATACCTTCTTTTTGCCATAGGCCTCTACTGCCTTTCTCAAGGCAGATTCCCGATCCTTATCACGCAACTTATACGAATAGCCGTATTTAATCAAGGCTCCCTTCCGGAGTGCAGCCTGCTCATCTTTTATGGCAGATTGCCTATCCTTCACACAGGCTGGTGGGATTTCCACCGTATTCTTCTTGATACTGACATTATACAGCTGCCCTTTTCGTTGGACTGTATAGGCCTTTTTACGCATTTTACGTGTATATCCCTTGCGATAAGTATATCCAGATGGACACTTTCTTGAATTCAAATCGTCAGGTTGACGCATCCCTACTGTTAGGAGTTGTTTTTATTTGATTCCTCATTTTGCGATCCCATATCGTAGATATAGACGTGATAAAGATTGTTAATCAGTAATTTATGTTGCTCCATTTGATTCCGATCATTATTATTGGCCTGCTCATAGCATTTGTTATATAGTTCCGTTATTTTATCCTTCACATTGGCTGGCAAGATCTTCTGAACTGGTTCAGGAACTCCCGTATTTGCCTGTCCTTTTGTTCTAAATAAGTTCATAAGAACTGCGTGTAACTTATCAATTATTGTTTCATATTGTTGATTAAGATCTGTGTCCTGAGCCTCTTGTGTATTAGCATCTTTTTGTAATATAATATCCGAATACAGAAGATGTTTAATATCAAATGCTAGTTTACAGAATGTGGGATCTACACTAAGACAGATAGGAATTGTGGGCTCCACACGTGGAAAGGGAGAATCTTCTATATCGGAATCCTCTGAGTCGGACATTTACCTCTATAAACAAACCAGGTTATTTGCCCCTTCTAGGAACACGACTCACGAGTCCATATACGATTAAGAGCCCGGCGACGACGAACAGGCCGGTATAAGTTCCCTGAAGGGTCGTAAATCCCTGGACAATGGCAATTTGCTTGGCCTGTGTGGGGCTCGGACTCGGAGGAGTATCGTATTCTCCGTCGGCCTTTGTCTGTGCATCCAGAGCATTCAGAGAATCGAACTGGGCCTGACTCGTTTTGCACGACGGATCATTTGTGTTTGTGCAAACCGTTTTTGTCTGCTGACTATACTGGGACATCTAGTTAATCTGTGAGTTTAAATATTCATTCTTATAATCTTCCAGAGATAAGAATGGATATTAGTGGTATTGAGCGTCAATCAGTGGATGAGGCGATTCGGGAAGCAGAATCCAAGCCCCTCGCCTTCGCACCTGGCGCCCGCGCCAATTATGTTCGTGATATGATTCGTGATCTGAGTGCCCTCGTAAATGCAGGGAAATCCGCAGAGGAGATCAAGGTGGTGCCGGCCCTCGGCAAATTCGCCCAGGACTATCCGGAACTCTTCAAGAAGGTTCTTCAGCGACAGGACCTATCGCACCTCGGAGTAATGCTAAATGCCCTTGATAAAATGGAGGCGGGCACGCTCAGTCAGCATCAGGCCTCTATTTTAGTTGGCCAGAGGCTCGTAGACAAGATTGTAAAGCCTCAATTGTCTGGCAACGGGAAGAATACATAGGAACCCGAAAGACTTTGCACCACACATAGCTCATCACTTCGTGAATCTGTAACATCTGTTTGATCTGCACCTCCTTATCCGTCGCATCCACCAAGGTGAACACCTTTTCAAGATAGGCGATCTGATTTGCAACCGATGTATGTGCAATGAGTTCCAGGCTGCTTGTGAAGGTGGCTGGGGTCGGCGCTGATGGCTCAAAAAGACGGATAGGAGCATCTTGGTTACAGGCGGCCCGGCTCCAGCCGCGCAGAATCTCAAGGACAGGGCCCGCCGGCTTTCGGAACTGCTGTCCCACAAAATAGATTTCAGGATTGCACTGGCGCGAAGTCGCCGGTTTATAGAGCGTCCACTTTCCAAAATGCTGCGACAGGAAATACACGAGATCGCGTGTCCCAGCATAATACATATCAAAGAACTTGAGGACCATCACTCCACCTTCCTGAAGCACCTCAAATCCTATTCGGACAGAGGCGATCAGCAGGGGGAAAATGGTCTGTTCCTGGGCATCATAATCCATTGAGAAGTCAAAGCCCCCGTCGCCCGTAAAGAGATTGACCGGCTGCTCGCAGGCCCGGATAAACTCATTCTGATTCTCGTATTTGAGAAGATCCCCCGTGCCATCGAGGCCATAGGTGATCTTAACATTCTTGTGCTTCTGCAGGAACTGGGCCGCCCGCTTCCATCCCGGAACATTGGGCTGCTTCGGCCTCAAGGTGATCGCCGTGCACGTGGTGTGCTGAATCCGGTGGCGTTCTGCCTCATCCAAAAAGCCCTGAATAAATCCACCCGGACCCTCACAGACGTGAGCCGATCGCAGCTTCTGATGGGGCTTGACCGGCTTGAAAAACTCCGTGATTCCCAGAATCTCAATCATTTTAAAATAGGAGCGGGACAGGGGATGGAGAAGACAGACAGACTCGGGGAAGTTCTGATATTTCTTTTGCGTATAGACCAGCTCATAGGGATTCACGATCTTCTTATAATACTCCCATTCACTCGTGCCCGTCTCCCGCTCATAGTCATTGATTCGCTTCCGGAAGCGATGCAGGGCCATTTGCGCCAACGAAAAGGTGTGGGACCAGATGGCCGGCATAATCACCTGGTTTCCAGAGGAGTCCAAGTCCTTTGAACAAAAATAATGCGCGGCCTCTACAACCGGTGTGCGTTTCTCCCATACAACCGTTTCCCAGGCGGGGAGCTTCGAATCCATACATATATACTGATTCCGTGTCTTAGGCTGTAATCGCCTCAGTTGTGATCGCTTCCGCTTTTCCTTTTACATAGAGATCAATAGGAGCCTCATCCTCCATCGTATCTATGAACTCAGGGATCATCATATTCATCTGGAACTGTGTTCTGCCGCAAGGATCAAAGACATCCTCTGCCTGTTCAAACTGACTCAAATCTCCCTCCACCTCCTCTTCGTCATCTGGCACAGCCTCGAGACCCTTCGTGAGCTGCTCCAGCATTGCATCATCCAAAAGGATCTGAGAGAACGCCGTTCCACCACGGATAGGTTGGCCCATCATAATATTCGCCGATACGCCTGTCACAGGATCCACCTCCCCAAACATTGCCGCATTCATTACGATCTTGGATGTCTCCTCGAAGGACATCTTGCCCAGAGGACCAACGTCATTCTTATTAATGCCATAGCGATCAATGGACATCAGGCGACCCGAGCGCGTAATATAGTCGCACAGCATCCCCAGATGTCGGTAGTTCACACCGTCCTCGCCGAAGATGGGTATAAGCTCCTGAATGAGAATAGCGCGCACTGCTTCCAGGCCCAAGATGTCCATAATGTCGTGGATATTAGTCGTATAAAGGCGAGTGGCATCTACGAGCGGATGATTCATCACCTTTACATAATTGGAGCCGTCCGTATCCAGCACATACTGCTGCAACTCTGAATAGCGCCCTTCTGGTCCTCCCAGCTCCACTTTCTGTTTGTCTTCACGGAAGGTGACCGCCTTAATGCCTGGCACACCTCGGATCACGCACTGATTGAGCAGCTTGCTCTGAAATTTCTTCAAGTGCGTGAAATCGTCCTGCTCGGTGCCCTCTGTAATACGAATACGCATTATCAGCTTATCAGCATTGTAGTCGCTATACACAGTATTCACATCATCATCATACATCATCTTGATTACAAAGACCACATCCGCCATAGAGATATTCTTATTGAACATTTCTTCGCGATTGAGTTCTAGGCGCAGCAGCCATTTACTCAAGGCCTTTTCTCCCTTGGACTCAATATCATTGTAGAACTCCAGGAGATTACGGTCCTCGGCAATTACTGTGTCCTCGTCAGTGGGATCCCAGTAAATGGCCACTTTATTTGTAATATTTCGAAGCAAGGTCAGCTCCAAGTCCTGCACGAGCTCTCTGGCCTTCTCCTTGTTATGACGGTATTCAGGCTTCATATAGATCAACAGGGAGGTCGCCTTGGGATTTTTGGTGACCTTGAGGATTTCCCTGAGACGAGGAATACCCTGGTTCACATTACTCTTACTCGCCACACCTGCCAAGTGAAAGGTGTTAAGTGTCAGCTGTGTAGACGGCTCACCAATACTCTGGGCCGCAATAATGCCCACCTGCTCGCCCGGCTGCACCCACGACTTCATATGGCCGACCACAATGAGCTCGCACAGAGCATCAAAGGCGTCCTTGGTGAAGCGCTCCTTCACAATGAGCTTATGAGGCGCCAAGTAGCAACGGAGCAGGGCGCACCAGATGCGCACGTGACTGGACTCCGTGCGCTCAATCAGCACAGGAATGCGCTGCAGAACCTCCGTCGGTGTCAGATCCGTCTCCGCCTTCGGATCTAAGTTGAATCGCGTCTTGACGTTGAGAATCAGACGGCTGAGATTCACAGGGGCATTCACAGAGCCGCTATACATAGAGCCCTGATACATCTCCTCAATGAGAATGCGCTGATCCTCCAACACCTGCTCCACAAAGGCCTCCACTAAGACCCCCTCTTCTTCTGCCTCTCGCACAATGGTGCCCTTGAGCACAGTGGACCAGTCCACATCCTTCAGGCCAAACTGCGCCCGAATATCGTCGCGGCTCAGCTTGGTGTCCAGCGGCAAAGACTGACTCTCCAGCTTCGTCGCCATAATGCCGTCCTCACCGTAATAGAACTGCACCACGTTCATATTCGCATCACGAACAGTGCCGTCGTGCTGAACGACAATGTCCTCCATCGCCTTGATGAGCTGACGCTGAATATATCCAGTTTCAGCCGTCTTAACAGCAGTATCAATGAGACCCTCACGACCCGACATCGCGTGCATATAGAATTCCTGGGGCGTCAGTCCTTTGATAAAGGAGGATGCAATAAAGCCGCGCGCCTCTGCACCGTCATCATACTTCTTGTAGTGAGGCAGTGTCCTATCCGTGAATCCATAGGCAATACGCTTATTCTCAATGGCCTGCTGTCCCAGGCAGGCAATCATCTGTGCAATATTCACCCAGTCTCCCTTGGAGCCCGAATTGATCATTGCCACGAGACGATTCTCGGGACTCAGGGACTTCTTAACTGCTGAAGAGGCAATGCTGGTGGCCTGCTTCAGAAAGCCGAAGGCCTGATCCTCAAACTCCTGTTGGTTCGTCTTGCCCGTGTTATTCTCAAAGATGTCTGTGTGAACCTGGAACTGAATCTCCTCGATCTTCTTCTTGCAATCTGCAATCACTTTCTGGATGCTCTTGGCAGTCTCTTCATCTGCCACCAAGTCTGAAATACCTACACTAAATCCATCTAGCACCAGATAATCCTCTACAACGCGCTGCAAGGAGTCCAAGAACATACTAGTATCCTTAGATCCATAGTCATTATAGAGTGTATGGATAATGCCCTTACCTGATGACATATAGACAGAACTATCAATAAGACCCTGCGTAATTTCACCCTGTTTAATTTTTACAAAGTTGTCAGGATCATCGGCCTTCTTATCCTTATCATATGCCTTATTACCCATTTCAAGATTCATCGGAGGGAGCAATTGACTAAGCACCTGCTTACCTGTATAGCGATTAATTGCATTAGGAGGGGGCATAATTCCCTCAAAGCGCTTATTACGCATCATTAGATTCATAAATTCTCGGCGAGTTAGTTCGACAGAGGATCTAGTAAGTCTATAAGATCCTACAACAGAATCCTGAAATACACCAATCAACGGTTTTGCGTGACGAGGGCTTACAATGTTATGAGGGATCGCGGCGATCTCCTCGAGTTCTGTTGCAGCCTCATAGCTCTGCGGACAATGCATATTCATTTCGTCGCCATCAAAATCGGCATTGTAAGGACGCGTAACCAGCACATTGAGTCGGAAGGTCTTTCCAGGCAGCACCTTCACTCGGTGCGCCATCATCGACATCTTGTGAAGTGTGGGCTGACGATTGAAGAGCACAATATCCCCATCCAACAAGTGGCGATTTACAAGATCCCCATTGTAGAGCACAATCTCCTTCGTATTCACGTGCTTCAAGGAGATCATTCGGCCATCCGGCTTCACTACCGTCTTGGCTCCAGGATAAATATCCGCGCCGTTCTGCACGAGCTTATACAGCTTATCGCGGTTATAGACGGTCACACGCTCTGGGAAGGTCAGATTTGTCGCAATCTCCAAGGGCACGCCCAGCTCATCAATGGACAGATTGGGATCCGGTGTGATCACGGAACGCGCCGAGAACTCAACGCGCTTGCCCTGGATATTGTAGCGAATACGCCCCTCCTTGGAACCGATGCGCTGCTGAATGGATTTGAGAGGTCGCCCCGATCTCTGAGCCGAGGGGGCCACACCAGGGATCTGATTGTCCACCAGGGTCGCCACGTGATACTGCACAATATTCGCGTGCTCATCAATGGTAGACTTGGGCGAGTTGCGATCAATCTTCTCCTGCAAGATACGATCGCTCTTGATAATCTCAAAGAGCTTGTGCGTCAGATCATCCTCGGAACGCGTATTGTTGTCCTGGACGACCGAGGGTCGCATCTGAGGCGGCGGGATCGGCAGAACCGTGCAGATCATCCAGTCGGGCCTGCACCAGAAGCGGCTGAATCCCATAAAGTCCACGTCCTCATCCGAGATGCGGCGAAAGAGGCGATGCACATACTCCACCTCCAGCATCTGCTCTTTTACCTCCTTCTCTCCTTCTGCTGGAAAGTGCGCCACAATATTTGCAATACCCTTGCGCTCATATTTGGATGGCTGCGTGGCCCCACATCCATCCTCAATCTCTTGACCACATCGACTGATTGCAGAACACGCCTTCAGAACATCACGCCACCTATTCTCCTCCTTCTTGGCCATAATGGTTGAACGCAGATTCTTATCAATCTTGAGCTTGGCACATCGAATGCAGACACAGCGCAGAATATTCATAATCTTTTCGTGGAATTGAATGAAATACACAGGCCTCGTGAGGCGAAAGTGACCAAAATGCCCCGGACATCCGTGATTTGTCTGGCCACACGAGCGACATATTTTTCCATTTTCTAAAACACCCATTCGCGGATCAAAAAGCCCCCCAATCTTGGGCTCATTACCCTCAAAGGTGGCCTGCGTTGTAATTTCTACCACAGAACCATCCTCAATTTCTTTGGGGGATTTGATACTAAATTGGACACCAACCACTGTCTCTATATCGGAAGTGGCTTGATTGAATCCCGCTGGCATCTATTCAATCAATAGTTTAAAGTCTCTAAACTCTTAATTTGCAATTAAAACCATCAAATTTAATCGTTAGGCCTTTAGGCCACTTGAACCTAAACCTAAATTACTTGACTTATTCAATGAGTCGCGAAGACTACAAAGAAGAGAATCCTGATCTCCAAGTCACCTATACGTGGCACAATACGCGACGGGTCTTTCATCAGATCACGAAAAGAGGAACACTATTGGAAATGATTGATCGGCCTGCCTTTGGTCTTTCCTGTTATATGAATGGTGTTATACAGAGCTGTGAATCGGATGAACGGGCCTATCATAAGGCATTGGTGAAACCTGTTCTGAAAGGGTTAGGAACAGACCCTCTTCGTGTAGTTATTTTTGGCGGGGGAGAGGGCTCCACGGCCCGTGAAGTTCTTAGGAACAGGGCCGTGACTCACGTGGATATGGTGGAATGGGATGAGGATGTAGTGAGCGCCTTTAAAACAAAATTTAAACAATGGGGGGATTCTGTGTGGGATGATCCACGGCTTCATATTCACTACGATGACGCCTATCAAAAAATCAAAACCATTCCTGAACAGCTCTATAATGCTGTTATAGTGGATCTATTTGATATTAATGATGATACATTGCAACAGTCTATTGAGTTCTTAGAACGGGCAATGCGATGGACGGAGAAGCGCATAGGGTTGTATGTGACGACGCACAGCCCCTATCTTAAAACGGGGCATCTCCATATCCGTCGCCTAAGGGCAGTTCTACGAAACGGGGGCTATAAAACCCACCTTTCATCGATCTATATTCCTTCCTTTAATGGTTATTCTGTGTTCTTATTGGGATTGGCATCGGACAGCGAATAAGTAAGCCCCGTTGTTTTTAATTCCTTATTAATAGGTACTACTACTTTTGGCTCATCCCTTTCAGGCCTGTATTCAGTGGTTTGCACGGTATATTCTCCACGATCCTGTTGGTCTCTTAGTCGCATCATCTTACTGTAGGCCGATTCCATCTCCTTAGTTGCAGCCGTATTTGCTGGGCGATAGCTGGAAGTCCCGTGCCCATCAAATCGTCGGAGGCCGCACTTGAAGGTGGACATTCTATCTCCTCTTCTTGGTGATTCTTTTCTTAGATTTACGATGATGTTTTCGTCTTCGTCTTGTTCCTCCTTCTAAATTTGCTTCAGGGAGTGTATATTCTTGCATTGTATTTCCATTAATATCTATTATATAGCTGGCTGTAGGAGAATTTGAGTCATCTGGTGAAAACCAACCAGTCGATGATAATAATTCGTAATTATAATCACTACCGTGAAATGCAGTGTTATACACTTCTCCTGTAGGATGTCTATACACTT
>Ga0214917_10003951_pt1 | contig 16812 bp, 27 predicted proteins | sample LL_1208_BB_MetaG_FD_177983 | JGI IMG/M metagenome (GOLD analysis project Ga0214917, IMG submission 177983) | Freshwater microbial communities from Lake Lanier, Atlanta, Georgia, United States - LL_1208_BB | ecosystem: Environmental > Aquatic > Freshwater > Lake | place: USA: Georgia | collected... | reverse complement strand
GAACGCTGGTAGCATACGCGCCTACCCAACACGCGTCAGGGTCCTTGGCGCACTTGGCAATCGCGCAGTCGACGGGGTCCTTGACCATCGCCAGCGACTTTACAACGTGCTTGGCGTTGGTAAATACAAGCGGGATGCGCTCGTCGGCGTAAACGATCGTCCGTCCGTTTGTGTGCTTGCGCGCACGGCCGAGACTCCGAAACGTTTCTTCCGTGCGCTTGGCGAGCGTCGCAATCTCGGTAACCGGTTCGCCGAGCATGCGAGCGGCACGCGCCAACTTTTCCCGCAGCATTGCAGAGAAATGGTGCTTTGTCTTTGTGGCCTTAGCAGCCATCGTGTGTGCTTCTCCGTGGCTAGAAAAAAACCCACGGCGAAGTTGCCGTGGGTTTAAATAACAAAGTGGAGCCGGCGGGAGTCGAACCCGCGTCCAGAGATGTATCTAGTGAAAACGTCTACATGCGTAGCCAGTTATGTGTCACCAACTGGCAATGCTATCCGCACACTTAGCGGAGTCAGGTGGGCTACCACCATCGTGTCCGATTACTTTGCCGGACCGACGCAGGTGACTTATCACCATCAACCTGATTGGGCAATGAGGCTCAGGTCGCCCCACTCACTGGCCTAGAAACTAGGCAGCGAGGGCCGGAGCAGAAGCGCCGGTTAGAAACGTAATCGGCTTTTAACGTGGCCAACCGATCAACCACGGCATGCAGTCTTTACCTTCCTCATCCTGTCGAAACCAGTACGGCCCCAAACGAGCACAATGGGACTTGAACCCACAACCTCCAGCGTGACAGGCTGGCGATCTAACCAATTGATCTACGTGCCCGAAATAGCGCGGGTGGGATTCGAACCCACAACCTATTGATTTTGAGTCAATCGCCTCTGCCGATTGGGCTACCACGCCAAATGACCCCACGGAGAATCGAACTCCGATTAGCAGATTGAAAGTCTGCTGTCCTAACCGTTAGACGATGGGGCCAAACATATTGGAAAACCGACGCAAAACGTTGAGTTTCCAATATGCGTTGGGCTTTAGTTTTTCTTTCGTTTGGGCGCTTTGCGCGTTGCTTTGGCCGCGTCATGCGAATCCAAATCAGCCGCAATGATATCAATGCGCCGGCGAAGCAAATCCAAATCGCGGCTGATTTTATTCAGCATCGCGCGCATCTCAATCAGCGACATAGGCGTTGCCATTGTCTTCCTCCTTGGCGCGCGACATCTGCGGGAATCCAGTTGCGGCTAACCATGCAGCAACTTTTTCTGGATTCAAATGGAACTGCACGCCGATTATGAACTGGCCACCAACGCCGACAATCTTGGTGTTTGGCGGTTCATATGTTTCGTCACAACCGGCAAGCAATTCACCGTGTTCGACGAGGTTTGGCCAGTAGTCGTTAATTTCGACTTCGCGCACGCGGTCGCGACTGCCAACGACATCAGCAACGAGATCAGTAAGCGAACCGTATCGTGACTTGCCGACCAGTTCGTCGGCGTTGAGGACGATGAAGTTGCGTATGTTAACGTCGTCTTGAAACGTCACGCGCTTGTCCGGGTGCACGGTCAGCATCTTGGCGAAACGCTTGACCGTGTACTTGTATTTCTTTTCGTCAGCCATGGTTACCTCCCTGCGCCCACGAGGTGCGCGATATGCCCGTACATGTGACCCTTGCGTTTGGCCGCGGCCAGTTCGTGTTCCATGTCTTGCAGGATTCGAAACAGCCGTTCTTGCGAATCTTCGGGCAGCAGGGCGATGTCATTCGCCAGTTTCTGATTCTGCCCGCGCTGCCTGAGCAGCATGCTCTGGATATGTCGTAAAAAACTCATCGTCTCTCCTTTTGCGAGAATCAGCCAGCAACTTGTGAACCGTGTTTGCCGAATATTGAACGCCGTCTATTTCAAACGAGTCATCTTCTTCGTTTGCCGGCGGCGGAATTTCGTACGTTACGCCCTCCAGATACGAATCGTCGTACTGGTGCACATGCGCATTTACTACTTTGCACTTTTCTGCTTCGGCAGGGCACAGTGCTTTAGGCGGCCATTCGCCGTAACATCCGCGTGCGCCGGGAAAAACTATATCCACTGGCACAAGACAATTCAAACCTTTCATGGTTTGCCAGCGCCGTTTGATATTTTCAAATTGTTCGGGCGTGTAAACGGCCCACCAATCTTGATAGCCGTATTCTTCAACGATCCGAACCAGAATGTTTTGCGCCATAAATACTCCTGTAAATATAGGGCGTGAAAGAATCGAACTTTCTTATCCACCTTATAAGAGTGGCGTCTTAGACCATTAGACGAACGCCCCAAAAGGGGCGGGCGCCGGGGAACTTGGGCGATTCGACCGGCGCCCGCCGAGTTAACTACTGGTATCGCACGCAAGCATACCACCCGCGGCGTCCGCGGGCGATACCGATGTCGCGCACAGGGCGTGTTCCCCAATAGCAGCAGTTCCGTTTTGCTGCTTCGGGCGAACTTGAAGAGTAGCCCACGCCTTCATACCCTCCGGTTGGATTGCCGTAGTGGCGGCACTGTCCGTCAGCCGCCATCTTTTCGGCAACGCCTTGGGCCGTGTACGTACTGTAAACATTGCCCTGCTTGTACACGGGGCTTTGAGCCTGAATGTTTGTGCAGGCAAACAGACAGACTAGAGATAAAAGAACGGAACGCATGCAACCTCCTTGGTGCTGCCGGTGGTGTGCCCGGCAAAAGAAAATCTACGCCCCACACCGGGCGAGAAACTACCGAACCATCGGCTTGGTGTAACCGACGAGTTCCTTGACCTTGTCCGCGTTCTCGACCATCAGCCACGTCTTGGGCCGCGTGTCGCCGGGGTAGTTGAACGCGCGGAATTCGTCGAGGTTGAAGCAGTACGCCGCTGCCTCGAACGGGCCGTTGTCAACCACGCAGATAACCGCGCCCATATCTTCCTTCACGAACATCTCGGCCTCATCGACCGTGATTTCGATAGCGCCCAGCGAGTCAATGATCGCTGCGGCCTTGTTCTTGGGCGAATCAGTCTGGACGTAATAACCCATGGGAGTTTTTTTTCTACGGGTAATAAGGATACAGAGCGTCGCCATAACCGATGAACGACGGAAGTGCGTCGTCCAGTTTCGCTGCCGGGTCATCAACGACACGATCGTTGACGGTTACTTTGCCTTCGACCACAGCACGCCGAATCATCGACGTGTCGACATGCTTTTTCAGGGAAACAACTTCCGTAAGCACGTCGACCAGATACTTTCCAGTTTCGCTCATGCGAACCTCCTAACATCGCGGAATATGCCCGCAGGGAATCGAACCCCGACCTACAGGTTATCAGCCTGTACCCTTTCGGGCCGAGAATATAAGTCTCGTGTGCTAACCATTGCACCACGAGCACAAATAGCCGCAGAGGGATTCGAACCCCCGACCTTCGGTATGTAAAACCGACGCACTAACCGACCTGTGCTATGCGGCTGAATATGTGGCTGGTTGAGAGGGCAACCATTTATCCAAGCCCAACACCCGGCGAATGCGTTGGCACCACACATGTTTTGTTCTGTTAGATCAAATCCGCCGTGATGGAATCCATGTCGGCCGAGATTTCGTTATTGGTTTCACGGTAATGCGAAACCAAATCCATCATTTTGTCGTCAATCTCTACGACAAGGTCCGCAAGATAATCCGAAATTTCGGCGCCGGCGATAACCTCGCCGGTTACGGGGTCGATGTTCCAACCATCGCCGCCGAAAAGATTCTTTTTGGCATTGTCCCATGCCGTCATCACCAGTTCAACTTCGAGAGGCATGTTAACCTCACTCGACATTTGTTTGCCCTTTGTAGAAGGTTTTGTAGACCCAAAAAGTCCATCGGTCGCGCGCACGCAGCAATTGTCGCCGCGTCCAGCGATACAGTTTGTGCCAGCGCGTATTCAAACCTTTGGCGTCAAGATATTGCTCAGTACACCACTGAACGGCCTCATCCGAACAACCGCTAAGAATACATATGTCGCACTCTGGGTTCAGGCACTTTTCACACGGCACACCGAACACTTTTACACTGTGCAGTTCTCCATCTATGCGCATTTTCCACGTTGAGCGCATTGTGAACAGCCCCATCTGACTGCCGCAAGCGTAACATGTGTTGGCCTTGTAAACCGTATCGTCACTCGTCGCTGTCATCTTCGTCCTCCGGTAGAAACATCTCGTCCCAACACGTGGAACAAATACCAGAGATAAGAAACTCGCGTTGTTCGGGCGCAAGATATGGGAAACAATCCTGCGCAAGAGTACCGCCGCGAAACCGAGTCAAATCAGCCGTTTTCACTTGCACCGTTTGCGGTTTCTTGCACGAATAGCACGGGCCAGTGATGTCGCTGTTTGCGTCATCGGCTGCTTTGACCGCGCAACACCTGCCACGCAACGCATATTTTTCGATAAGCGGGGACATTGAAATCTCCTAATGGGGTCGGTGGGACTTGAACCCACACGGGATTACTCCCAACGGATTTTAAGTCCGTTGCGGCTGCCGATTACGCCACGACCCCAAATACCGCCAGCCGAGAACGCCTCGGTTTACACTGGCGGGTCAGGGTCAGTTTAGGGCGTATGCGGGTGCAACCCGCCAGCGCGTTCTTCCATCCACTTGCGCATGATCTCGGGCGAACCATGCGAGTTGCCCGGCGCCTCGTTGAAGAACCAGTGGACGTATAACTTGATCAGGGGGAGGTTTTGCTCGTCGGCGGCGCAGACAGCGCGGCGAAGATCGTTCGTGATGACCCCCGTCAGGAAGTTACCGGGCTTGAGGCCCTGAACGATATATCGCCGAATCGCGTCCTGCATGTGCGGCGGAATCTGTGCGTAATCGCCGACAAATTCCACGTTGTATTCGAGTGCCGTCGCCGTCATTGGTTTTGCCTCCAGATGTACCACCGGTTGTTTTCCAGTTTCCACCACAAGCCCTCGTGGTACACGATGTAGGGCTGCTGGCGGTTTGTATCAATCACCGGCGGCGTAGGTTGAACTTGTGCCGCCGGTTTGGGTTGAACGCCTAACCGATCGCGTAACTTGGACGAACCGTAATCTGTAATGGGTTGCAGAAACGGCACAAGCAACGCGAGGATCAGAAAGGCCAACAACTCTTTCATCGAGACCTCCTTGCGTAAGAAAACGAAAGCGTCACTATAAAAACTTTTCTATCGCGTAATCGTCGGCCAAGTGTGTTCCCTTTATTTGTTTGTTTTTTGCTTGTGTTTTGCGCAACGTAAATACGCTGTGCGTTGCGTTTAAAATTGTGGCTGGCACAATGTAAACGCGACCATCTTGCAAATCACAAACACCGAAGTAGTCAAACATTTTGGGGGAATAACGAAACGTGTAGTTGGGTCCGCTTTTTTTTAAAGGTATTCGAAGGCAGTTTTTGACCGGTGTCACGGCTTTACATTGAAAACGCAACAAATTTCCGTTTTTCTCGGCGATTAAATCCACCCGAGAAATATCGCCTTCTTCTGTGAATACTGAGTATCCAAGTTTTGAAAGGGCAAGCCCAACCGCAAATTGACCGACGTTTCCTTTTTTCTTTGCGTGCATGCTGTCCTCCATGACAGTAGTGGGTTAACAACCCACTAGTATACACGCAATCTAAAATTCAAAATAGGGGCGCCCGGAGTTGCGCCGGGTTCACAAGATTAAAAGTCTCGTGCATCACTAACAATGCTTCACCCCCACGAGCCGAATTAGCGTGCCGTCACACGGACACGCGGAAAACCACAATTGCCGTTTGGGCAATCGTTGCGCACGTTCACACCGTTGTCGATGATGTGGCTTGTGGAAGCCTGCTTGGGCGGACTCAAAAGCAACCACAGTCGCCACTTGCCGTTTTCACGCTTGAAGGCCTGAAGATACTCCGTCCGTTCTTCTTCTGGCAAGAGTTTGGAGTGATCCCGGTAAAAAGCCTGCTCTTCTGTCGGCTCGGGGGCGCCGTCACGCAGACTCGTACCCTGCACCACGCGCGCCACAGCGAACTGCCCGCGCACCTCCAGCAACTCGAAATCGAGCACGCTGATGTACGCGTCGTTGTCCCGAAAGAACACCGTGGATTCGGCCTTGAACTCGTTACGCCGGGGAAGCGTAGGCGAGAGCGTGGCCATCATGCCCTTCACGTCTTCGCGGTTGTATGCCTCGAAGTTGTTGTCAAGCGCCGCACGAATCTTCTGCTCGTCGGGATGCCCGGCCCGCACGACGCTGTATCCAAACACGAAAAAGGCCAACGCGATCCAAAACCAGAGAAAACCGAAAAACACCGCGCGTAAAATTCGCAACATTAAGACTTGCCTCCTCGCAGGCAGAAATCCGTAAACGCGCCGCACATTGCCATTCCAAGAAACGCCAGTACAACGTGAGTGGAGGAGTCAAAACGTTGACCCGCCGCGTATCCCACAAGAGCACCAGCGACAGAAGCAACAATGATCGTCAGTTCACGAACGAAACGAAGCGTGGACATGGGTTCCCTCCCGGGTCAGAACGCGCACCAAAATCCCGTAATACAAAACCCACGGGGGTGCTAAGAATATGCCCGGTTTTTGGCAAAAATTTAGCCAGAAATTGGGCCTGTGACCGCGTCTATTTTGCGCAGTTTGTATTTTTCCGGCAGCGTATACCAGCCGGCGGAATACAACTCATGAATTTGCGTGAACGCTTTGTCATATTGCGCGCCGCACGTTTGCAGGCTGTATTTATGGCGCGCGTGCTCGGCGACTTTTCTCCGGTCCAAACTTTCGACGGCCTCAAGCGCCTCCAGCCAGTCGCGTAACGTCTTGCAGCGGTAACCGGTTAGGCCGGGCACCACTGTTTCTGTAAACGCGCCGTAGTCAGACGACACGAGCGGTGTGCCGCAAAGCATGCCTTCTACACCAGAGCCGCCAAATGGCTCAATAAACGTCGTGGGCATAATTGAGCAGATGGCGTTCCGCATATACTCGCTGCGCTGAGTACCCGTGATTGGCCCCCAATACTCAATATTGGGGTGCTGCCACGGTTTCGGGTCGCCTTGGCCGCAGAGCACAATTTTTTTATCGGCATATTTTGCAATCTCTAAAATCGTGTCTAGCCCTTTGCACTGCGAAATACGGCCCAAGAACGCAATGTATTTACCCGGCTCGTATTTAGGTTCCCAGTCATTGATATCAAAATAGTTCGGGATGACCCACTCGTAGTTTGTGCCTTGCCGGTCTTCCTTGGCGCAGTGATAGTGCCGCCACGCTTCGGATTCAAAAATGCGCATCGTGCCTTTAACCAGCGTGGGGTAGCCGATACCGGTTTCGATGTGAATATTCGTGGGAAAATCTTGCAGCAGCCGAGAATGCGCGTGGCCAAATGGGTGACAAATCAAATCTTGTGGTTTTACGCGCTTCTTCATTTCTTCGACAAGCCGGGCCTCAAACAGTTGGTGATGTTTTGTACCCACGCAAGCCACGTCGCCGTGAAAGTCTTTTTTATCGCGGTTGCCGAGTAACTCTGCATATTCGTCTTTCGTGAGCATGACGACTTTTTCGTCGGCGTCACTTTCGCTGCCCTCGTTGGCGTACTCGATGACGTTGTAGCCGTACGGGCGCATCATCTTGGAAAAGCGCAGGGCTTTGCCGGTGAACGCGCAGTGCGAAAACGCCTGATTGTGAACAGTATGAAAAATGCCGACGAGATGGAGTGTTGGTTTAAACATAGCGCGAACTACAAAGTTTTTATAAACATGAATTTAGGGTGAAACGATTAACCGTCTTCTTTGCGCAACTCGAAATATTCTTGAGCAAACGGCGCCGGGCGTGTAAACATCAGCAGACCATCTGGCCTGCGCATGACAGCCGGCTCTTTGTTATCAAATTTCGGAAAAAACTTTTCGCGCGACAAGTAATTTCTATTTTGGCGTTCACCATGCCAAAAATGAGCGGCTACGATATCAGGCACAAACCCGATAGAAAAATGTTGCCGCAGTGCGTTTTCGCGATAGGCGAGGTAACTTGGCGCAAGCGTGTTTGTTTCTCCTGCGGCATCACGTTTAATCAACGTGGCCATAATTTTAGGGTTATTTAACATAGCAAACCAAAACGCAATGTCACCACCGCCGGCAATCATTTTTTCGTAAAGGCCGCCCAGCCGGTTATATGCGGCGCGAGTCATAGCCAAACCAAATCCGGGATGAAAAATACTTGGGTAAGGAATTTCGCCGCGTGAAACGGCAACGGCTGCACAACTTAATTCGCGAAAACTGTTTTGCGCGCGATCAAGCCATTGACATTTTTCAAAAGGTTGAATGATGTCGTGGGTGTCTAATGCGTCAGACACGGCGCGTAACCAATTGCCCGTAAGGTTGATGTCTGAATCGAGAAATAGAAGTTTTTCACAGTCTAATAATAAATCCGCAGCAAGATTCCATAGATTTTCTTTCAAAAACATTGGTTGGCAATTTTTGTAGACAATTTGTCGAAACGCGGCCGGGACAGGTTGCGCGTTTTGACAAGGAAGCGTGGCCTGCGCAACAGCGACAGTGACATTAATTTTTTCAAGCCGGGCAAGTGTATTTTGCAAATGCTGTTTTGGCATTGCGTAATTACACGGCGAAAAAAAACACAAACAGACGCCAAGCATATTTAACTACGTTTTGTTTTACAGTTACAGTTGTTCCGCAAACGGCAAAATTTTTTGCGCTTCTTCTATTGCCGTGTCGTGTATTTCTAGTTTATCGGCAGCGGTGCGCAATTGCGTGATGATCTTTTGTCGGTCGCATTTGTTCGTAATTGGAATTTTCAGCGCGTATTCGTTTTTAGGTCCAAATGCGATTGTTATTTCACCGCCAGTCACGTCAAACGTCGCGGGTGAAAACAAATCTGTCACCTTGCGCAGATACTCGTTCTCGATGGCTAAGTCGGCGATGCGTTTCGCCAGTTTGTCGAGTTCCGCGTTCGAAAACCGGAACGTGCGCAAAATTGTGTTGGCGCGCAAGCCGGCCGCCGCGATTTCGAGGAGTTTGCCGGCGATAGGTGCGATGGCATCTGTCGTCGAGAAAAACTCTTCGGTTGGGAGCGCGGTTTCTCGCTTTGCACAGCCGCTATTTTTGCCGCAACAACTCATCATAACCTCTGTGTTAAAGTGGGGCGTTACTTGTACAGCCGCGTAATCTTTCGCCGGTCGCGTACTTCGGCCGGCGTGACAGGAACAGAAAGAGCCGTTTCTGTGGTTTGCGCTGACGGGCTGTTTGGTGCCGCTGAGATACGTAACGCGTGGAGTTCTTCGTAGAACTTTCGCTCAACGTCGCGGCGCCGCTGATAAAACTCGCGCTTGATGCGGTGAATGCGCTCGCCGGTCACGATAATGAGCACTATTACCGCAACGACACCGAATCCAAAAAGTACGCTAAACGCAATAACGTTAGGGTCGCCGGCATTGGACCGCGGTGGCTCAACTACCTCGACTACTGGCGTTTCGGTGTTGGGATTCATAACAGGCGGCGCATACAGGCAGATATTTTTCTTCGCAGCCCAGTTCGACGGAAGGTCCCGCCAACGTGGCCACGCCGTTCAGCAGTTTAAGGTTGAACACGGCTTTCCGCAAGCAGAAATGGCACGTGGTTTTGACCTCCTCGATACTGTCGGCTAATTCCATGAGCCGTTGCGCGGCCGGGAACAACTGTGTGCGGAAATCAGTTCGCAGGCCGTAGCAAATGACTGGAACGCCGGGACTGCCGTGCGCGATCGTGTGGAGCCGGTCAATGAACGCAGGCGGCATAAACTGCGCCTCGTCGACTAGAAGACACACAACGCTGGCAAGATCGGGGAAATTCCAGTCGACGTCTTTGCCTACGAGCATGTCGGCTTCGGCTTCGAGGCCGGCGCGAGTCTTAATGATATCTTTTCCGAACCGCGTGTCGAGTTCCGGCTTGATGAGCAGAACTTTTTTGCCTTGCTGCCGATAGTTGTGGGCTACCGCGAGGAGATTGAGCGTTTTAGCGCTGCTAACAGTGCCGTAGCGGAAGTAGAGTTTGTGCATTTCAAATTTATCGGCAAAATCTGATTCTAATTTTTGCGTTCATACCAAAACCGTAATTATCTTTTGTGGCCAACGTAAATGTTCTACTGTCTGTTTTAAAGCAGTACTTCACCTCGTGGGCGCCGTTACAGATGCCAAAATATTGAACAGGAAATTTACCTTCTTGTATAACTTTACCGTTTACTACTAAATCGTCGTTAACGGGTCCTGTGAGTACGACAACAGTTGGTAACCGAACTTCACTTGGAATTGTGATTGTTTGCTGTCCTTTGATGTACGTAAAAGAACAAAAAGCGCCAAGGTTTCCAGTGTCTTCAGTATAAGTGTATTCCAGTTCTGTTGAGTAGAAATTTTGACAATTTGGTACACCGTCAACGCACGTCTCAGCACAGCAGCACGGTTCATTGCCGCCCGGTTTTGGCGACAACACAAGTTTTCCTTCGTTGCTCAAACGCAACTTGTAGCCGCTGCCGGCGTTGATGAGAGTTAATTGTGACATTGTTCTTTGCCGGCATTAACTTGGGTCAACGGATTGAATTCCAACCAATCCGTTTGTGAACAAATCGGCTGGTGTCCACGCCAAATTTGTAGCCGGATTTCTTTCAGTAAAAGTAATGGGAGTGTATCTGTAAGATAAATTTGTTATTAGTTGTCGAGAATTAAGCGGGTGTATAGTGTCGGATACTGTCGCTTGTTTAAACGCAATTTGATATGCGGCATCCATTGACGTTTTTCTTGCGCGCGCAAAAGTAGAAATACCGGCAATTACTTTGTTGTTAAAAGTAGATAAGTCGCCATACTGGCTGCCAAGCGAAAACAAACTTGTTTTTGGATACTGCGTTGTTTTGAAGTAAGAAACATCTGCGTCGTCAGAGTTAATTCCGCCGCCATTGACGGCCACCCATTCCGCGGGTGTCGCGGGTGTAAGGCTTGTAGAATATACTGTCGTTTCAGGGCCGAGCCACGTATTTGTCGTTGTGCCAGAGTTGTTAATAACGTAAAAATCGTCGTAACGTGAGCCATTACTGTGGCCCGAACCTAACTCAATTTTTGCGATATTATCGATTGTGGTTCCAGTAGAAAAGATCAGCGGGTACAAATGTACGCCGTTTCTGCGCACGGAAATAGTTGCCGCGCTGGCTGTGCCAATTCCCGCGATCTCAAATTCAAAATGATTCCAGCCCAGCAGTTTGCCGTCGTTACTGTCGACATAATAGTCGCCGGTTTCTTTAGTTATTTCAAAACTATTTAGGTAGTTACCGGCTTGCATCACAGCCAGTGTTGGTGTCGGGCTTGTGAACGGCTCAAAACCGAGTGAAAATTTCTCTGCGCCAGACGAAGAATAAAATGACAACACCGGTAATTGGTTGCGCGGCCAGCGAAATTCCGATAGCGTTCGCCAAGCCGAGTCGCCTAATCCGTTGACGGCAAAGCCTACGTACAAAGTTCCGGTTGTTTGCGCAGTGAATGTTACGGCTGCCCGCGGCCTCGTTGCTAAAAAATTGCCGGCGTTGAGATTCAATGCGCCGTTATAGTGGCTGCCATAAGATCGGCCGTTCTGAGAGACTGAGAGTTCAGTATTTATTCCAGTCCAATAATCTGGGTGCAGCGCGTGCTCGAACCCGTCAAAAAATACGATGGCCATAGTTTTGTTTCCTGTTAATAGTCGTTCGCAGATGCGATAGAAATTTTCATGTAAGGATTGTAGACAAAAAATTGCGCGTTAGTTGTTTTACGCGTAACTAAACATCTAAATTTGTACGTTTTACCGACCGCAAATGGCGTAAAGGCTTCTGGCGGATTGTAAGACAAATTCAACAATTCCGGGCGTATGGCGTTATACACGTGCGGCGCAAATGGAAACGAATAATTGGCGCTTTCTCCTTGAAAGATCAGCGGATAGTACGGCGTGACAACTGGTTGCCACGTAAACGGATTTTGCCCCACTTCTTGAAATTGAAAATCATATGTGTAACGGCAATCCGAAATATTTGCGCCGTTGTCTATTTCGCCGTTTACCCCGTTTTGACAAGCAACGTCTTCGAAATCTTCGCTAGCAAGGGAGTCTGGGAACATACTAACAGACAGATTGAACAAAGAAAGCGCGTTGTTTGCGTCGGCTGGGTAATCAAAAGCAAACACAGTATAGTGGTCGTAATTTCTTCCTCTTAGTTTTGTGCGCGTTTTTGATCGCGGTACAGTTACGTCGGCCCACCAATTTACGAGGTCAAGCGCGCCGGTTGCACGACCCATTGCCGGCGCTAGAGGAATAATTTGTTCTGTTGTCGCACTAAACGGGCTGATGCCTAAATTGTTTCTGGCGGCAACTCGAAAAACATAAGGCACAAGAGGCGTGAGACCGGGCACAAAAAATTTGACACCAGCCGACAAAGAAGTTGCAGATATTGGCTGCGCGCTCGACGCATTTATTGTGACTGTTGTCCAGTTTGTTTCTGTTGTAGCATACTGCACGACATATTCATTAATTGGTAATCCGTTGCTTATTACAGGTGGCACAAGCAACAAAACGCTGTTGATATCTCCAACGCCTTCAACGTCGTACGGCGTTGAGGGTGGCGCTGGCTTTATAGTTAACGCGTTTGTTCTTGCTGCTGTCAGCCTAATTTCCGGCGCCGGTTGCTGATACGTTAAGACATTGACGCGTTCAGTTGTCAGCCTAATTTCCGGCGCCGGTTGCTGATACGTTAAGACATTGACGCGTTCAGTTGTCAGCCTAATTTCCGGCGCCGGTTGCTGATACGTTAAGACATTGACGCGTTCAGTCGTTAAAAAAATACCCGGATAAGGTTTTTTCGGCGTTTTGAAACCAATATGTCCGCGCATGCTTGCATTATACCGTTAAATCGCCGACAAGTGCCCACGTGTTTGTATCATATTGCACAAGACTTGCGCCGCTGTACTGTTCGCGCAGCGTCAAACCCGGCGTGCCGTACACCGCGGCCGACGACCCGGCAATTGTGACAAGTCCTGTTCCAACTGACAAGATATCAATGGTGGTGGCAATTGGAAATGAGCCGTTTGTGATTGTGATCGTAATTGGCGCACTATTGTTGCAAACAAGTAATGTGCCTGCATCTGCTGCTAAAATAGTATAGTTACTTGATATGTATTTGCGCGTTTGCGGGTTTGCAAAACTACCGGTTGCGCCTGTTGGGCCTGTTGTGCCTTGTACACCAGTTGCGCCTGTTGGGCCTGTTGTGCCTTGTACGCCAGTTGCGCCTGTTGGGCCTGTTACGCCTTGTATACCAGTTGCGCCTGTTGGGCCTGTTGTGCCTTGTAAACCAGTTACACCGGTCGGGCCCGTTGTGCCTTGTACACCAGTTGCGCCTGTTGCTCCCGCCGCAGCCTGAACTAAAATACCGCCCACATAAATGGAGTCAGGTGTAGGGCCTGTTGTCACTATTGGCGGCGGGCCTGCTGGTCCCGTAGTACCTTGTACGCCAGTTGCGCCTGTTGGGCCTGTTACGCCTTGTACGCCAGTTGCGCCGGACGGGCCTGTTGTGCCTTGTACGCCAGTTGCGCCGGTAACGCCGGCACCGGTTGCACCCGTAACGCCGGCTGGGCCGGCGATGCCTGTTGCACCTGTCGCGCCGGTAGTTCCTGCGCCCGTTGCGCCCGTTGCGCCCGTTGCGCCTGTTGGGCCGGTCAGACCCGTGGCGCCAGTCGGACCGGAGATGCCGGTTGGGCCGGTAATACCGGTCGCGCCTGTTGGCCCTAAATTGCCCTGCGGTCCTGTTGCGCCGGTTGGGCCTGTTTGACCGCGTATACCTTGCGTGCCTTGCGGCCCCGGAGCGCCTTGTACGCCGGTTGGGCCCGTTGCGCCTGTTGGACCGGAAGGCCCGCTTTGGCCAGTAGGGCCCGTGGAACCTACAGCACCAGCGTCACCCGTTAAACCGATTGGGCCTGTCGGTCCCGTAGCACCTTGCGGCCCTGTTTCTCCTGTAACACCGGTCGCGCCGTTTAAGCCGGCAATACCAGTTGCGCCTGTGATTCCTGTTACGCCTGCCGGGCCGGTTGCACCAGTCGCGCCAGCGACGCCCGTCTGCCCGATTGCACCTTGCAAACCTGTAGCGCCTGTTGGACCCGTGCTGCCGTTTAATCCGGTCGGACCCACAACGCCAGTTGGACCTTCTGGTCCTGTGGCGCCAGTTTCACCCACAGCGCCAGTCGCGCCTTGTAAACCAGTCGCGCCTTGCTCACCTGTTTCGCCGGTTGGGCCCGTTGCGCCTGTTGGACCTTCAATACCTGTCGCGCCAGTACTGCCCGGTAAACCGGAAATGCCGCGCACACCTGTAGGCCCGGTTGCGCCTTGCGCGCCAGTAATACCTGTTGCACCAATTGCGCCTGTCGCGCCAGCACTGCCGGAAAGGCCAGTAGCGCCAATAGGGCCGAACGGACCTTGCGCACCTGTTGCGCCAGCAGGGCCAGAAGCACCGGTAGCGCCAACAATACCTGTAGCGCCCTGTAAACCAGATGCGCCGGTTGAACCTTGTGCGCCAGTTGCGCCTGTTGCGCCCGCGATGCCGGTCGGGCCGGCAATGCCTGTTGCGCCAGTAATGCCAATTGAGCCCGTCGCCCCGACAGCACCTTGAACGCCTGTGGCACCTGTAACGCCAGTAACGCCTTTAATACCCTGCGGCCCTGTTGCGCCGCTAGCGCCAACAGGGCCGACTAACCCTGTCGCGCCCGTTGGGCCGGCAACACCCGAAACCCCTGCGGGACCTGTCGCTCCAGTGAAGCCTTGTGCGCCAGTAGCGCCAACGCCTATAACGCCAGCCGGAATTTGCGAGACAGGTATTTTTCCAGACGAATCTAAAGCCGCGACGCCGTTTGCGCGGCCGCGGTCGCCCCACGTTAAAGCACTCAGCAAGTTGAGCAAACGCCCAACAGTGGTTTTTTTCGTTGTCGGAGTTTCTGCCTGCTGGTCAACAATGGCTACCAGATCATTTACGTCTGGTGCGTTTTTTAACGGCAGATCAGATATGCGTTTTTTGGCCATATGCTTGCTCACAGCGCCGGGAAAGCAGCATATAAAATAGCATAATTGGCGTTAAAACGGCAGCGGCAATAATTGCTGCCGGCTGAAAATACCAACACCATCTACGCTAATTTCTAACTCTGTTTGCGAGAATTCCCGCATAAACTGCAAACATGCGCCGCACGGCATAAAACTTTTTTGAGGCATGCCGTGTTCATCGACCACGGCTATTGCTATTTTTACAAGTTGGCGATGATTGTTGCTAGCGGCTTTACAGATGGCCACGCGTTCGGCACAAATAGTCAGGCCAAAAGACGCGTTCTCAACGTTGCAGCCGGTGTAAATATTTCCGGACTCTGCAAACAAAGCCGCAGCGCCAACTTTAAATTTAGAGTACGGCGAATAAGCAGCGCATGCGGCTTTCCGTGCAACTGCAATAAGCGCGTCAGCGGCGATATTGTTCATTACGGTACAACAAATTTGCGCGGCGCTATTCTGCCGCTGCCTCTAGCGCCGCAACGCGCGCTTCAAACAACTGTTTCCGCAATCACACCCTGTTCAACGCCAGCCTTGCCTATATACGCCATTAGCGCCTGCACGGCAGCCGCAAGGTCTGCATCAGTGGCCGATTTGGCAAGAATATCTGCAACTTCTATTTTTTGGCTATCAAATTCTGTATGCACTACACCTTGGTCGTCTACGCAAAAGCGGCGCAGGCGAACGCGGGCGACAGCGTCTCCGTCGGGTCGTGGCGCCAAAATCTCAACAGCCTCGATCCAAATGCGGTCATATGTGCGGGCAGGAATAACAAGCGGCTCTGCGGCCATCAAAAGAGGTACAGGCATAAATCACCAAGAAGAAAGAGAAATACGACGCCAAGTGTTCGTAGCAATGCAGACATACAAGTATGACGAATCCCAGCAAATTTCGCCTTGGTTACCGGTAGCAGAAGAATTTGCTGGCGTGCGGGCTGTGTCTAACCTTACAGTCGAGCCGCCGATATGTAAACCGATGCCGCTAGAAATTACTGGAATAATACCGCCAATCCCGACGTGCCGATTATTGGCGAGCACCATAAGCGTTACACCGCCAGCATTGCTGATAACAGCGTCAGGCGTTGCAGACTCATTACGGGCGCCAAAATATACAAAACCAGAACTGATAGAGTAGCCAGCGCCTACCGCATACTGTTCATTATTTGCGCGAAATAATGCGCGCGCACCTGACGTCTGAATACCCGCGCTGCCGTAAATAGTCGACGTTACCGATAGTTGCGTTGCCGAAATTGACACGCCCACATTAATTGTCCACGTTTCGCCAGACGCAGAAACGGTGATGTCGCCCTTATTACCGTTTGTTACGTTACCGGAACCATAAGCGAGGCTGTTCCACGCAGTCGTACCGTCGCCGAGTTTCCAACGGCGAGTGTCTGTTTCAAAACCAATTTCGCCCGCCGCTAAAACATAATTACGCGCGGTCCAAATAGCAGCCGTAGTTCGTTTATGCTGAATTGTTGGCATGGTAGTTCTCAATATTATAAGGTGTGTAGTGACGGTGCGCTAGGTTCGCTCAAGAGCGTCAGTCAATAGCGGTTGATTGGGCGCAAATGCCAATAACGCAAAGGACGGCGACGGCGATCAGCAGGTAATTCATGTCCCTCTCTGCGGCGTGTAGCGTCAGTGTTCCAGAAGTTCCGCCGGGATCATCGCACGGATGAACTCCAGTGCGTGCCGCTCGTCGGCCGCTGGTTCGCCATGCTTTATCCGGCTGCGGCACCACTGGTCGATC
>Ga0214917_10003950_pt1 | contig 16815 bp, 20 predicted proteins | sample LL_1208_BB_MetaG_FD_177983 | JGI IMG/M metagenome (GOLD analysis project Ga0214917, IMG submission 177983) | Freshwater microbial communities from Lake Lanier, Atlanta, Georgia, United States - LL_1208_BB | ecosystem: Environmental > Aquatic > Freshwater > Lake | place: USA: Georgia | collected... | reverse complement strand
TGGTGGCCGATGGCGGTGATTTCCTTTCGTTTGCCCGCGTGGGTTTGCCAGCAAGCACTTACCTTGATCCAGGTTCTTTGGGTTGCATCGGTGTGGGTACACCTTTTGGCGTGGCTGCAAGCCTGATACACCCTGAACGAACTGTGGTGGTTGCCACAGGGGACGGGGCATTTGGCTTCAATGCCATGGAAATAGACACAGCGGTTCGACACCATGCCCCCGTCTTGATTGTTGTGGCCAACAATGGATCTTGGGCCATAGAAGTTCGAGATCAACAAGAAACCCATGGCAAAGTCGTTGGTACACGTTTGCAGTTTGCCGACTATGCGGGCATGGCAAAAAGTTTTGGTATGCATTCGCAACGGGTGACATCTGTAGAGGAATTGCCAGAAGCGATTGAAAAGGCCTTGCAAAATCGTCCAGCTCTTTTGGATGTCCTTGTTACCCCGGAGGCTGTTTCGTCTGATGCAAAATCGGGCTTGGCTTGGGTGCCCGATTTACAAGCTCTGAGTGCATGGGATGATGCCGAGAGGCAATGGCGCACTGCAACTCCAAACTCAAAATGACAAGAAAAACAGGTAAACGTTGTGAAAATTTTGACTGTCCAACCCAATCTCGTCGAGCAGGTGCATGAAGCCATACTTCAGGAAATTGCATCAGGCAGATTAGAACCAGGAGCCCGAATCATTCAGGAGCAAATAGCCTCTGAGTTGGGGGTATCTAGGCAACCCGTTCAACAAGCATTGCTGCTGCTGCGTAACCAAGGATTACTGAGTGACGCCCCCGGACGCGGATTGATTGTGGCGCCGTTAGACCCTGACCATATCAAGCAAATGTATGACATACGCGCAGTGATTGAGGGCTTGGCGTTTCGTCAAGCAGCATTGGGTAATTCAGTGGCAGCAGCGCAAAAAGGCCCGGCTTTGATTGACAAGGGCAGAGCTGCGTTGAAAAACGGGACGGTGAGCGACCTCATTGCGGCTGACATGGCATTTCATCATTTTGTGTATTCTTTGTCAGAAAATTTATTGGTAGCACCCACCATGGATGCGCATTGGACATATACACAGCGTGTGATGGGAGAAGTGTTCATGCGAGATGAAAAACCCAGAGATATCTGGGATCAACATGAGAAACTGTTGCAACTCATCATCAACGGAGATGGCATCAACGCAGAAATACAAGCCAGAGAACACATACAAGCCGCTGCAGATTTCATCATTTCAAATATTAAAACGGGTTAATTTCAAGCTATCTGGCTTGGCTTGAGGTTTGCAATAAGCTCTCGACAACAGCAAGCCAGAGTGGCTTAGGGACCGCAGCAATCAAACATATAAGTACTGGTGAACCACACCAGTACGCCGCAAAACACTGCAACTGCAAAACAAGCCAATAGCAGTCTGCCAAATCGAGGTTGAATGTCAGGTTTATTCACTGGGGCATTATCTCTATCTGACAATCACGTTCAAAGACACTTTGGTAAATGGTTGGAGTGCGTTTTGTAAGGGGGTTCCAAAGCTTGGCATATCGCCCCTGCTTACCGGGTTCAATGTTTGCGACAGTGTTGACTCTGAAACATACTTGGGAATTTCTTGGTGATCAATTTCGGGTGCATGTCCGGCCAAATAGGCGGACACCCAAGCTTTGCATGGCGTATTCAAAGGGGCATTGGCCGCGCAATATCGCCAATTTTCTGCGTGGACAGGAAATACCAAGAAAGATAAAACAAACAATAAAGCGTTCTGTTTACGCATTGCATCACCTCTTTAGCATGCCCTGGGCATGGTTGTGGTGTCAACGAAATATCGACACTCGAGAAAAGGGAGCAATATTCAAGCCGAAGCATTCCTTATCGATACATAAACACCGAATCAGACCATTCAATACCTTTGAGGCCTTGGCCTGCAGAATCATGGCATTCCTGGTTTGAAATAAATCATATTCAAAAAATTAAAAAAATAATAAAAATTAGCTGTGTCAAAAATATATCAAAGTATCAGGAAATCTCAGGTTTTTTAAAAACAGCTTATTAAATTACTCTCCAGTAAATATCCAAAACCAATTCACGGAGCAGTTGTATGTTGAAAACAAATATATTGACGTTAGGCGTTGTTTCATTAAGTCTTCTGGCCGGTTGTGCGTCAACAGCCAAGTCAGAGTCGGAAATGTTAACCGCTGCTATTGCCAGATCTATACCTGACCAAGGAGCAGCACAACGCTTAGAAGCAGCCAAAGAAGCTGAGCGACGCAAAATGGTTGAGATCAATATCAGCAAATCACCGGAATGGTTTTTGCAGGATTACTCAGGATCAGATGCCGTTTATGTGACCGCTACTGAGGGTTCTGTAGATATGCAGTTGTCTATTGATATGGCAATGATGTCAGCCAAACGCTTATTGACTAACAGTTTGGGTGAAGTTATTTCATCACGCATGACTGAAATTGCTTCTCAAACTAACGGTGGCGATGACCTGACCTTGAGCAAAGAGATAGAGCGAGTAACCAAGACCATGATTGCAGAAGTCACGCTCAGTGGTTACACGCGTGATCGCATTCTTGTCATTCCTAATGGGAAAGAGTATCAAACTTATGTTCGCTTGCGTTATCCCACAGAAGAATTGAAAAAGATCATGGCTAAAGAGATTAAAAAGAACGCCATCATGGCAGCCAAAGTACGAAAGACCAAAGCTTTTGAAGAATTGGAAAAAGAGATTGAAGCCGCGCGTGAATTGAAAGCGGCCAATCAATCATCTGGGAACGATACAAAATAATCGCTTTAAGGAGTATGGCCATGAAGTTGGTCTGGCTTGTCGGTTTGTTGATGACTGCATTCATTGCATTCCTGGGCTCATTACTGGTTGAAAAATCAACGCATACAACACATGCCATGGTTGAAACAACTGAGGTATTGACTGAGCAGTTGAGGCAACAGGATGAGAAACTGGCACTGGCTCAGTCACGGTTGGAACAAGTCAGTCAACAATTGGCCGTCATCCAGCAGGCCCAACCTGATCCCGCGGTTCAATCTGTTGTCATTCAATCTCAGTTGCGTGAAGATCGTGCCAAACAAATGGCACTACAGCAAGAAACAGTGCGATTGTCAAAATGGAATGAAAAGTTGAAAGCTGAAAAATCGCGCATTCAAGCTGTACAGCAACAGATTGATGCTTCAAAAAGACAAGTTGAAGCTGACGATAAGTTGCTGGATTTGGAAATCTTGACTTCTGTGGTGGAGAGCCGAGTTCAAAAGAAGCTCAATGCCATAGCTTCAGCCCAACCACCTGTCAATACCAAACCTGTCTCTGATGCACCAGTTGTATTAAGGGGCGCGGATCAATTCGGGGAGGCGCCATATTCACCTCCGCCTACTCCAGCGCCGCCTGCTATTCAGGTATCACATACGGATACCTCTAAAACAACATCTGAAATCATGGCTCGCAAAGCTGAGTTGGTTGAAGTTCGTAAAAAGCTGGCATCACAGCAACTGGCACTGGATGAAGATAAACGCAAATTAGAGAAGGAATTTGCGCTGCTCAATCTTCAAAACCAGGCCCACGCCAAATCCATCAAGAATTCCGCATTGGGTAGCAATCCATGAAGAGATTTCTTGTTCCCTTTTATATTTCTATTGCTGCGATATTGCTTCCATATGGAGTGACCCAAGCGCAATCAGCATTGCCCACGTGCAAGGGAAGCGATACCAGTCAGTGGCATGAGTGCAGGGGTATTGTGGACGAATCGGATTATTCATATGCAGGTGATTTTGTTCGTGGAAAATTCGAAGGCAGAGGCATCTTAGAGTTCACTGCCGATAAATACCAAGGTGATTATTACAAGGGTGAATTTAAAAATGGCATGAAGCACGGGTTTGGTATTTATTTCTTTGCCAACGGTGAGAAGTATGTGGGGCAATACCAGTTCGGCAAGCGCAGTGGAAAAGGGACGTATTCGTACCCAGATGGGCGTACAGCCCTGTCAGGTTTTTGGTCAAATAACCAATTCTTAGGTAAATCAGCAGCTAACCAAGAATCCAAATCCACTGATAAATCTACTCAGATAGCAATAGCTGAAACTCAAAAAAAAAAATTGAGACTGTAGGTACGCAGCAGGAAAATATCTCCTTAACCTCCAACAAGAACGCGCAAGAATCAGCGGTCACATCCAAGTACCGAGACGCAGTTGCCATTATTCTGGGTGTTGAAAACTATAAGAAATTACCTGCTGCCAGCTATGCTGCAAATGATGCAACTGAATTTCGAGAGCATGCAATTCGTCACCTTGGCATATCGCCGGGTAATATCAAAATATTGATCGATTCTGAAGCCCAACGAGCTGAGATTTTATTGGCTTTTAAATATTGGTTACCCGCTCATGTGAACGCAGGGCGCACGGATGTATATATATATTTCAGTGGGCACGGTGTCATGCAAGAACCCGCTAAATATTCATACTGGTTACCATTTGATGTAAACACTGATTTACTTGAAGATACCGCCATCAATCAAAAAACCATACTCAGCCAAGTGGGACGCATAGGCGCAAAATCTGTGACTGTATTCCTCGATGCATGTTTCAGTGGTACCAACCGCTCTGGTCAATCACTGGTACAGAATCAACGAGGGGTGACATTGAAAATGACGACAGATGCGGTGCCTGGAGGCATCAATATTTTGTCAGCTGGAACACGAACGCAAACTGCGTACGGCGATGATGCGTTGAAACATGGTATTTTCAGCTTCTATCTTTTGAAAGGTTTGAGCGGGGCTGCAGATACTAACCATGACAAGAGAATTACGATGGGCGAGTTGGCTGATTTTGTGTCTGTGGAAACTTCCCGCTATGCGCTGGGTATTCATAAGATTCAGGAGCCTCAATTTACTGGCGACCGCCAACATAATGTGGTCATGAAATGATCTACCTAATGATGAAGCCAATGACACGTTCGTCGTTATTTTTCACACTGTTATTTCAATGGCAGTGTGTTGTTGCTTTTCCGGTAGATGTGAAAGCGGATTTTTTATTTGGCCCGGATTTGTCACGCAACCAAGCTTGTGAGAATGCACGCGAGGCTGCCAAAGCCAAGGCCATAGCCTTAGTCACTGGCGAAAAAGTGTCTATTGATCAGCACATGTATTGTTCCCAAAATTCCAAAAACTCTGACGACAAACGATGCGAGCTTAAACGGCAAACATGGAACTTGGTTGAGGGCAGAATCAGTAAAAGCGAAGTGATTTCAGAAGTGGTTAAATCAGTTCAAGGTGCACAAGTGTGTACCGTTTCGATGGTTATTGATGTAGATCCACCTGCGTTGACTGCAGATCCTAATTTTGATTTGAAACTTGAACTCAATCACATGAGTTACAGACCAGGGGATGCATTGTCGATCAGCATTCAACCCACTGCTCCCATGTACATCAGTATTTTTAATTGGCGAACAGCTTTTCTCAATAACAATGTCATTCGCTTATACCCAAATGAAATTGATAAAAATAATTATTTGACTCAACCCTTGACTGTTCCACCACTCACACCTTCTCCTGGTTACAAATTGGAACTTGAATGGATAGCACCTGCAGAATTTGATAAAGACTCCATGGTTGAATGGATCATTGTGGTCGCCACCCAAAAGCCAATCACCTGGTTGCCTGCCTATGACATGACCAGATTCAAGGAGAAATTACTTGAAATACCCGCTGATCAAAGAAGGGTCGTGCAGCGCTCTTATGTTTTGATGCGCTAAGCGGCCAAGTGTTCAATCAGTGGGGATCCTCAAAGAGTCGCAGTTTTTTCTCAAGATCATCAGCCAGTTTTCTTCTGGCTGCATACATGGTTTCTCTTTCACTGTTGTAGGCTCTGACTACACCAATTGAATCAAACATTTTTTGATGTATTTCACGTAATTCGTTGATCGTTTGATTCATTTGAGCTTCGATGGACTCCAGCAATTTCTTTTTTGTTGTGAAATTTTCAATATTGGTAAGCAAAGGCTTCCAAGTTTCTAAAAAATCGTCTGGTTTACCTTTGGTTTCATTCATACTGGCGATGGATGTCGATATGCTTTGCAAGGCATTGAAAATATCATAGAGCTCAGTCGTATCTATATTATTTTGTATTCTTTCATATTTCTCTAAATAAGCCAGTTCACTTTCTATAGAGTTGTCATCAAAATGCTGTTTCAATAAAACGGGGGGTACATTTTTTTGAGAATCGTTTTTCTGATCGCCTGCTGCAATTTCATCCAGTGGGATGAGATCTAAATCATCTTTTAAATTAAGCATATTGTGTAATGGCAAGTCTTTGGCGGGACCTTTGTCTGCGGGAGCGCCACTAAATACCTTGTTAAGTAACTTCATGTCAATTGTCCTTATGGGTTATTGCGGGTGAACGATGGGGAGTGTGAAATGGAAACGAATGGTTTTTTGCGGGGTCAAGTCCATATTGATGCGTGTTCCTAGTTGTTTGGCCATAATTTGTGAAAGCCATAAACCTAAGCCGGTTCCAGCGTATTTCTTTGCGGTTTCCGCACGGTAATAACGCTGGAAAACCTGGGATTCGTCTGGTGCACCGGCTTTACCGATTTCGTTTTCGATTTCGAAAAGCATTTTTGCTGATGATTGTTGTTGCACTTTATAAATACGTAGATAAATTTTTGTGAATGGTGGCGAGTACTTCACAGCATTGCTCAATAAATTAAGAAGCATAGATCGAAGGTAATGCTTGTCGGTTTGAAGCCAGTTTCTGTCGCTTGCGTCCATGCCTACTTCAATGCGTGAGGCATACTCGGTATTGGCTTGGGCGTATTGGCTAGACATATCTGCTAATTCTTGTTCAACCAGAAATCTGGTGATTTGCGGTTTTATCAATCCTTCTTCGTGTTTTTCTGCTTGTACACAGTTTTCAATAACTTGGGTGATATTGTCTATCGCCACATCAATACGTTCTACCCAAATTTTCTTTTCGTTGATGGCAGGCGCATCTTGAATGATCATGTCAGTACTTATTTTGATCACACTCAGGGGAGTTCGTATCTCGTGCATCAGCATAGATAAAAACCTTTGCTGATTTATTCTTAGCTTTGTTTCTTGTGCTGCAATTTTTTTGGCTTCGCTTGCTTCATTGCAACGCTGTGTAAATGAATGTCGATCAATCAAGGTCAGCAAATGTATGGTCAATATGGATGAAAAAATCCACAGCAATTCAAAAATGTCGCGTAGCAATTGATTTTGGGAAACAAAGACTGACAGGTTGAATGCATACAGCACATTGAAGACAAAAATGCTGTATGCCACAGCCAAGACTACCCAGCGTAAACGCATGACACTGGGTGGTACAGACTGGTCTTGGAGTGAATGTATGAAATCCCAACTGATCAGCGCTAACAAAGCAAAAAACAGCATTACCGTTGCAGGTATTAACTCACTGCTGGAGAGTAAAAGGGTATAAATTTCAATCAGTGCGGTTGCTGAATAGGCCGCATAAAAAATCTTTTTTCTCTGTGTTTGTTTGTCTGGTTTGATTAATAGCAGGTGAAGCAGATACAAAGCATTCATTGCATAACCGATTGAAAAAACCAGTAGCAAAAGATGATTTTGTTTGATGCTTAAATGTAAATAGCTCGCTAGTTGATCGCTCTGGGTTAACAGTCTTCCTAAAAAAAATACCAGAGTAAAGCCTATGACGGCGTATAGACGCTGTCGAGAAAGCGTCCATTGAACCAAACTCCAGACCAGCAAAGTGGTGGCGACACCTACTTGAAATACTTTTAATTGCGATTCACTATGTTGCCTGTTTTGCCACTCTGATTCAGGCCAGACGCTGACTGCGAATTCGCTGATGCCCTGTGGTTGAATGCGCAAGTACACCACGCTATCTTGCGATAGTTCAATGTTGTTGTTCAGTTTCAAAACATGCGAGCCTGCAAGATCGGCGTTGTGCAAAGCGGTCTCGGTCCACCCACCTTGTGACACGGTATTTAACGTGATCACACTGACTTTGTCTGAAGTCGGCGTATCGAATTTCAAATGCAATTCTTCTGAGCCGCGCCTATGGATATGAAGTTTTATCCATAGCGTGCCAGTTTCAAATCGGCGCTGAATAGTGCCGTCAAACTCTTCGAACGTTTCACTGGCGACCTCCTGGAATGTCAACCGGTTGTCTGCGTCATACAAAAATTGCTTATGAGTGATTTGGTCAGCGCATACGCATACCCCGCTGAAGGTCATTACCAACGACAGTAAACACTTGATCCACGCCGTTGCACTGCCTGTGGCAGTTGCTTTTAAAAGGCTAGAGGACGTCATGTATGGCAATGAAAAGGTTGATGGGTTGTGTGTGCAGAATCTAAGTCAGGGCAGGTTAAAAGTCTGAGAAATCCTGAGATTTGATAAAAGTGAAAGATATACTAAAATTATCATAAATTATTATTAGAATAACAAATATTTATGCCAAAGACCATCAATCGCATCGTGCTTGTTGAAGACAATATTGCATTGCGGGAAGCCTTGGAAGACCATTTAACGAATTCTGGCTTTGATGTGCAAGGCGTGGGCGATGGCAACGAGTTAAACCTCGCGCTGGCATCGGCTGTCCCGCATGTAGTGGTCTTGGACTTGAACTTACCCGAGGAAGATGGCTTGTCAATCGCCAAACGCTTGCGTAAGGCATTTCCACAGATCGGCATTGTGATGTTGACCGCCAGGGTACGAAGTATTGATAGGCATGAGGGGTATGAGTCGGGCGCCGATATTTATTTGACCAAGCCGGTTAAACCGATGGAGCTGACCACCGTGCTGCAGACCTTGTGTCGACGCATGGCGCCTGCCGCCGCCACCCCAGCCTGGCTATTGCGTATGTCTTCTTTGCAAATCGAGCCGCCCGGCCATCCCCCCATATTGCTGACTGTCAGCGAAGCCAACTTGGTCTATGAGCTGGCATTGTCCGGGGATTTATTGAGCATGTCCCGATTGATCGAACTCTTCGGAGACATTGATTTACCAGAGGCGACCAATAAGCTGCGTATTGAACAAATTGTGAGTCGCGTGCGTCGCAAGCTAGACGCGGTCTTACAAGGTCAGCCGGCTATCAAGGCAGTCACCCGCATGGGCTACAAATTATTTGTCCCTGTTCATATTGAATAGCCTAATGATTGGCGTGATTGGTGCTTGATTGCATGGATGGGCAGGGCAGTTCTCCTGATGGGATGTTGCTGCGCGTGTGCAATACTGGCATGTCGCGCCCGCGCATCATCTTCGCTGCTGCGGTTTTGTACCAAGATAGGTGCTGCATAGCCCGGGTAGGTATCCGCAGGGAAAGTCGCGCTGTCTGGTAGATCTACACCGAAGTGGGCGTTAACCCAAGCAGACTGGCGGGTAGGGTTGAAGTGCACACACCTAACGAAATGTTGGTGGGCATCACCAAGACACATTCCATATACTGTACAAATAAACAGTATTATCTAGCTATGCATGCGTCTGACTTACCCTTTTCTTCCCCCGTGCCGCTGGATGCGCCGCCCATGTGGTTGGACATCTGCAGCTGGGCCGTGCCCGCCGGTTTTCCCTCGCCGGCAGCGGACCACACGCGCCGGCGCATCGATCTGAACGAGCACCTGATAGGCAACAAAGAGGCCACGTTTTTATTCCGCGTCAAGGGTGACTCCATGACCGGCGCAGGCATTTACGAAGGAGACACCTTGTTGGTCGACCGCAGCCTAGACCCGAAGCACCAATGCATCGTGCTTGCATTGCTGAACAACGAATTCACGGTCAAGCGGTTTTACCGGCGAGGTGGCGTTGTCAAGTTACTGGCCGAGAACAGCATTTACCCGCCGCGCCTGATCAAGGCCGAGGACGATTTCACTGTCTGGGGTGTGGTCACCTACAACCTGCACAAGCTGTACTGAAGCCATGGTTGCCGCATTACCGCAGTTGGCCTTGGTGGACTGCAACAATTTTTACGTCTCCTGTGAACGGCTGTTTCGCCCCGATCTCAAGAATGTGCCGCTGGTGGTGTTGTCCAACAACGACGGCTGCGTGGTGTCGCGCTCTAACGAGGCCAAGGCGCTAGGTATACGCATGGGGCAACCCTGGTTTGAGTGCAAGGAACTGGCCGAGCAACATGGCATTTTGGCGCTTAGTTCCAACTACGCGCTGTACGCTGATTTGTCCAACCGCGTCATGCGCATACTGGCTGATTTTTCACCGCGCACCGAGGTGTATTCCATTGACGAATGCTTTGTCGACCTGAGCGGTACGCCCGATTTGCGGACGGTCAGCTACCGCATCCGAGAAACGGTATTGAAATGGACTGGCATTCCAGTGTGCGTTGGCATAGGCCCGACCAAAACCTTGGCCAAGCTGGCCAATCACATTGCCAAAAAACACCCGCGTTCGCGCGGTGTATTCAATTACAACGACCTCACAGACACGCAACAAACGCACTTGTTGTCGCGCATTGCCGTCGATGAGGTATGGGGCGTAGGCAGGCGCCTCACTACCCGTTTGACAGCACACGGCATACACAGCGTGCAGGACTTGCGACTCGCGCATGTGCCCAGTTTACGCGCCGAGTTTGGTGTGGTGATGGAAAAAACCCAGCGCGAATTGAACGGCTTGGCTTGCATCGATTTGCAAGAGGTCGAACCCGATAAACAGCAAATCATCGCCAGCCGTTCGTTCGGTTCCATGGTTGAAACAGTGGATATGCTGAAAGATGCGGTCAGCGTTTTTGTGGCCAACGCCTGCGCCAAATTGCGGGCCCAGGGCTCGCATGCATCGGTTATTCAGGTGTTTTTGATGACTAACCGTTTCCGCAAAGATTTGCCACAGTACATGCCTTCGTTGGTGGTGCCACTGCCGCAACCGACTAACGATAGCCTGGTGGTCAACCGCTGGGCAGACTATTTGGTCGGCCGTATGTTCCGTCCTGGCTATCAGTACAAGAAAGCCGGTGTCATGCTCAGCGGTATTTCGCCGCAAGGGCGTTATCAAACCGATTGGCTGGAACCGCCGCAAGCGGTGGACACGCGTTTGATGGATACGCTGGATGGTTTGAACAAACGCTATGGGCGCGGCACGGTCAAAGTGTCAACGCAAGGCGCATACCAAGGGTGGCAGATGAAGCAGGACAACAAGTCACCTGACTACACCACCGATTGGCAGTCCGTACCCGTGGTCTAGTGCATAGTCTTGGATGCAGCCCACGTTGTTGACCGAGGCGCTGCTTATATATTGAGCGCACGCAGCAACTCGTGGCTACGTATGGGTTTGAGTAATACCTTGTTGAAACCGGCTGCTTCAAGTTGTTGGATTTCATCGGGCATGGCATGCGCTGTATACGCAATGATTTTCATGTCGGAAAAGCGGGCATCTGAACGAAGCTGCTGACACAGCTGCAGGCCGCTCACGGTGGGCATGGAAATATCCAGTAGCAACACATCGCAGACTGTGTCTTGCAGCATATCTAACGCTTGCGTCGCGCTGTCGCATTCATGCACGGTGTAGCCCAGCGGGCGTAAGAACAAACCGGGCAGCAGGCGGTTGGTGTCGTTATCGTCAACCACAATCACATGGCGCGTATTCATGCGGTAGCCGTTTCTGTTTGACGAAGGGGCAGGGTGAAAAAGAATGAACTACCGACACCGGCTTGCGTGCGGTAATTCAGTTGTCCGCCCATCAGTTGTACCAATTGGTGACTGAGCATCAGACCCAGTCCGGCCCCTTCTTTTCGCTTTAACGTGAAGTCAGAGGACGGTTCAAAAAGACCCATGAACAGACGTTGTTGCACCTCCTCTGGTATGCCCAGTCCGGTGTCAGCGACCGTGAATGTCAGATTGCCATCCGCTTCATTGTGAGAGATTTCTAAGCTCACTTGCCCTTGTGGCCGGTTGTAGGCGATGGCGTTGTCAATCAGGTTATTGAGCACCAGGCGCAAACGGTAGGGGTCGGCAGTCATCTTCAATGTGACGTGCTGATCGGTGCTGAGTTCAAGTGCAATGTTCAGCCGGCTAGCGCGGGGTTGGTGTAACTTACGCACGGACTCCAACAGATCGTAAACATCGAACTCCGATTCAGCGAGTTGTAAGCGGCCCTCTTTGATCTTGTGGATATCCAGCATGCCATTGACCAGATTCAGCATTTCCAAGCTGTTTTCCAGAATGATTTTCGAGGTGAAATGGATCATCGGTTCCTTGGAACTGCTGTTTATGTACTCTGCGTATCCCATGATGCCGTTGAGCGGCGTGCGCAAGTGGTGAGACATAGACGCCATGAAGCTTTGCATGTGTTGCAGACTGTGCATTTGCTGCGTTAGCTCGGATTGGAGTTGCCGACTTCGCTGGATGGTCATCGCCCAAGCAATGGACAGACATAACAACAAACTCAGTAATGCAATTTGGATAATGTCGTTCGTGTTCATAAAGCACTCGCTGGTTTCATTACATTCGCAATATATTATTTCTTAGCAAATACCAAGAATTTTGTTCCAAGGATGCGACCAAATTCATGGCTGTGAGATTCGAGGGTTTGCAATAAGTCTTCCGTAGGCACAATTTTTTTGGATCGTTTATCCACTTGACTGGCCTCAAACTTGACCAAGCCTTCTTCTTCAAATTCACGTATCTTGTAGCGCAGAGCCCTTTCGCTCAAATCTTGGTTGCTATAAATGCCTTTAAGGAGGGCGCTTGGTTTATCGCGTTTCTCTTCAATCAATTGTTTGACCAGACTCAGGTAGAGATAACGGCCAGCCTGACTCTGCACCAGATGCAAGTGCTGGTTTTCCCATTCGTGCAGTTGGCAAATGACTTGGAGGAGTTTGGTATTGAATTGCGGATCGGAATCAGTTTTCATTTCGGTTATCCTGAAGTTTGGTGACCGAATGGTAATAATGTTTTTGTATAAAAACTGACGAAAACTGATAATTTTGTGTGTATTTTGTATAGATATTTGGTATTTATTGATAATTTAATCAATTTTAACAGCGCAACATAGCTGATAACCTTGCAAGCGGTTGGCTCTGAGGACCTGCTTACCGGCACCGCAATCTCTCATTTTTTTCCGCAATCTGTAAATTTGGGCCTCTAAAGCTTGCTTGGGTAACTGATCCTCGTTTTTTTCAAGTACTTCATAAATTTCCCAAAGTTCAAGTTGTTGTTGGTCTGATTGGAGAAACGCCATCAGTAAAAGAAATTCAGACCGTGATAACGCCTGCTCTGACAAATTGCCGCGCATGACTCGGAACCTGGTATTCAATTGCAAACTGCTGGTTTCAACAAATTTGTCATTGGTATGTGTGGCGCGATACAGCGCACGTTGTTCCAGATTGTCGACCAAGGCATTCAATTCATCGGCTTCCCAGGGGGAGGTCAGCACATGGTCTGCACCCAGGCGCAATGCACGCAGTTTGGTTGACAAATCGCCTGCCTGGGTCATACACACGCTACCTAAGGCTGTGGGGTGCTGTTGCAATTGCTGCAACAGCGAAAACAAAGCATCGTCGGGCTTTCTCAGATCCAGTAAGTAAATCGCCGACGCTGTATTGACCATGGCTTCAAGGCACTCTGTGGCAGTCATGCAGTGCTTTAACAGACAGAATGCCTCTTGCGTCCTTTGCAAAAGCACAGCCTGTGCGGCGTCTGCTGATACAAGCACCATATTCACGGTAGAAAATGCCAAAGTCATAAATCTTCAATCCGAGTTTGAGCCCATCATTTGCTGAAAACTCTACCATTTTTCCTTACAAAAGAATATTTTATTGTTAATAACTGTTATTAAAATGATTGAATATTAAAATTCAACGCTTGAAATTTTAGTAAAAAATTATTCATAAATTCAATGAATCCCCAATGAAAATAGCCGGATCTATTGCCGGTTGTCTGCTTAGAAAAATGAAAGTCATAGCGATGAGGTTGAGCGCCGTTAAGATGATCAGCATCTTTGATGGAGGGAATTTTGATGGGTACAACATTTTTAAGAGTCAGTGTTTTAGTTGTTTGGGGTTTGATCGGTATGTCCGCTGTCACAGCCGCAGACAAGGCCGCGGACCCCGTAGTGAAAAAATCTGACAGTGGTATTTGCCACGATAAATCCAGTCCTTCATTTGCCAACACCAAAAAATTCACTGCTTTCAATAGCGTGGATGAATGCGTGAAAAGCGGCGGGAAATTGCCCGCTGGACAACCTGCGGCGGCAGCTGCCACGCCTGTTGTTAAAAAATCTGACAGCGGTATTTGCCATGACAGCAAAAGCCCAAGCTATGAACGCACCAAAAAATTCACTGAATTCAAAACTGTGGATGAATGCTTAAAAAGTGGCGGTAAATTACCTAAATAAAGTAGCCGTTGGCTGACCCTGATGAGGGTCAGCTGGGCATAACAGCGCTAGACCAAGCGCAACACAGACGCAACTTCAAGTCATGCTCGCATACCCGCATACGGTCATGCTGAGAACATCGCATCAACGTGCGTCGGGTAACTCTATTTTGACCTCCAGCACTTCAAGGTTGTCCTGCCGCTCCAGGTTGACCTTGATATCACTGGGATTGATATTCACGTATTTAGACAACACCGCAATCAGGTCGCGTTGCAAGTCTGGCAAATAGTCTGGCTGGTGCGCAGACTTGCCAGAGCGTTCGTGCGCCAGAATGATTTGCAATCGTTCTTTGGCGACGCTGGCGGTTTTTTTCTTTTCGCCGATCAGAAAGGACAACAAAGACATGTGGTTTATCTCCGACCGAACACGCGTTGCAGCAGTCCAGGCTTGCTGGCTTCGGTAAATCTCAACGGTATGTCTTTGCCGAGGAAGCGATCGACCACGTCTTTGTAGGCCTCAGCCACATCGCTTTTTTCAAGCAAGACCGCTGGCACGCCTTGGTTGGAAGCTTGCAAGACATCTTCAGATTCTGGAATGACACCAATCAGCGGAATACGAAGAATGTCTTGAATATCTTCTAAAGACAACATCTGCCCTTCTTGCACCCGGTTCGGGTTGTAGCGGGTGATCAACAAATGTTCCTTGATAGGTTCCTGTCCTTGAATGGCTCTCAAGGTTTTGCTGCCAAGCATGCCCAGTATGCGATCCGAATCGCGCACCGATGAAACCTCGGGGTTGGTGACAACCACAGCCTCATCTGCAAAATGCATGGCCATCATGGCGCCGGTTTCAATACCGGCAGGCGAGTCGCAAACAATGAATTCAAAGTCCATGCCGGCAAGTTCGCGCAGTACGCGTTCAACACCGTCTTGGGTAAGCGCTTCCTTGTCGCGGGTTTGCGAAGCGGCGAGCACGAAAAGATGTTCTGAATGTTTGTCCTTGATGAGCGCCTGGTTCAGCGTGGCTTCACCGTTGATGACATTGACAAAGTCATAGACGACACGACGTTCACACCCCATGATCAGATCCAAGTTTCGCAAGCCCACGTCAAAATCAATCACCACGGTTTTGTGGCCACGCAGTGCCAATCCGGAAGCAAAACTGGCACTGGTGGTTGTTTTACCGACTCCGCCTTTGCCAGATGTCACGACGACTATTTTTGTCATTGAAAAAAATCCTAAGTAAAAGAAAACAACGGCAGATGAAAAAAGGCAAGCACCTTAAACACCGCTAAATGCCTTGAGTTTACAAGGCTCGCATATTCAGTTTGTCATCAGCCAACCAAACCTGTGCAGCTTTACCTAGAACATCCGATGGCAACGCGGTGTCGCTGGTGCGGTAAACGCCTGCAATCGATACCAATTCGGCCTCCAGACTGGATGCAAAGATGCGAGCGCTGGTGTCTCCTTTGGCGCCTGCAATCGCTTTCCCGCGCAGCGGTGCGTAAACATGGATATGCCCATCAGACATGATTTCAGCGCCGGGGTTGACCATGGCCAGCACGACCAGATCGCGCCCGCGGGCATAAACGTGCTGACCTGAGCGAAGCGGTTTGTCGATGACCATCGCTGTTTGAGAAGCCATGTGAACTTCTCGCACCACTTCAATTTCACGCACGACTTCACGTATGGTTTCATGCGGCTCACTGACGGGCGATGGCAATGGTCGAAGTTCCTGTGCCACAAACAAGCCAGCCAAAGTGGCGGCGGCTGCTTGTAGGTCGGTTCCTGCGCGTAATGCGACCGGGTTCATTTTGAATTGGCGCAGCAATTGCAACAATACATTGAGGTCGATCGGGCCGGCTTGGGTATCCACGGCTTGCAGGTCAATCAATACTGGATCGTTGTCAAAAAAATCGGGGGTCTCACCAAAGCGGTTTTGCAGATCGGCGCTCAAGCGTTGCAAATGGGCGGACTTGACCAACACCGACATCAAGGGCAGATGGACATTTTTGATTTCAAAAGACAATGATTGAGAAGATGTACGCGAACTCATAGGGGATCCGGATAACGGCAGGCATGAAGCCTTGCATGAAAGGCACACACTTTACACGCTCAGGCAAACCGGCTGGTTTTTTCCAGCCAATTTGAAATTTTGCACAATGCGCCCTATGTTTGAAAGGCTGGATATGTACGTATTGGCGGGCTTATTTGCTGCGTATTTTGGTGTACTCGGGTTAGGAATGTTTTGGCAAAGCCAAACGGTTCGAGGGCCTTGGTTGTATTTACTGCGTGCTTTTTTCCCTAATTGGCAGTTTTATCACCAGGTCGGCCCCGTGCCCCATTTGTATGTGCGTTCTCAAGAAACACAGGGACCATGGTCCGATTGGCGGATGGTTTATCCAAGGCACCAACGCAGTACGTGGCGACTGTTTCATAACCCGTGGGGTAACAGAGACCTTGCTCAGCAAAATCTGGTCGAGCATTTGTCCAGCGATATCAAAGAGTTG
>Ga0214917_10003949_pt1 | contig 16815 bp, 19 predicted proteins | sample LL_1208_BB_MetaG_FD_177983 | JGI IMG/M metagenome (GOLD analysis project Ga0214917, IMG submission 177983) | Freshwater microbial communities from Lake Lanier, Atlanta, Georgia, United States - LL_1208_BB | ecosystem: Environmental > Aquatic > Freshwater > Lake | place: USA: Georgia | collected... | reverse complement strand
ACAATCAGTTATAATTAATGCATTATATGATAATAATGTTGATATTGTATTAAAATTTGGTATTTTAAATTTCATAGAAAAAGAGTATAATATAAGTAAAGAACTATATGAGTTGCCAAATTTCATAAGATATTTTTGTATGATTGAATGTAACGATCAAATAAAGAATATAATTAATCACAAAGGAAATATATTAAATTATAAGATGTGTCATTATGGAAGTGAACTAGTAGGAATATTGGTAATGAAACATTATAAATTAGGATGTATAAATAATTATGACTGGAATGAAAATAATTTTAATAGTTTAAAGAATGTGATAAAACAGGTTGTATTTGCGATTATATACGCATATGAAACAAAAGGATTTATTCATGGTGATTTACATTGTGGTAATGTATTATTAAAATCAAAGAAAAATAATGTAATAATATATGGTAATAAACAATTAGAGATAGAAGATTTAGAAGTAATTATTATGGATTTTGAGAAATCAAGAATAAATGAAAAAGATAAAATAATAGATTTAATTAAAAACATTGATAAATTTATTACAAGTACTGTATCTAGCATTGATATGAAATCAGATATTATTTATGACAGAAATAAATTGATAAGTTTAAAATCAATGTTAAATGAAAATATAAGTTATTACGATGAAATTGAAAAAATAATAAATAATATGTATTTATATTAATATATTTATATTAAATGGAGTTATATAAAACAGAATATAGTAGTTCAAGAAGAAAGGGTAAATTGGATAAAGTATTACTAAAATGTAAAGATACATCTTATTACAAGTTAAATAAATTTTTAGATATATCAAAAAACGAACAATCAGTTGTAATTAATGCATTATATGATAATAATGTTGATATTGTATTAAAATTTGGTATTTTAAATTTCATAGAAAAAGAGTATAATATAAGTAAAGAATTATACGAATTACCAAATTTCATAAGATATTTTTGTATGATAGAATGTAACGATCAAATAAAGAATATAATTAATCACAAAGGAAACATATTAAATTATAAGATGTGTCATTACGGAAGTGAACTAGTAGGAATATTAGTAATGAAACATTATAAATTAGGATGTATATATAATTATGATTGGAATGAAAGTAATGTAAATATATTAAAAAATGTAATAAGACAAGTTTCATATGCCATCATACATGCATATGAAACCAAAGGATTTCTTCATGGTGATTTGCATTGCGGTAATGTATTGTTGAAACCAAAGAAAAATAATGTAATAATGTATGGTAATAAACAATTAGAGATTGAAGATTTAGAAGTAATTATTATGGATTATGAGAAATCAAGAATAAATGAAAAAGATAAAATACATTATGTTATAAATGATATACGAAGATTGTTTAATAGTATAAGTGACATGAATAGTAATAAATTAAATATTGATTATGATTATAATAAACTAACACGATTAAAATCGGTATTTTTAGAAAATATAAATTATTATAATGAAATAGATGAGATTATAAACTCAATGATAATATCATTTGATATATATTAAATTTATTTAATATATAAAAATACTAGTTAATATATTTATATTAAATGGAGTTATATAAAACAGAATATAGTAGTTCACGAGGTAAAGGAAAATTGGATAAGGTATTATTAAAATGTAAAGATACATCTTATTACAAGTTAAATAAATTTTTAGATATATCAAAAAACGAGAAATCAGTTGTAATTAATGCATTATATGATAATAAAGTAGACATTGTATTAAAATTTGGTATTTTAAATTTTATAGAGAAAGAGTATAATACAAGCAAAGAGCTATACGAGTTGCCAAATTTCATAAGATATTTTTGTATGATTGAATGTAACGATCAAATAAAGAATATAATTAATCACAAAGGAAATATATTAAATTATAAGATGTGTCATTACGGAAGTGAACTAGTAGGAATATTAGTAATGAAACATTATAAATTAGGATGTATAAATAATTATGACTGGAATGAAAGTAATTTTAGTATTTTAAAGAATGCGATAACCCAGACTATATTTGCAATCATATATGCATATGAAGCCAAAGGATTTATACATGGTGATTTACATTGCGGTAATGTTTTGTTAAAACCAAAGAAAAATAATGTAATAATATATGGTAATAAACAATTAGAGATAGAAGATTTAGAAGTAATTATTATGGATTATGAGAAATCAAGAATAAATGAAAAAGACAAAATAGTTGATTTAATAAAAAATATTGATAAGTTTATATCAAGTATTATAACGAGTAATGATATGAAATTAAATATAGATTATGACAGAAACAAATTAATAAGTTTAAAATCAATATTAAATGAAAGTATAAATTATTACGATGAAGTTGAAAAAATAATAAATAATATGTATTTATATTGATATATTTACAGTTATATAAAATATAAGCAACATTTGTTGCCTCACTTTAGTGAGCTTTTCTGTAAGAAAAGGTATGTAGTATTAATTTTGATATTCATTTTCAGTTTCACATTCATGATCATGTGGATATCCTAAATCATCATCATCATATAGAGGATAATTATACAACAATGGATAGTCATATGAGTTATTATAGATTACAGGATAATTATTACCAAAATTGTAGTTAAAATTTCGTTTGTATAGATTATGTTTAGGATTAATATATCCTCCATAATTGTTATTACTAATATGACCAGAAATATCAGTATGTCCAACATGTCCACTACCTATATGACTACCACCCGAATGAGTACTATGTGGTGAGTTAGTATGTGATAAATTACTAAAATGTTCAGTATTTGTCATAAAATAGATAACAACTAATATAATAAATAAAATAATAATATTTTGATGCATATAAATATAATAAATAAATTATATTTATAGTTAAATAAATATAAATAACAAGAAATGAGTAAAACTATAATAGATATGATAATTAGCAATGATATAATTAATTTAGAAAAAGAATTTAGAGAGAAACCAGAGCTTATAAATGATAGAGATGAATGTGGAATAGATTATTTAATGTATGCAGTATCAAGTTATTTAATATCAGAGAAAACTATAAAATTACTAATTAGATTTGGAATAAATATAAATCAACTAAATATATCAAATTTAACAGCATTACATTACAGTATGTGTAATAGTAATATGAATATAATAAATTTATTATTATACAATGGTGCAGATATAAATAGATTAACAATAGAGAATAAATCAATATATGATTACATTGAGTTATGGAAAAATTATGAAGCATATAATGTGATTGAAGATTATAAAGAAGATAAAGAAATATTATATAAAATAGAGTTATTAAAGAATATAAAAAAAGGAAAGATAACAATTGTACTATTAATATTAGATAAAGAGATAGAAAAATTTTTATTAAGTAAGAATTATTATTTATATAAATTATAGTAATGGTTTTTCTAGAGTATTATCATTTTTAGTGTCTTTGTCAGTTTCTATATGTTCTCCTTCATCAACATAATTACCATCTTTAATATTTTTGATATCAGTCATAAGTTTTTTAATGATTGAGTTATTTGTTTTTTCGTATACATTTATAAGAGAAGCCAAAATATTTAGTGACACGCCAGTCCAAATGAGATAAGTATTATTATAGCTAGTACCAATAGATGTTGTCAAAATACCAGCAGATTGTACGAAATGGAAAAGATAAATAAGATAAGAATTAACAGTGTTTAAGAATTGTCTTTTATTAAGAAATCTTTGTAGATCATTTATTTTTATTTTGATCAAAAATATTTTTAATTTGTAAAGAAATATCTTTATTATTCATTTATATATAAAAAGATAGAATTATTTTTTATAATAAAAATAAAAAATAATAAGCCCTCCATGAGAATTGAACTCACGACCTTTTGTTTACAAGACAAATGCTCTACCCCTGAGCTAAGAGGGCACAAAATCATATAATTTGATGCTCTAAAAATAAAAATACTACTATTTAGTAGTATATAAATAGGTTTATATAAAAATATTTTTTATAAAAATAAATAATCTAATTATTATATAATGTGTAGTTTAATAAAAAAGTTAATAACAATATTAAATAGCGAAGAAAGAATAAATTTAATGAATATGAAAATTAGTTTGAATAATTACAAATATGAATATAAAAAAGATAGAAATATTATTTTTGCATTAAGAGGTGGTAATAATAAGTATAAAGAATATGATAAAAATTACGATAATAAAACAGGTAAATACAATATAATAATTGATGATAACAAATATTATTACAGAGTTGAAAGATATTCAAGCGATGAAGATTTTAGGATAATAGATATAATAAGTATAAAAGACGAGTATAAAAATAATATAGATTGTGGATCAATACAAATAGATAAAAAACAAAGAATAGCGACAATTATAAGTTTAGGAAATAGTAATAAATGTATAAAATCAGATAATAAAAAAGTTAAATTCAAGTATGGTGATATAATATTTCAAATAATGATGAATATATGTAAAAAAGAAAATTTAAGAAAAATAGAATTATCGGATAATTCAAATATTAATTGTAGTGGTTATTCTTTAATATTAAATTATATAAAAACAATGACACACGGTATACCACATTATTATAAATATGGTTTCAGATTCAAGTTAGAAAATGACAATAAAATATTAGATAACAATTATAAAAATTATATGAAAGATCCAAAAATAAATAAGAATGATTTACTAGAAATAATAAAAGACAAAGGAAATGTTAATATAATTAATCATTTATATAAAGTGATTAACAAATTATCAAAAGAAGAAATATCAATAAAAAAATTTATATTATTATTAACACAAGATTTAGAAAATAGAGAATACTGTGAATTAACAAATAACATATATATTACTTTATATGAATATGGTGGATATAAACCATATTATTCAAAAAGTTATGAATTATTATTGTAAATAATATAAATATTTTTTATAATAATAGTATATAATGAGATCACTTTGTGAACATTTTAATGAGATCATAAGATTATATAATATGAATTTATCACTAGAAGATAAATCTAGAATAAGTAGAATACTAAATAATATAAGTGTGATTAAATTAGAGAATATATTAAGAGGTGGAAATACTGTTAATGAAAGAGAATTATTAACTTGTCAAGATGATATAGAACAAATAATATTAAGAAATGAAACATATAATATTTGTGTAAGACGAATAACAGATAATAAAATAGAAGAATATTACATAATAAATTTTTATTCAACAGATACGAATTGTGTAATATTACAGATTGATATAAAAAACAAGATATGTCATTTAACAGAATTATTGAAACAACAAGGTTGTATAATGAAAAAAAAAAGTAATAATAAAGATAATATAAAAGAATGTGGTGAAATATTGATGGAAATAATTATAAAGATATGTGAAAAAATGAAAATAAAAGAAATACAATTATTAGATAATTCGTATAAAGAGTGTATAAAAGATGGAAATAGATCACGAATAAATTTAATAACGAGTAAGATGATGTTAGATGGTGATACTTGGTATGGTAAATTTGGATTTGAACCAAAAACAGATGAAGATAAAGAAATATACAAATACAATCAATATAATTATAATATATATTTTACTAAGAATATGAATATGAATAAAGTAATAAAAAAAATACAGAATAAAGATAAACTAGTAAAAGAAATAGATATAATAAAAAAAAAGTATGAAGAAATGAAAGAAAGTAAATTATCAGTATATATGAAATGGTTATCAAATAATTATTGTGGTATATATAGTGATGTATATGAATATGTTTATAGAAAAGCAGGATATAAAAATTATTCATCAAATATATTTATTTTGAAGATATAATTTATACAATAAATATAAAGATGAAGACACTGATAGAGCATTTTAATGAAATGACGAATAATATAGAAATTATAGAAGAACAATTAGAGTTAGTTTATCAAAAAATGGTTGAATTAAATATTGATGAATTAAAAAGTAGCAGACAAAAAGGTGGTGAAATAGTAGGTAATGAAGATATAATAAAATGCGAAGATAATATAGAAGAATTTACATTAAGAGATAAAATGTATAAAATATGTGTAAGAAAAATATGAAGAAATGAAAGAAAACAAATTAAATATATTCATGCAATGGATATCTAAAAATTATTGTGAAATATACAGTGAAATATATGAATATATTTATAGAAAAGCAGGTTATAAAAAATATTCATCATTAAAATTTATATTGAAATTTAATACAGACTTAAGCAATTTTATAGAAGATGTAAAAAATCACAGAATATAAATTATTTTTATTTATTTAATATATAGTATGAGTAGATTACGAAGTATATTACAAAAATATGTATCAGAAAAACAATAGACTATTAAAATTAAGTTTAAGTTTTTACATTATAACTTTTTAGCCATTTTTTATAAACTTTCATAGCATCTAACATATTTTGAGTTTGATATTTATGATATTTAGCACGATTATACATGGTTAGAACAACTTGTTTTTGATAAATGATATCATAATCTTGTATAAGTTTTAGAGTTTGTAAAGCTTTTTCTTTATTAGCATAACCAGTACCTTTCAATGAAGTTTTAGGATGTTTATCTTCGTATAAAGATTTATTAGTATTTTTATTCATTATAATAATTGATTATAAATTATTTTTATTATAATATAATTTTTATAGCGTATATAAATCACGCATGTAAAAATACTGCATCATCAAGAGGATAGAAAACAGCATTCCAGCTTCTTTCAAAATAATGTCCAGCTTCAGGATTAGAGCTAGTATTTAATTCTTGTATTAGATTTTCATAATATGAAATTGGATGCTGCTGAATATGTTTTTTACTAACACCTAATATACTATAGATTGCTAAATAATTAATTTTTATATTATTAAAATGTTTACTATACCAATCACCGAAAGGTCTAGGATTTGCTAATAATAATTTATTTTCATTATTAATAGATGAGTTTCTTTGATCCGATGCTACCCATTCATCCAATTTAAAATCATACAAGTCATTTTGAATATCATTCATATAATAACCTATAAATACAGTATTAAGATTATTTTCTACTTCATAAATTTGTCGTTTTGCTCTATCTATTTTTTGTGGTAAATCAGCAGAACCAGGTAAAAAAATAGTAATATCAGCTAAGTTATCATAATTTTCTATAATATGATATAAATAAGTATGATCACATCTACCAACATTATCTAGTTTAACGACTTTAGATATATTATTTTTATAAAAATCATCATTAATACCTTTATTATAAATAATGGTACTATATTTATTGAACGGTTCTTCTTTTAACCAATTCAAGTCTTCATTGTATCTTGAAACGATAATTTGTATATTTTTATAATTATTTTCATTTTGAATCAATGTTACTAACATCTCATCTTTAAATGTTTTATTTTGATTATAATCATTAAAATAATTTATATCTCTATGATTATCATATTCTTGAATATTAACATCTCCTCTTGGTATTTTAACAGTAGTAAAATAATTCAATGATTGTATAGGATAGTGATTTAATTGTATATAATAATTTTCTATAATTGTATTATGTTGATCTAATACAGCGTGAATACTAATTTGTGATGAATTTGATATTTTATTAGGTTTAAAAATATATTTTACATGATCATTATTTTGAGGATCTCTAAATAAGATAGTTTTACGAATATCTTCAGGATGTTCAGTTAAATTATCAGAACCAAACATTTTCCAATTAGAATATATAACATCATAATTATCATAATAATTGATAGTATTAATTAATGTATTAGGGTAACCATAAAAAAATTCATCTAAATCGCAAATAATAAGCCATCCATCATAATTAATTAAATCTTCTTGATCAAAAACATATCTATAATGTTCAAGTTGTTTATATTTTTCAGGTAAATAATAGTAAACTACAATATTATTATCAATATAAGGTTGAAGAATATCTAATGGGTTATCAGAAGAATCATTATCAATAAGATAAAATTTTTCAACACCTTGCCAAATATAATGTTCTATCCATATTTTTAGATTCAATGTTTCATTTTTAAATATTGCCAATAAACTTATTTTTGGTTTATGAATATTTTGAAATGTATTAATTGAATTGCAACGATTATATTTGATGATAAAATAAATTATTAATAATACAATTAATACAAATATTAAATATATATTTATCATTTAATATATATTAAGATTATTTTTATTTTTAGTTTTATATAATAAATATCACTTATTAAGAGCTGAAATTCAAATTATATACAGATAATTATATAAATTAAAGTTTATTTATAATGAAATAAATGGCAAAGTAAACTCAATGACAATATCATTTGATAAATATTAAATTTATTTAATTTATAAGAATAAAAGTAGTATATATTAAATGGAGTTATATAAAACAGAATATAGTAGTTCACGAGGTAAATTAGATAAAGTTTTAATTAATTGTAAAGATATATCTTATTACAACTTAAAAGAATTTTTATATACATCAAAAAATGAACAATCAGTTGTAATAAATGCATTATATGATAATAATGTTGATATTGTATTAAAATTTGGTATTCTTAATTACATAGAGAAAGAGTATAATATAAGTAAAGAATTATACGAGTTACCAAATTTTATAAGATATTTTTGTATTATAGAATGCAATGATCAAATTAAAAATATAATAAATCACAAAGAAACGATATCAAACTATAAGATGTGTCATTATGGTAGCAATTCAGTAGGTATATTAGTAATGAAACATTATAAATTAGGTTGTATAAATAATTATGACTGGAATGAAAATAATTTTAATATTTTAAAGAATGTAATAAAACAGACAATATTTGCAATCATATATGCGTATGAAACAAAAGGATTTATTCATGGTGATTTGCATTGCGGTAATGTATTATTAAAACCAAAGAAAAATAATATAGCAATATATGGAGAAATAGAATTAGAGATAGATGCATATGAAGTTATTATTATGGATTTTGAGAAATCAAAAATAGATCAAAAAGATAAAATTATGGAATTATATAGAAACATTGATAAATTCATAAATAGTATTATAAATAGCAATGATATGAAATTAAATATTGAATATAATGATAGAATTACTTATAGTAAAATTAATAAATTAATTATTAGTAATAATAAATATAATGAGATTGAAAAAATTATAAATAAATTTCATCTAATATAAAAATACGATTAAATATATATTATATTGAATGGAGTTATATAAAACAGAATTTACTAGTTCACGAGGTAAAGGTAAATTGGATAAAGTTTTAATTAATTGTAAAGATATATCTTATTACAAGTTAAAAGAATTTTTATATACATCAAAAAATGAACAATCAGTTGTAATAAATGCATTATATGATAATAATGTTGATATTGTATTAAAATTTGGTATTCTTAATTACATAGAGAAAGAGTATAATATAAGTAAAGAATTATACGAGTTACCAAATTTTATAAGATATTTTTGTATTATAGAATGCAATGATCAAATTAAAAATATAATAAATCACAAAGAAACGATATCAAACTATAAGATGTGTCATTATGGTAGCAATTCAGTAGGTATATTAGTAATGAAACATTATAAATTAGGATGTATATATAATTATGATTGGAATGAAAGTAATGTAAATATATTAAAAAATGTATTACACCAAGTTTCATTTGCTATTATATATGCATATGAAACAAAAGGATTTATTCATGGTGATTTGCATTGTGGTAATATATTATTAAAGCCTAAAAAAGATAGTGTAGTAAAATATGGAGATAAACAATTAGAAATAAATACATTACAAGTTATTATTATGGATTATGAGAAATCAAAAATAAATGAAAAAGATAAAATACATTATGTAATAAATGATATAAAAAAATTATTTAGTAGTATAGATATAATGTCTAATATAAAGATTAAAATTAATATTGATTATGATTATAATAAATTAATACGATTAAAATCTGTATTTATAGAAAATATAAATTATTATAATGAAATAGATGAGATAATAAATTCAATGATAATATCATTTGATATTAGATAAAAGAATGTATGAAAAAGGATGATTAAAGAAAAATAATGTATGAATTGTTATTTATAGATAATGCAAATATGATATGTTAAATATAATATTTATATGAATAACTTGAAAGAAATAATTAATGTTTGAAATATAATTATTTACAAAATTAAAAACTATATAATAAGTCGCGAGATTTTTTTCTATTATGATTTAATAAAAAAAGCAGGACTGGAATCAATAGAAGAATATTATAAAAATTCAATAACAATGAATAATAAAATTAGTTATAATTTGAAACCACTAAATTATGTATCATTAAAAAAACAATCATATATTTTTGATAATAATGTTCAAGTAATATTAATATTAAAAAATAATATATCAAATTTTACAGGAAATGTAAAAATATTTTTTATGTTCATATGAAAAGACAATTGAAATAATAATGAAAATAAAAGAATATTCATGTGAAAGAAACAATGAATAAATTGTAAACTATATAAATTTGTAAACTGTAAAAATATGTTTATGAAGATTAATTACATAAAATTATAAACTGTAGAATTAAATAATATTAATAATTAAAAATTGAAATAATAAGTAATAGTAAAAATAAATAAAATGGAAACAAATGAAATGAGATTAAAAAATATTCAAAGTAAAATATGTAAATTAATAGATAAAAAGAATGGATTACAAAAAAATGGAATAAAAAAAGATATACCTGGATATATATATTGTATAAGTAATTCATTATATAATATATATTCAATTGAATATTATAAATTAGGAAATACAAAAAATTTAATAAAAAGATTAAGTAATTATAATATAAATTATTTTGAACCAATAGAAATAAAAGAAATAATAAAAGTACCATATAAATTTATGTTTGAAATATAATTATTTACAAAATTAAAAAACTATAGAATAAGGAAATCGCGAGAATTTTTTAAAAATTATGATTTAATAAAAAAAGAATTTACAATAATAAAAGAGATATTAGAAAAGAAAGAAGGATTAGAATCAATAGAAGAATATTATGATTATGTAATAAATAACTTAGAATCATTAAGTTTTACAGAAGAAGAAATAATAAATTATCAAATATGTAATCGTTACAAAAATAAGAATTCAATAACAATGAGTAATAAAATTAGTTATAATTTGAAACCACAAAATTATAATAATAATTATAAAAATAGAATAATAAATTATGTATCGTTAAAAAAGAATCAGGATATTTATTTCATTTAGAGATACCTGAAATATCATATATTTTTGATAATAATGTTCAAGTAATATTAATATTAAAAAATAATATATCAAATTTTACAGAATTTATAGGAAATGTAAAAATATTAAATAAAATAAAAATATATGATATTAAATTTACAAAATTATTATTATATGATATGTTAAATAAAACTCATATAAAAAACAAATATTTTTTATGTTCATATGAAAAGACAATTGAAGTAATAATGAAAATAAAAGAATATTATGATTGTTATAATTGTATAGATAAAATAAAAAAAGAATATTTATGTGAAAGAAACAATAAATAAATTGTAAACTGTAAAAATATGATTATGAAGATTAATTAGATAAAATGTGTTTATGAAGACTAAATACATAAAATTGTAAACTGTAGAATTTACTGATTAGATAATTGACAATTATCTAATCGGGGGCTTTTGGTAAAAATGTGTTCATGAAGACTAATTGCATAAAATTGTAAACTGTAAAAATTGTAAACTGTAAAAATTGGCTAATTAAATGATTTACAATCATTTAATTGCAGGGCTTTCCATAAAATGTGTTCATGAAGACTAATTGCATAAAATTGTAAACTGTAAAAATTGTAAACTGTAAAAATTGTAAACTGTAAAAATTGGCTAATTAAATGATTTACAATCATTTAATTGCAGGGCTTTCCATAAAATGTGTTCATGAAGACTAATTGCATAAAATTATGCATAGCTCGCGCTGTCAAACTATTGGTATATTGAAAAATACCTAGTGAATTATCGTCTACAAATTAGTCAGAGTTGACAACGATAATTCATTTTTCAAACATCACTGTTTACTAATTTTAAAAATTGAGTTTAATAAATTAGAATAAGAAAATAATAATATAGAGTTAATTTATATAAAAACATATAAATATGGATTTTAAGTATATAAAAGACGAAAGTGAATATAATAATGCACGTTATTTATTAAGAGCATATGGTGAACGACGAGGAATATTATTAGGAACATATGACTTAATAAAAGCAAATTGTCTAATAAATAAAGAATATTGTTTAGTAGAGAAGAAGACAGAATATTATATATTAAGTTGGGATCTAGATTACAAAGATAATTTAGATGAATATTATCGTGTAAATCATGAAAGTATAAGTAAATATATAATAGATAAAATAAATGAATCAATAGATGATATAATAATAAATGGGAATAAAGATTACGTGTATTCCGAATGTACGAAAGGATTAGGAAAGCACATTTATTATATAAATATAATAGTAGATATGAAACTACATATAAGAATATATGATATGGTAATAAATAAAATAGATATAGAGAAAAGATATGATAAAAAATTATTAGAGAAGATAATAGATAGATCAGTATGTGAGAAAAATGGAATAAGATTATTTGGATGTGAAAAAGAAGGTAGTTATTATTATCCAGTAAAAGAGAAATCAACACATAAAATAAGTGGTGATATATTTATAGATTTTGATTATTGTTTATTAAATACAGAAGCGAAAGAATATAATAATAATATAAAAATAGAGTTTATAAAAGAAGAAAAAGTATCAGTGGTAAATAAAAATATTTGTAATAATTTGAATGAGATAAGAGAATTATTAGAAATAATAGGTAATCTAAATAAGAAATATGAAGATTGGATAAAAGTAGGTTTATGTTTGCATGGAATAGACAATAAAGAATGTATGATGGAATTATGGTATAACTGGTCATTAAAAAATTATGATTGGGAATCAAAACAGTTTAATAGTATAGAAGAAGAGATAAAATATAAGTGGAATAGTTTTAAAAATGATAAAGACAGTAAAGGTATATTTATATTAAAGAAATTAGCAAAAGAGATAAATATAAACATGTATATAGAATGGTATAATAAATATAATAAAAGAGATATAGTAAATTTGATAAAAGACTTTGATCAACAGACAGTATCAATATATTTTAAGAAACAGCGACCACATGATTACATATATAAGAAATGTGAATGGTATATATTAATGGAAAATAAATTATGGAGACAATTATACAAGAATGAAAATAGTAAATTAATAAATGATATAACCGAAACAATAAAAGGTGATTTAATAGAGTTAAAGAATAATTTAAGACCAGAGGATGAGTTATTAAAAATAATACCATCAGTAAGTAAAAAACTAGGAACATCAAAATTTATATTAGGGGTAATTGATTTTTTAAAAGAGAAATATCGTAATGATAATATAGAATTTGATATGAAAAGTAATTTATTTGGTTTTACAAATAAAGTATATGATTTAGAAAGAAATGAATTTCGTGATTATGAAAGAGAAGATTTAATAACAATAACAACTGGTTATGATTGGGAAGAACCAGAAGTAGAAGATATAGAATTAGTAAAACTAATATTAAAACAGATTCATGAAAAAGAAGAAATATTAAATTTTTATTTAGATATATTTTGTAGTGGTTTATGGGGTATAAGTTTACAAAATTATATAATATTCAATGGTTCTGGTTCAAACGGTAAATCAATGATAAATGATTTAATATTACGAGCATATGGTAATTATGGCCATGTAATAAATTCTATAATATTATGTGAACAACGAAGACAAGGTGCGAATACCGAAATAGCAAACATGCATAAAAAGAGGATAATAATAGCACGCGAACCTCCTTGTAAAGAGAATGTAAAATTATCAAATTCATTATTAAAAGAATTAACTGGTGGATCTGAAATATCAGCGAGGAAAATATATAGTGACAATGAAAAGACATCATTATGTTTAACATTAATAATAGAATGTAATAAAAAACCATTATTAGAAGAAGAACCAACAGAAGCAGATATGAGAAGAATAATAGATTTATTATTTGAGAGTAAATTTGTGAATGATGACTGTTTAGTAAATAATAAAAATATATTTGAAAAGAAATTATATTATGTCCAAGATGAATTTAGAGATAAATATAAATATGGATTATTAAAAATTTTATTTGAACACAATAAGAATCATTATAAGAAGAAATTAGTAATACCAGAATCAGTAAAAACGCGAACATTAAAATATGTAGAATCGAGTATAGAAATATTAGAATGGTTTAATCATACATATGAGAAAATGGATAATTATACAATAAATGATTATATAAAAATATCAGAAATAAATGAAGAATTAAAGAATAGTGAATATTACAATTCTTTAGAAAAACGAGAGAAAAGGCGTTTAACGCGTGATAAAATAATAAATCTGTTTCGTGATAATCCAATATTTAAAAATCATTATAGTAACGAGACAGATACACGTATAAATGGTGTAAAATTTAAAGCAGGTATACGACTAAATGGTTATAAAAAAAGAGATATAAATTTAGATTAATAATTAATAATTCTGATAGTAGTATATCGTTTTTTAATATTATTTTTTTCAGCAGTAATATCTTTTCTATAAATTTCATATCCATGATCTTTTAATATAGATTTTAATAATGTAATAACATCTCCTTGTTGATTATTATTAATAGCGACGAAATACCCCCATGAAGAGCATCTATAAAATTTTTTAATATTATTAATATTGTCATTAATATATTTTATAAGATTTTTATTATCATAGAGATCAATTAAGAAGATATATTCACCATCTTTAGAATTATTAATAAAATTAATAATATTATTAATAATTTCAGTTCTTTCATTATGATAAAATATTTTTTTATTTTTTCTAATTTTTTTAATATTATTTGTATTGTTATCAGAATAAATATTATTCATTATATAATATTTATACATATATATTTAAATTTATAATTAAAATCAGCCCCCAGAAATTGCCCAAAAAAATATATCTTTCTTACGGAAAACATAAACCAGAGATTATTTATAAAATCCAGGGCAGATTTTGGGGGCTAATTAATTATAAAATTACATGTTTTTATATAATATAGATTAATTATCTAAATATATATTATATATAAGTAATAATGAGAACTAATATAGGTATATTATATGCATTAAAAAATATATTATGGAATACAAATTTAAAATGTGGTATAACAAGTCAAAATATTAAAAAAAGAATAAGTAACTTACAAACATCATTATATTATGATTGTGAAATAGTTTATAAAACAGAAACATTATTAAATTGTAATTATTATGAATATCTTCTTAAAAAGATATTAAAAGATTATAAATTAAGAAAAAACCGAGAATTTTATAATATAACAGAAAATGAAATAATCTTAATTTATGATTTTTTCAATGAATTAAATCGAGAATTAAATACCCATGATAAATTATTAGAATATATAAAAAAAACAGATATCAAATATTATAAGAAAATTATTAAAAAAAAAGATAAGTGTAATATAAAAAGAAAAAAAGAAATTTATATTGATACATCAAATTTAATATAGTAAACTGTAGAATTTACTGATTAGATAATTGACAATTATCTAATCGTGGGCTTTTAGTAAAAAGAGGTTATGAAGACTAATTACATAAAATTGTAAACTGTAGAATTTACTGATTAGATAATTGACAATTATCTAATCGTGGGCTTTTAGTAAAAAGAGGTTATGAAGACTAATTACATAAAATTGTAAACTGTAGAATTTACTGATTAGATAATTGACAATTATCTAATCGTGGGCTTTTAGTAAAAAGAGGTTATGAAGACTAATTGCATAAAATCATGCATAGCTCGCGCTGTCAAACTATTGGTATATTGAAAAATACCTAGTGAATTATCGTCTACAAATTAGTCAGAGTTGACAACGATAATTCATTTTTCAAACATCACTGTTTACTAATTTTGGTCTTAAATAGCAATCAGTGGTGTTTTTGTTGCATTTAATAAATCCAAATGACAAGTGAGAAAAGTATTAAATGCAACAATTAAGGCATTTAATAACGAGTAGTCAATCCGTTATTAAATGCCTTTTTGTCATAATTCTAAAAATTGACCAGATTCTTAAAATTACAACTTGTGTTTGATAATATTGGCATAGAAAAAAAATTAATCCTATATTTAAAAAATATTTTTGTCCTAAAATGAAGTTTATATAATTATTGGTGTTTTACAAGTATATTGCTTTTTATAAAAAATAACTGTAATTATACAACATTAATTAATCCGAAATTATACATTGTATTTATTCCGAGATTGGCTTTTATAAATAATCCTAATATTTAAATTGACATATATATGTTCCGATGTCGTCTTTTATAAATAATCCTAATATTCAAATTGACACATTTCAATTATGCCGATTATCTAAAATTGAACAACCTTGTTTTCTATTTTAGGATTAATTGTGTTTTATTAATCCGAATTCGGGATTTAGGGTCACCCCATTTCCTGAATCCTAAATTAGGAATTAGGGTCACCCCATTTCCTGAATCCTAAATTAGGAATTAGGGTCACCCCATTTCC
>Ga0214917_10003948_pt1 | contig 16815 bp, 13 predicted proteins | sample LL_1208_BB_MetaG_FD_177983 | JGI IMG/M metagenome (GOLD analysis project Ga0214917, IMG submission 177983) | Freshwater microbial communities from Lake Lanier, Atlanta, Georgia, United States - LL_1208_BB | ecosystem: Environmental > Aquatic > Freshwater > Lake | place: USA: Georgia | collected... | reverse complement strand
CTACTCGAATCGGGTGAAACGCGCGTTCTTGTCGACTGCGGGTTGTTTCAGGGGTACAAGGAATTACGCGAACGCAATCGCGAGGAGTTTCCCGTGGATCCGCGCACGATTGACGCGGTCGTGCTCTCGCACGCACACCTCGACCATTCGGGTTATCTGCCGGCCCTGGTTCGAGACGGTTTTGCCGGCAACATCGTGACAACGGAAGGCACCGCCGAGCTGTGCTCGTTGTTACTACCTGACAGCGCTCATCTGCTGGAGGAGGAGGCAGAGCGCGCGGCTCGCAAGGGGTATTCGAAGCACGCGCATCCGTTGCCTCTTTATAACGCGGATGATGCCGAACTCGCACTGTCGCGGTTTCGCACAGTTGGCTTTGATTCGCGCGTTGAGGTCGCACCCGGCGTGAATGTGACGTTCGTGCCGGCGGGACACATTCTGGGTGCATCCCAGTTGCACATTGAGCTCGGTGGTAAAACTGTGCACTTCACGGGCGACCTCGGTCGTGTGGATGATCCCTTGATGTTGCCCCCGCGGGAATTTGTCGGTGCCGACGTCTTGGTGACCGAATCCACCTACGGCGACCGATCGCACCCGAATCACGATCCCATGGCGGAATTGCAGCCCGTGCTCAGCCGGGTGCTCGGACGCGGGGGAGTGGTCGTGATTCCGGCGTTTGCTGTGGGACGGTCCCAAGCCCTTCTGTTGCACATTTCTCGTCTGATGCAGAACGGAAGCATCCCCACGGTTCCCGTTTACCTGAATTCGCCGATGGCGGTCAACGCGACACACATGTACGAGGCGCATCGCGAGGAACATCGTGTGGATGGCGACGAGTTTGTGCAGATGTACAACATCGCCCACCTCGTGCGCACGGTCGAAGAGTCGAAACAACTCAATGAACGTCACGGCCCCATGATCATTATCGCGGCGAGCGGCATGATGACCGGCGGTCGAATTCTGCATCACGTGGTCGCTTTTGGGCAAGACGAGAAGAACGCAATTTTGTTGTCGGGATATCAAGCGGGCGGAACGCGCGGCGCCTTCCTCGCCGCCGGAGAACGAAGCTTGCGCATCTTTGGGGCCGACGTCCCCATCCGTGCCGAAGTCATCGCACTGCAGAGCATGTCGGGTCACGCCGATGCCGACCAACTCATCGAATGGATGCGGCACGCTCCGACGCCGCCATCCCGCACCTACGTCACGCACGGCGAGCCGGCGGCCAGCGACCGCCTCCGGTTGCGGATTGAAACCGAGCTGCACTGGAATGTTCGTGTTCCACATCCCGGCGAAGCGGTCTCGCTGTAGTCTCGACGGCCGCGCTCCCGGCGCGAGCGGAGAGCTGCTGATAACCTCGTGCTCGTGAACATGCCCGTTGCGCTCTCTCACGACGACTTGTGGCCGCGCGCCGGCTCATGGCCGTCACCCGCAGACGTCGACGGTCCCATCGGAGTGGCACTTCTTGGCGTGCCCGCTCACCTGACGTCGTTGTCGCCGACCAATGCGCAGCTCACACCCGCCGCGATTCGTGAGGCCTTGCGGCGCTACAGTCCCGCTCTGGTGCCCGACAGAGGATTTGACGCCCAGGATGCTCTCTCGAACGTGGTGTGTGCGGACTTTGGCGATGTTGTCGACCCGGATTCGCCCGAAGGAGAGGCGCGTACGATGACCCTTGTCGCACAGGCTCGAGATCGTGCGGCGCTCGTGGTGGCACTCGGGGGAGACAACTCACTCACGTTCGCGACGGCGTGTGGTGCGTGGGGTGACCAGCGAGAGACGGCGGGTTTGATCACCCTCGACGCGCACTTCGATCTGCGCGACGGTGTTTCAAACGGTTCACCGGTGCGCCGACTCGTCGAGGCGGGTCTTAATCCGGCTCATGTCGTGCAGATCGGCATCGCAGATTTCGCAAATTCGGCCGCTTACGTGCAACGTGCTCGTGATTGGGGGATTACCATCATTCATCGAGACGAATGTGAGCGACGTGATATGGCGGACATCATGAGCGAGGCGCTCGACATTGCCGGGCACGGCGGGGGACCTATTCACGTCGATCTGGACGTCGATGTGTGTGACCGGGCCGTGGCGCCGGCGTGTCCGGCGAGCGTTCCGGGTGGGTTGAGTGCTCGTGATCTGCGCCGGGCGGCACGCGTAGCCGCCTCCGATCGCCGAGTGGTGTCCATCGACATCGCCGAAATTGATGCCGCGATCGATGCGCCCGACGAGCGCACCGTTCGACTCGGTGCACTGTGCGTGCTCGAAGCCGTCGCCGGGGTGGCATCACGATGACTCCGTCAACGTCCGCGTTGTCAAAACAGCGCTACCCGTGGGTGACTCCCGTAGCTCTCGCGTCGTCGCTGAGTGCGATAGTCATTTTTGGGGGCTCCACCTTTGTTGCCGAGTTGATGACGCCGGGATTTGATCCGGTGCGACAGACCATTAGTGAGTTAGCGGCCGGGGATGCCCCCACGCGCATTTTCGTCACGATTGCGTTTGTGCTGACCGGGGCCTGTCACATGCTCACGGCGAGCTTCACGCCGGGTATCGGCGTGCCGGGTCGCGTCGTGTTGTTTGCGGCGGGAATCTGCACCGAGTTGGTTGCCGCCTTTCCACTTCCCACGGTCGCGAGCACCTCGACGGCACATCGATTTGCGGCGATGCTCGGCTTTGTTTTGCTCGCGATTTGGCCGGCACTTGGCATGCGCGTTGACAAATCACTGCCGTTTTTGCTTCGCCCGTGGGGTGCAATTGCCAGCACGCTCTTCATCGCGGTGTTCTGTTTCACGTTCCTCGGCGTGTGGGCGAGTGCGAGTCAGCCCGCAGTGGGTGTGTGGGAACGTCTCGCGGCTGACATCGAGGGCGTGTGGCCGGCGGTCGTCGTGCTCATCCTGTGGTTTGCGCAACGGCGACGCCGTGCTTCCACACCCGCCGAGTAAGCGGTACGCCCGGGCGGTAGGCGAGGTGCACATAGTTCGGGGCATCCAACTCAACGAAGTCGGCCCGAGCACCGACCACGAGTCTCCCCACGTCGGTGCGACGAAGGGCGCGTGCGCCACCGGCTGTGGCCGACCAGAGGGCTTCTGCCGTCGTCATGCCCATGTCGCGCACGGCGAGACTGATACACAACGCCATGGACGAGGTGTAACTCGAGCCGGGGTTGCAGTCGGTGGAGATGGCGACGGTGACCCCGGCGTCGAGGAGGCGTCGCGCATCCGGAAAGGGTGATCGCGTCGAATACTCGACACCGGGCAGCAGCGTCACCACGGTGGAGCTCGACGCGAGGAGGGCGACGTCGTCGTCGGTCAGGTACGTGCAGTGATCGATGGATGCGCAATCGAGTTCCACGCCGAGCGCGATGGCCGCGGAGTCGGGGGCGAGCTGCGCGGCGTGCAGTCGGGGTGCAAGTCCCGCGCGCATCCCCGCCTCGAGTACCCGTCGAGCCTCGGCGACGGTAAACGCTCCGTCATCGCAGAACACGTCAATCCACCGCGCATGGGGGGCCGAGGCCTCGAGCATCGCTCCGCACACAAGTTCGACGTAATCCTCACGCGTGCCCACGACGGGTGTTTCTTCGTGCCCGCGTCCCCCGTATTCGGCGGGGATGACGTGTGCTCCGAGGTAGGTGACTTCGTCGGTCACTCGGCGCGCAATTTTGCAGGCGAGTGGCTCGCCCTCGACGTTCAGGTGGTACCCGCTTTTTGTTTCGAAGGTCGTGGTTCCCTGGCGGAGCATTTCGTTGACGCGATGTTCCAGCAGGGTGATTAATTCGTCTTCGCTCGCCGAGCGGGTCGCGGTCACCGTCGAACGGATGCCACCCGCGGAATAGGGTGTGCCCGTCATGCGCGCCTCGAATTCGTTGGCTCGGTCACCGGCGAATACGAGGTGCGAGTGGGCGTCAACAAAGCCGGGGATGACGGCTCGCCCTCCGCAGTCAACGACGTGATCAATGTCGTGTCCTCCGCTGACTTCGGCCGCAGCAGCCGAGCCCACCCAGGTGATGCGTTCGTTGTCGATCACGAGAGCGGCGTCGGCGATAACACCGAGGGGATCTCGGTCCCGCTCGTTATTGGTGACGAGTTGGCCGATGTTGGTGACGAGTGTGCGGGTCATGATGGTGTGGTCGCGACGATGTCGGCGGCTACCCTTCCCGCATGGGCACGCGCAGGCCGCGCTCTTCGGCGACGGCGATCGCGCGGTCGTAGCCGGCATCGACGTGGCGCATCACGCCGGAGCCGGGGTCGTTTGTGAGGACGCGCGCGAGTTTCTCGGCCGCGAGGGCGGTTCCATCGGCGACGGTCACCTGTCCGGCGTGAATGGAGCGACCGATGCCCACACCGCCGCCGTGGTGGAGCGACACCCACGTCGCACCCGACGCGGTGTTGAGCAACGCGTTGAGGAGCGGCCAGTCGGCGATCGCATCCGACCCGTCGTTCATTGCCTCGGTTTCGCGATAGGGGGAGGCGACGGATCCAGAGTCGAGGTGGTCGCGTCCAATGACGATGGGCGCGCTGAGTTCTCCCGAGGCGACCATCTCGTTGAACTTGAGGCCCGCCAGGTGTCGCTCTTGGTAGCCCAACCAGCAGATGCGTGCCGGTAATCCTTCGAAGTGCACTTTCTCTCCGGCCTTGGTAATCCACCGGCGAAGGTGCTCGTTTTCGGGGAACAACTCGAGAATGGCGCGGTCGGTCTTGGCAATGTCTTCGGGGTCGCCGCTGAGTGCGACCCATCGGAAGGGACCGTTCCCTTCGCAAAACAGCGGTCGAATGTAGGCCGGAACAAAGCCCGGAAACTCGAACGCGCGCTCATATCCGCCGAGTTGCGCTTCGGCGCGAATGGAGTTTCCGTAGTCGAAGACGATCGCGCCTTTGTCTTGAAAGTCGACCATCGCCGTGACCTGTTTGGCCATGGATGCTCGCGAGTGCTGCGTGAACCACGCGGGGTCGCTTTCTGCACGAGCATGCCAGTCTTCGACTGTGACGTCCTCGGGGAGAAAGGACAGGGGGTCGTGCGCGCTGGTTTGGTCTGTCACGATGTCGACCGGCACGTTTCGTGCACATATTTCGGTGAACACCGCGGCCGCATTCCCGACCAGTCCCACCGAGAGTGCGCGTTTTTCGGCCTTGGCTGCGAGCACTCGCGCGAGCGCATCGTCGAGGTCGGTCGTGTACTCATCGAGGTAGCCGTGTTCGACGCGACGAGCGAGTCGCGTCTCGTCGACGTCGACGATGAGCACCACTCCGTCGTTCATGGTGACGGCGAGTGGTTGCGCACCGCCCATGCCGCCGCATCCACCGGTCAACGTCAACGTGCCGGCGAGCGAGCCGCCAAAGTGTTGCCGTGCGACGGCGCCAAATGTTTCGTACGTGCCTTGCAGAATTCCTTGCGTGCCAATGTAGATCCACGAACCGGCGGTCATTTGGCCATACATCGTGAGACCTTCGGCTTCGAGGCGACGAAACTCGGGCCAGTTTGCCCAGTCACCGACGAGGTTGGAGTTCGCGATCAGTACCCGCGGCGCCCATTCGTGTGTGCGAAAAACTCCGACCGGTTTACCCGATTGCACGAGCAGCGTCTCGTCGTCATCGAGCGTTTCGAGCGTGCGCACGATGGCATCAAAGGCGTCCCACGTGCGGGCGGCTTTGCCCGTGCCTCCGTACACAACCAATTTGTCGGGATGCTCCGCCACTTCGGCATCAAGGTTGTTCATCAGCATGCGCAATGGAGCTTCGGTCTGCCACGATTTTGCGGTGCGCGCGTTGCCGCGCGCTGCTCGAACGGGACGGGGACCGGACGGTGTGGAGTGAGCCATGTCTTTATCAAACCGAGCATCGTCTCGGCACGTCAGGTTAAAAAGAACGGGGGTGTCTGAAATTACAGACACCCCCGGGGCTCCCTACGAAGGAACGTGATGGTGCGGGTTTAGGGGATAACGCGTTCGGCGCGCAGGCGGTCGAAGAGGTCGGTAAAGGACCGGATAGTCGTCTGGAACTCGAGGAAGCCGAGATCGCGACTCTTGCTCATGTCCGCGAACGTCTCCGACGTACGTCCGAGATCCGCATCCGTGTGCCACCAGGACGCCAACTCACTCGCCTTGTTGTCTTGCAGGCCGTGTGCCGCGACAATCTCGGCCCACACCGCATCGGCATCACTCATGCGTGGTTCGAGGGGTGAGATTTCTCCAGGATGACCGGGGTTCTCGAGTCCGAAGTACTCACCAATCGCCGTCCACAGCTGGCGCCAGCGAAACACATCGCCATTGACGGTGTTGAAGGCCTCATTGCGCGCCTGCGGATCGGTGGCCGACCAATAGGCGTGCTTTGCCAAAATGCGCGGGTCTGTCACATCCGTCACACCGTTGTATTGCTGCGGTGACCCCGGGAACACCCACGGCGCTCCCGTGTGCTTGCAGATACTTGCGTAAACGGCGAGCGTGACACCCATGTTCATCACGTTGCCCAAGGCGTAGCCGATCATGGTGTGCGGGCGGTGAACTGACCACGTGTGCCCGTGCTTTTCCGCGGAGGCGAAGAGCTCGTCTTCTTGCACGTAGTAGAAGTTGAGTCCCGGCAAGCGGCCCTGCGTTTCCCGGAAGGGTGTTTCGGCGGGATTCTTTGCGTAGTCCTCGAACGGCCCGAGGTAGTGCTTAAGTCCGGTGATGAGCACGGCATGCTCAATCGGTTTCTTTGCATTGACCGCGGCCAGCGTATTGCGCAGCATGGCTCCGTTGACTTCGCAATTCTCAGCTTCCGTCGCCTGGCGTGACCACGTGCAGAAGAACAGGTGGGTGACGCCGAGTTCCGAAATCGCTTCGTTGAGCTCATCCGGTTTCATGACGTCGGCGTACACGTTGTCAACACCCTCGATGGTGAGCCCGGGCTTGCGGGAGAGCCCGGTCACCTTCCAGCCGTGACGGACGAGCTCCTCGGCGATGTTGTTGCCGGTGATGCCGGTCACCCCCACGACAAGTGCGTGCTTGGTCATTGTTCACTCCTTTGTGCGATGCCACTCCGTTGCGGCGGGCAAAAACGTTAGGTCACACTGTACAGAGTGTTCGCCAAAAACGCGAGATTCCCGCCAAATCGAATCCCTGACCCACAAAATCCGACAAAACTTCGCGAAAATCGCCAAACATGTGTTTAGTCCAGCTTGACATGTGTTCACTCTCGCGTTTATCGTGAACTCGGCATCGGAGCCGACGCGAGTTTCTTCGGCACCGAGCTCACACGCAGCGGAGGTGCGAGGCATCCCGGTGTGACGGAATGGCAAAGCAGGGGAGCATCTCATGGGTCGACTGGACAGCACCGCAGTAGTTGTCACCGGCGCAGGCAGTGGAATCGGCCGCGCATTCGTCAATGGCTTTGCTCGCGAGGGTGCCAAGGTCGGGGTTCTCGATCTCGACTCCCGGGCCGCGGAAAGCGTCGTCGCGGAAATCACCGCGGCAGGGGGCTCGGCGCTTGCGCTGTCCGCCGACGTGACCGACCGGGACGCCATCCGCGCCGAGTTCACGCGCTTTCACGAGTGGGCGGGCAGTTTCGACGTTCTCTTCAACAACGCGGGCTTCAACAAGCCGATGCCGTTCCTCGACGTCACCGAGGATAACTGGAACGCCATTCTGCGGGTCAATAGTTGGGCCGTGTTGATGTGCACGCAGGAAGCCGCGAAATTCATGATTCCGCAGGGCCACGGAAAGATTGTGAACACCGCGTCGGTGGCGGGCCGTCAGGGCTACCCCGACTTCACGCCGTATAGCGCGAGCAAGTTTGCCGTCAACGCCATCACGCAGGCCACGGCCCGCGAACTCGCGAAGCACGGAATCACCTGCAATTCGTTCTCACCAGGTGTCGTCGTGACGCCCCTCTGGGACACCCTCGATAAGGACTTGATGGAGATGGGAGCGACCTCCAAGCCGAAAGAATCCATCGATTCGTTCTCGGCGGACATCATCATTGGTCACCCGGCGGAGCCCGAAGAACTTGTCGGAACCGCGCTCTATCTCGCATCCCACGACTCTGACTATCTCACTGGACAAACAATCATGATCGACGGCGGAAAGGTCCTCCTCTAATGAAGGCACTGCAATTCATGTCCCCCGACGTGATGTCACTCAACGACATCGCGACGCCAAGCATCGGTGAAGACGAAGTACTGCTGGCCGCACGCTCGGTCGGCATCTGTCACTCCGACATCGACCTGCTTGCGGGTAGGTACATCATTCCCTTCGAGTACCCCGTCATTCCCGGGCACGAGTGGTCGGCAGAAGTCATTGAAGTGGGCAAGAAAGTCACCAAGCTCAAGGCTGGCGACCGCGTTGTTGGCGAATGTGTCATCGGCGTGGAGCACTTCGGCTTCAGCATCAGTGGTGCGATGGCTGAGTTCTTCATCGCCAAGGAGGGGTGGTTGCACAAGCTCCCCGAAAACGTGTCGTGGAAGTCGGGAGCGCTGGTCGAACCGTTCAGTTGTGGCTACTACGCGACCGTGCGCGCCGACAATCTTGACGCCTCCGACACGGCCATCGTCTTCGGTGCGGGGCCTATCGGGCTCGGTGTCGTCGCCGCTGCCGCGGCCAAGGGTGTGCGTGTGATCATTGCCGAACCGTCGGAGTCGCGGGGCAAGGTTGCCCTAGAACTTGGCGCGGAGCTCGTTCTCGACCCCACGAAGCCGGACTTTGTCGCGGCGGCACTCGATGCGACCAACGGTGGAGCGACGGTGGTATTTGAGGCCAGCGGTCGTCCCGAAGCGATGGCGACGACGCTCGAAGTGGCTGGTTTCCAAGCGCGTCTGGTCAACATCGGAATCGACGTGGGGCGCTCTGCCGAAGCCAAACTGGGTCTCATTCAGTCAAAGGAACTCCAGGTGCGCGGCATCATCGGCTCGCCGGGAGTCTGGCCGGAGACCATTCGCTTCCTTGCCCGCACGGGACTCGACCTGTCGAAGCTCGTGACCTCGACCTTTGACCTGTCTGACGCGCCCGCAGCCTATGACGCCGTCATGAATGACAAGTCTCAGATCAAGGTGCACGTCACCTCGAACGCGAGTTAGTCGTGAGCGACACCATGATTGCCGCCGTGCTTCACGAGCCGGGAGACATGCGCATTGAGCGTGTGCCCATTCCCGAAATCGGGAGTGACGACGTCAAAATTGCGGTCACGCTGAATGGGTTGTGTGGCACCGATGTCACCGAGTACACCAAGGGTCCCATGATGGTGCCCCTGCACACTCCGCACCCGAACAGTGGTCACGTAGGACCGACCGTGCTCGGGCACGAGTTCATCGGAACGGTGGTCGAGGCGGGAGCAAACGCGACCCACCTGATGGGCCGACGGGTGGCCTGTGGCGCGGGAGTCTCGTGCGGTGAGTGTGATCAGTGTGCAGCCGGGCGCACGAACCTCTGCCGCAAATACTTCACACTCGGGCTGAGTGTCAATGGAGGCCTCGCGGAATACGTGGTCGCTCCGGCCGACATCTGCGTACCCATTCCTGACGGTCTGTCTGACGAAGACGCCGTTCTCGCGCAACCTCTCGCCGTGGGCATCCACACGGTGCGTCGCGCGCACGTTCAACCCGGTCAGTCGGTGGCGCTCATCGGACTCGGGGCGATTGGGGCATTCATCTGCGCGGCTCTGCGGGGTCACGACGGCGAGGTCATTGCCATGGATGTCGATCCGGCTCGACTTGATCTCGCGCGCGAACTCGGTGCGACCTCGACGCATTTGTTGAGCATGGATGAAACGCCGCTGTCGATTCGTGCTGCGTATCCGCAGGGAATCGACGTGGTGTTTGAGACGGCCGGTGTCACGGGTGCAGCTGAAAGGGCCTACGCACTTGCGGTCGAAGGGGGCACGGTCGTACTCGTGGGCCTCAACAAGACTCCTCAACCCTTGGTGCTTTCGTCCATCGTGTTGCGCGAAGTTAATACCGTCACGACGGTAGCCCACGTCTGTGCGGAGGACATGCCGGACGCCCTCGACCTGCTCTTGGAACGTCCACTGGCCCACCTGCTCGTAGATACGACGGTTCCCCTATCGGATGTTGTCGAGGGCGCTTTCGCTCGTCTCGCTGCGGGCAAGGCGACGGGCAAAATCATCGTTGATGCACGTGGCATCGGTGAGACTGCCTCCGCTTCGTCGACCGCGGAGGAGCACAGTTTGACCACCTAGGTGAACACTTGCGGGGCGATATCGAATCGTTACTCAACACCTGTGCACTTTTACTAACCATCTGTATGCTCTTACTAAACAACGTGTTCGTACCCAGACACAATTCGAACACTTTTCGAATCAACGGAGAATCGAAATGACTCAGACCGAAACCGGAAACCGTGGTCTCAAGGCGAGCCGCTTCCGCTTGTCCAAGGGATTGCTCACGATGGCGATTTCGCTGGTCGTGCTATTCGTTCTCAGTGCGACGCTCGCACCCAGCTCCGTTTCGGTCAACGTGGTGTCGAGTTGGCTCCAGTTCTCTGCGATTCTCGCCATCATTGGTCTCGGTCAAATGCTCGTGGTGCAGCAGGGCGGAATCGACCTCTCGGTTGCCGGAGCCGTTTCACTTGCCATCGTGGTCTCGAGCCAGGTACCTAACGGACACGACGACGGAATCCCGCTGGCAATTGTGTACGGTCTCGCCTATGCGATCGGTGCGGGACTGCTCAACGCCTTCCTTATCGGATTTCTCAAACTCAACGCCATCATTGCCACGCTGGGAACGAACGCACTGCTGTTCGGGGCCGTCTTGATGGTGTCGGGTGGAATTCCGCAGATTTCCACGATGCTCCTCCAAGACCTTGCTGGTGGCGACACCTTCGGAATCCCAAACTCGATGTATGTCGCAATTGTGGTGCTGATCATCGTCGTCGTGGTGAGTAAGAAGACCGTTGCCGGTCGGCGGTTCGAAATGGTGGGAGCAAACCCCCGGGCCGGGCTCGCGATGGGGTTGCGTGTGCGCACTCACGAGGGGCTTTCCTACGTGTGGGCTCAGATTCTCTACTGGCTCGCGGGCTTCCTCATTGCGGGAATTACCACGCAACCCACCGCGTACATGGGCAACGCGTATTTGCTTCCCTCCGTCGCGGTCGTGGTCCTGGGCGGAACGTCGCTTCTCGGTGGGCGAGGATACCCGGTCGCCACATTCGTCGCCGCTCTCTTCTTGAAGCAACTCGATCAGTTTGTTATTTCGCTGGGAGTACCGTACGCCGTGCAAACAATTGTTCAGGCGGCAGCTTTGGCCATCGGTGTGGCGATTTACACCGTGAATTGGCGCTCCGTGCGCACATCGATTTCTTCCCTGGTTGCGGGGAAGCCGAAGGCAGCATCCGCTGCCTGACGATGAGATTTCGGCGAGGTCGTCGAAAGTGGACAACCCTGGTGTTGTTCAGAGTGGAAAGGAAAATCACATGATCCGCAGTAAGAAGAGCATCGCGCTCGCCCTTACGCTGGTCGCTGCCTCCATGGCCCTCGCGGGCTGTAGTGGCGCGGCTACCGACAGCAGCACCGGCGGCTCCGTCGCTGGCGCTCCTGACTGGTGTGGCCCCAAGGAGATCTCGCTTGGTCTCCTCGATGGCTACGGCGGCAACAGCTGGCGTCTCGTCACCACCAACGCTGGTGCTGAAGAGGTTGCCAAGTGCCCGAGCGTCACCGAGTACCTCTACGCAGATGGTCAGGGCGACGTGCAGAAGTCGATCTCGGACATCGAGGGCATGGTCGCCAAGGGCGTCAACGCCATCGTTGTGTTCCCCGACGCAGGTGAGGCCATGCTGCCGACCCTGAAGAAGGCGTTCGACGCTGGTGTTGTCACGGTTCCCTACCGTGTTAACCCGGGCGGAAAAGACGGCGTTGACTACACCGCATGGGTGGGCGCTGACTTCGTCACCGACGGTAAGAACTGGGGTAACTTCATCAAGGAGCAGTTCCCTGATGGCGCCAAGATCCTGTTCCTCTCGGGTCCTGCTGGAAACAGCCAGGGAATCGACGAGCGTACCGGTCTGACCAGCATCCTCACCGACGCCAAGTACGAGTTCATCGGTGAAGACCCGTTCGAAGTTACCAACTGGGACCCCGCAAAGACCCAGGAAGTGCTGACGGCCGCTATCGCCAAGTACCCCCAGATCGACGTCATCGTGTCGGACTTCGGTCCGTCGCTCGTTGGCGCCCTTCCGGAGTTCACCAAGGCTGGCAAGTCGATCCCCACGCTCGTAACCTCTGACGGAAACGTCCTCGGTTGCTTCTGGGAAGACAACAACGCTGCCAACCCGAACTTCAAGCTGTTCACGGTTGCGACCGGTACGGACAACGTCCGCCTCGCTGTACAGTACGCCGTTGCCACCGCAACCGGCGGCAAGGTTCCTTCGTCCACCCAGTTCGAGGCTCCGGTCTTCGAGAACTCGGTGACGGGTGACCCGAGCCCCGTGCAGTGCCGCAAGGACCTGCCTGGTGCGATCTACCTCTCGTCGGGCCTCTCGGCTGACAAGCAGGCAGCTCTCATCAACAAGTAACACCTCGCTACACCGGTTGGGCTGGTCGTTCTTCCTAGGGGCGACCAGCCCAACTCCCTCAAATTTCTCGATGGACTTGGGGCCCAGCTGGCCCCGACCGAATAACGGAGCATCTTTTGGCTAAGTCGACTGCCTCAACGGCCACCCTGAGTCTCACCGGAATTACCAAACGTTTTGCGGGCGTTGCCGCACTTACCGACGTTGACTTTGAAGTCCGTCCTGGTGAAGTGCATGCCCTGCTCGGCGAAAACGGTGCCGGAAAATCGACGCTGATGAACGTCGCGACAGGTACCTATCAGCCCGATGCCGGTTCGATTGTCTTTGAAGGTCAGGTTGTCCCCACGCTGACACCAAAGCTGGCCGCCAATCTCGGTATTGCAATCGTTCATCAGCACCCCGCGGTGTTGCCCGACTTGAGTGTCGAGGACAACCTCCGGGCTGCGCTTCCCGACAAATTTTTTACCCCGGCCAAAGACGCTAAGAAGATTGCGACGGATTTGCTCGCCAGCGTGGGGCTCGATGTGGATCTCCGCGATCGTGTCGAAGACCTCTCGGTGTCACAAACTCATTTGCTGGAAATCGCTAAGGCGTTTGCGCTCAAGCCACGTCTCCTGATCTTGGATGAACCCACGGCGCCGCTCGGCAAAGAGGCCGTCGACCTGCTCTTCTCGCGGGTGCGCGCCGAAGTTGCCAACGGGGTAGCCGTCGTGTACATCACTCACCGTTTGGCTGAAGTGCGCGAGATGGCAGATCGGGTGACCGTTCTTCGAGACGGCAAGATGCGCGGAGTTTCCGACGTCGACAAGATTTCCGACGAAGATCTCCTCACCATGATCATCGGGCGCGAGCTCGAGCACACGTTCCCGCCCAAGTCGGCGAAACCAGGAGAGGTAAACCTCCGCCTCACAGGTTTCAGTGGCAAAGGCTTCACCAACGTAACGGTGGAGTCCAAGCGCGGTGAAATCCTCGGCGTTTCCGGCGTGGTGGGCAACGGTCAGTCGGACTTCATGAAGACCCTGGCCGGTTTGGAAAGCTTCTCCGGCTCGGTCGAAGTGGCTGGCGCAGCGCTCTCGTCGCGCGAACTATTGCGCCGTTCGGCCTATCTCCCGGCAGACCGTCTGCACGAAGGTCTCGCGATGACACTCAGCGTGCGGGAGAACGCGGCCATTCTGGCACTGCGCAAGTTCACCAGCATCAAGCTCATTAGTGCACCGCGGGAGAACAAGACAGTACTCGAGACACTCAACGAGCTCGCGGTCAAGGCTCCATCCGCGGATGCGAATGTTTCGTCTCTCTCGGGTGGAAACCAGCAAAAAGTTGTCATGGCGCGAGCTTTGCTCAGTGAGCCACTCATTGTGGTGGCGGACGAACCCACGCAGGGCGTCGACGTGGGCGCGCGTGCCGAAATTTATCGACTGCTTCGCGAGATCTCCGAATCTGGCGTTCCCGTCATTGTGAACTCCTCGGACGCAAAAGAGCTCGAAGGACTCTGTGATCAGGTCATCGTGATGTCGCGCGGTCACGTCGTGGACAGCCTCCGCGGAAAAGATCTCACGGAAGCCCGCATGATCAAGTCGGCGGTAACGGCGACCACGCAGTCCGTTTCCGTCACGGACGGTTCGTACGGAGCTCGGAAGAATACGAGTTTTGGGCGGTTCTTGAGCGGCGACTATGCCCCGTCGGCACTGCTCGTCATTTTGATGGTGCTTCTCGGTGGATTTATCCTCAGCCAAAACGCCAAGTACCTCAATGAATTCAACATCAACTCGATTCTCGGGCTGGCGACGGCGCTGGGATTCATCGCCATCGGTCAAACAATCGCACTCTTGATCGGCGGCATCGACCTGTCCGTGGGGCCGTTGGCCGGTCTCCTCGTGGTCATCGCATCCTTCTTCATTAATGACGGAAGTCCGCTCGGGTCGATTCTCACCGGTCTCGGTCTCATGTTGGTGGTCGCGCTACTCGTGGGCTTGCTCAACGGTTCCATGATTCGGTACCTCAAGTTCACGGCCATTGCGGCCACGTTGACGATGTACATCGCACTGCAAGGTTTCAGCTTCTTGCTCCGGGATGCCCCCGACGGCTACATCAGTGCCGACGTGTCGGGGCTCATCACGACGAAAGCAGGGCCCCTCCCGGTCGCGTTCCTCGTGCTCGCCGCCGTCGCCGTCGTGCTCGAGTGGGCGTTGCGCAACCGTCGCTGGGGGTGGAACCTGCGTGCGACGGGCTCGAATGAAGAGTCCGCCCGCCGGATGGGTATCAACGTCAACCGCACGATGATCATGGCGTACGTGTGGTCCTCATTCTTTGCGTTTGTGGGCGCCATTTACCTCCTGGCTCAGCTCGGAGTGGGTGACCCAAAGCAGGGCGTCAACTACACGCTGTCGAGCATCACCGCGGTGGTCCTGGGTGGCACGAGTTTGCTCGGCGGTCGCGGAAGCTTCGTGGGAACCGTTCTGGGTGCCGTTCTGCTCATTCAAGTCATGAACGCCATCGTGTTCCTCGGGCTCACGGACATGTGGACCTACGTATTCCAAGGGCTGCTCATCCTCGTGGCTGCCGTCGTCTACTCGGTCGCACGCAATCGTCAGAAAAAGAAAGGCCTCGCATGAAAGCCGCGCGTTATTACGGTGAAAAAGACATCCGTATCGAAGAGGTAGAAAACCCCCGCATCAAGTTTGACGATGAGGTTTTGGTTGAGCCGCTCTACTGCGGAATCTGCGGGACCGACTTGCACGAGTACGTTGTCGGACCCATTGTCACGCCGACGTCCCCGCATCCGTTGACGGGTGTGACGCTGCCGCAAACCTTCGGTCATGAATTCTCGGCTCGAGTCGTGGAAATCGGTTCGGCCGTGCACAACGTCAAGGTGGGCGATCGGGTGGCCATCATGCCGGCCATCGTGTGCGGTCGGTGTGATGAGTGCCGCACGGGGCGGGGACATCTGTGCCGACGATTCGCGTGCACGGGACTCAGCGCGGAGACGGGTGGATTGGGTGAACTCGCGGTGCTCAAGGAGTACCAGGTTGCTGTTTTGCCGGAAGAGGTCACGGATATCCAAGGTGCCGTCGTGGAACCGGCCTGCGTGGCCGCTTATGGTGTGGATCGCGTCGGTATCGCCGGTGGCGACATCGTCCTCGTGACCGGAGCGGGACCCATTGGTATGCTCTCCGCACTCTACGCGAGCGCACTCGGTGCCTCTGAAGTTGTGGTCTCTGACCCCAACCCCGAGCGTGCAGCGTTTGCAGCAACTTTTGGGTTGGGACGTGTGGTGAATCCGATGGATGCCGGATTCGACGACCTCATGAAGGACATTACGCACGGCAAGGGCTTTGACCGCACCATCGAGTGCTCGGGTAGCACGCCAGGTTTGCAGGCCGGCATTGAGTACACGAAACGATCCGGCAAAATCGCCCAGACTGGTTTGCACACCAAGCCAGCCACCATCGACGCGATGAAGCTTTCGGAAAAGGACCTTTCCATTGTGGGTAACTGGTGCTACCTCATTACCGATTGGCCGCGCATCATTCGCATGGCGGCATCAGGTCGCTACCCCATTGAAAAGGTTGTGAGCTCGGTCATCGAACTCGACGACGTCGTGACGAAGGGATTCGATGTGCTTATCGATCCCAACGGCAATCAGATGAAGGTCTTGACCAAAGTCAACTAGGCATCGACTCTCTGTTGTGGTGAAAGTGTGAAGGCCCGGCTCACGAGTGAGCCGGGCCTTCACATGGACGACGAGCGCTGCTCGAGCTCGCGCGCCTACAGGTCAGCGAGCTTGGGGCGATTCGCGAGGTAATCCGCAATTCCTGCTTTTCGCTCCGCCTCGTTGTAGTACGCAACCTCCACAAGCTCGAGGGGGATGCCATCGGGGTCGTGGAAGTAGACCCAACGCCAGCCGGCGAGCACGCCTTCGTCGACCACGTTGGGCTCCGAGTAGAACTCCACACCCTTGGCGCGAAGCTCTTCGACGGCCGCGTTGATATCGGGTACTTGGAACGCCATGTGCATCGCGCCGAGATAGTTCTGCTGAATGGGCGTGTCGTTGTTCGCTGGACGGTTCCCGTATTCGATGAGTTCCAGCGTCGAGTTCTTTCCTACCCAGAGCGACACCTGACGCAGCTTGGCGTCAGGGACGTTGACGCCTTTCGACAGACCTTCACCCTCGAACCACGGACTCGGTTCGTTCGAGAACGGCAACCCGAGAACGTCGTGGTAGAAGTAAATCGACTTGTCGAGATTTTTAACAATGATGGCTGTGTGGTGCACAGCGTCCAGAGTGAGTGACATGTTGCCTCAAGGCCTCGCTTTCTTCACAAGTGCGATCT
>Ga0214917_10003946_pt1 | contig 16816 bp, 53 predicted proteins | sample LL_1208_BB_MetaG_FD_177983 | JGI IMG/M metagenome (GOLD analysis project Ga0214917, IMG submission 177983) | Freshwater microbial communities from Lake Lanier, Atlanta, Georgia, United States - LL_1208_BB | ecosystem: Environmental > Aquatic > Freshwater > Lake | place: USA: Georgia | collected... | reverse complement strand
ACATTAACCCACTTTAATCCACTTTCGTTAGCACATATGGCAAATGCCAATTCATACCCCTATTAAACCATTGAATTGCAATTTCATCATGTTCTTTCCCCTTATAGGTTGTGCAAATAACATAACCATAATTATGATGAAACCTATGCATTACAATATCTCCAATGTTAAACATCATCACTCCTCCACTTTCTCCCACCACTTTTGAGCATCGGATTGAAAAATTGGTATTGTTGGTCCTTCCCAATTTAACCATTGGACCTTGATAAGATTGTGTTCTACATGGGTAACGATTCCATAATAGACAATGTTATTTGGTCCTGCCGCTTTCTTGTCTCTTACAATATCTCCTATCTCAAACATTATTCTTCTACCTTCCGAATAACATTATATCGCATCCAATTCCAATTGTCATCATTAAACCATCTAACGCGATACCATACTTCTTTATGTGATATGGTTGAATCAACGATATAGCCATATAACTCTTTTGAAAGGGAGAAGGTTTCATCGCTAATTGGCTTAACAATATCTCCTACATTAAACATTATCACACCTTGATTAAGTGTTCTGCATCATATCCCATATAACCATTACCCTTGAAACCATCATCAAAATTCCATAACCATTCAACGACATATCGATATTCATCTTTCTCACGACGAGGGCCATAGTCATGATTAATTAAAGGGTCTTTAATGATATCGATGACAATCCCATATAGTGTATCTCTCTTCCAAAATCTAACCATATCTCCTATCTTAAACATCATTCACCTTTATGTATTTCCCGCACATATGCAAATCCATTTGATTAAACGTATATCCTCCGCAATCAAACCTATGACACTTAAACATATAGCCTATGGGACTATCAAAATCATCATTCGCAAAAAGAGGCTCAATATTCAATACAAGAGCATACCAATTATACATTTTATGTTTTATGATATCTCCTATCTCAAACATCATTCACCTTGAATAATCGTTGTTCATCAAACCAAATGAAAGGACTTTGCCCTTGATTATGAAACCATCTGACAAGGTAGGAGGTTCTTCTGCCTGTATGTCTCCTGTCTGTGATAAAGCCAAAGGAGTTTTTTCTCCCGTTAAGACCGTCATAACCTACAATCTCTCCCATTTCAAACTTAAACATCATCGGACACCTTTATCAAGTCCCTTGCTGAATAGGATTGTACCTCTCCATCGTCAAACCATTTTACAATTATCAAGCGACCTCTTAAATCCACGACAACACCAAAGGAGTGCATGGATTCAAACTTAACAATGTCTCCTATCTTGAATGTCATTGGGATACCTTCGCCAAGTAATAAGCAGGGTAATCATGATTATAGTTTTCTTTTTGTGTTTCTTCATCAAACCAAAACACTTTGTACCAATCAAAGTAACGATGAATAATCACACCATAAACAGGTGGGTCTTTCTTTGCTGATTTAACAATGTCCCCTATCTTGAATGTCATTGCGCCCTCACAAGATAGCGAGGGTCATAATCAACATTCGTTCCAACATTGTCCCTAAACCATTTTACTCTATACGATTCATATTCACGTTCCACAACAACTCTGACAATAATTCCATATGCGAAATCATATCGTTTCTCTGTTTTTATTTCTTCCTGCTCAAACCAACGAACAATATCGCCCACACTAAACTTGCTCATGCTACCTTCTCCAATGAACGATAAGCATAAGAGCCAATAGAATACTTAATCCTGTTGTTATTGTGCATCCATTCAATTGTGATATATTCGACACCCTCCTTCACAATAAAGCCTGTTGTGCCATGCGTTGCCTTCAAAACAGAAAGAGCAGAGTCCTTGAATTTCACGATATCGCCCACTCTCATTGGGACACCACCTTCACGAATTCACGGAAAACATGCACAATAGAACCATCAAAGAGTTTAACATCGCAAATCTCGTTGAACAAACAACGACGGATATCAATGATAACTCCCATTCGGTTTGATTCATATTGCACAATGTCTCCCACTTTCATTAGGACAACTTCTCCAAGTCTGAGCAATAAACATAATCAACAATGGCATCATCATCGATAAGCCACTTGATATGGCATAGCGCACCCTTGCGGGAAAGAACAATGCCAATGAAACTATGTCCAAAACGATTTTCCCATTTGACCATATCTCCCACTTTAAACTTTCTTGAACCTTTTGCGCTCATTAGGAAAGCCTCTTCATAAAGTGACCAAAAGCCTGAATAGAAGAATAACCATCGAAGAATTTGACAGTATAAATCTTTGGATTATTCTTGTCGATGAAGTTATCACGCATACCAACGACAACACCTATGCGGTGCCCATATTGCACAATGTCACCGACGTTGAAAGTCACTACAAAACTCCACTATACGACCATTATAGCATAGCCCGATAGCCTTGTCTGTAAGGAGGACTACAAATCTATATCTTCGCTAACCTTATGTAAGAACGCGATATGCATCCACTTTGTCGCATCGTGATTAAGACCAATTGTTATTGCGTTAGGGTCTTTGAACCATTTGATAAGAGCAAAATCTTTATCCTTATCAATTGCAAACCCTATCACGGGACCACTTGATTTATGCCTCATGCCGATGTATTCAACGATATCTCCTATTTCTATTGTCATGGTATCCTTTCAATGTTTTCTGCACCATAAAAGGATAACTTGTTATTATGAAGAAAACGTATCTTATACATCAAGGTTGGCCGGTCATCAATGCCAACAACAAGAGCGGGAACCCTTGAATCAAGGATATGGGGAAACTTCACATTCACAATATCACCGATAGCAAACGTCATTCCGACACCTTGTTCCAACGACTTGCAAAGTTTGCTGCTGGATAATGACTTGAACCTCTATCGCTATTCACAAAATGAACAGAAACCATCCACCTTCCTCCCTTATATCCATTGCCATAGTACGAAGGCTTATAGATATCTGTGATAATCACAACATGATTAACCCTTGCATGATTGAGTTTAAATAAGTCTCCTACCTTCACCACATTCTTCCAACGTGGATGCTTGTACGTCGTTGTTCTAATCTTTGCTTCTTCCATCTTCAATCCTCCTCAAAGATAATATCGTCAATATGAATAAGCCAATTTTTGTGGGTTGTATAAATCTTTCCTGCGTTCTTTCCATGAATACAATGAAAGAGAACATTAGAATTCTCAATCTTTGATATGAAACCAACATTGCTTGGTACGCGAGCGTCTGCAACCAAATCACCCACCTTAACCTTAAACTTGCGAGGCGTATGCTTCATATCTATTAGGCCACCTTGTTGAAGATTTTGCAAAACTTGGAAGCATAGTGTTCGGCAGAGTCGCCGTCGCCCATTGAAAGAGCAACGACCCTCCAACGATTATCGAATTTACCTTGCACAATATGGGTCACAACCACGGCAGTATATGCGCCTGTGCTATATTCCAACTTCCACATATCGCCTACACGCACAATCTTCCCATCACGATTAGTGTAGGAGGTTGCGGTCTTATTGGTTAGAGGGATGTACATTATTCGGATACCTTAGTAAAGTTGTCATAAAACTCGGATGCCATATAAATAGAAGCATTGTTTGTGCGAGTAGAAATAACCTCTACCTTCCAACGCTTGCTAAACGTACCCTTAGTAATCTTGGTGACAAGATACACAACATGGTTTTCTGTATAATCGTGCTGCCACTTGCACAAATCACCTACGCTAACCGTAAGCCCATCACGGGCAGTATATGAGGTTTTATGCATTAATCGGACACCTTGATGATATGGGTTTCCTTGAAATAGCAAACAGGAGCGGTTGAGTTATTGAGAGGAATTACCTTGTACTTGTGACTTGCATCGGGCTGGATATCGGCAATAAAGCCAATAACCTTGCGACCCTTGACAGTCTTTCCGTTTGTAGTTACGATATCACCGATATTGAACATTAGGCCACCTTGGCGAAATAGTTATAGACTTCCCACATTTTGTATCCATCGGGCTTTTCCTTGTCGTACCAATGGATAAGGATTTGCTTTACACACTTTTTGTCATCACATTGAATCCCCACGACAATGCCAACCTTGTCGGCGTTGAACGACTCTTTGCCTTTGATGATTGCGCCTACTTCAAGCATACGAGTATTATAGCATGGGCCTCGTAGAAAGTCTGTATCGTAGATTACCGAATCTTGAACCACGAAAAATTGTAGCCGTCAAGGTAAATATCCTCGGAGAAAGGCGGGTATTCGTGAAACCAATAAACAGACACTCTATTCTCATACTCTGCAATTTCGGTAATAAACCCATGATAAGCAATTTTGTTCAATGGGTAATATATTATATCGCCTACCATTAGGTCGCGTGGCTTTTCTAATCCACGATGCTCCATGTAGTATTTAGTGAGGAGTAATCCAAATAGAATTCCTTATCCCACTCAAATATGAAAGCCCAACAACCATATTCACCAACAAGCGTTATATAACCTGTGATTTGCTCTCCTGTATCGTAATTGAAAAGAATTAAAGAGCCTATTTTAAGTTTTTTGGCTATGGGAGCGAAAAATTTTGGCGGCGAACTTTTGCTAATCATCCACCTTGAACCACCACTTTCCGAATCCTATATCGCTGAGAGTGTTAGGTAGGCCGCTCTTCATGCCATGCTTGTCAATCCAAAACACGGTGAAATGCTGCTTGCCTATCAATTCCTTTACGATGCCATGAATTTGTTTTGTACCAATGGTCAAATATACAATTACATCGCCGCTTTTGATATCCATTTACTGCTCCTGTACCTTCTTAAGCCTGTGGTCTGTATAGATAATCCTATCGTATCCGCTGAAAAACCTAACTCTAACACTCTTCGTTCCTTGTCCTTCAACAGCAACAACATAACCCGTTTCGCGTGCAAGAGCAATATGCGACCACCAAGTTACCATATCGCCAATCTGATAAGTCATACCTTGCCCCATGTAAGACCAAAGTTATCGATGAACATAGTATGATTCTTGCACGTTCCATCAAAGGAAGTCAATTCAATAATGTTTTCATCTTTTACCTCGCTGACAAAGCCATAATGCCTTTCTTCGTCATATGGCTCTCCCGTTCCATGATTATACTTCACGGAATAGAACCACACAATATCACCTTGATTAACAAAAGGCAACCTATAAAGTTTCTTTTTTGGCTTATGCAAGGCAAATCTCCGTATAAAAAACGAGAGAAGAATAGGAGGAACCATCGTTTCTGAAAATGGTTGCTACAATTCGTGGCAAAGAATCAATAGAAGAAGAGTTAGGAGTTGTAGAATTCCAAACTTCTGTGATAATTGCATAAAGAGCATCACTATCCCAATGCTCATGGAATTCCTGCGTCATATGCACATAATCGCCAACCATAAACGGCTTCATAGTTGCCTCCTTAGCGATACTTGCACATAAGACGGTAGTTGTAGACGATAGCCGCGAACAGGACGAAGAAACCAGCGATAAATCCAACCATTACTTACTTTGCTCCATGATGAAGTAACATTATGCCATAAGGACAGGAGGAAGTCTGTAAGCCTACTTACACTTCTGCAAGTGCTTTAAAGATAGCCAAAAAGGCTCTTCAAAGCACATGAAATGTACATAAGCCCATTCTCCGTAACTCTTACCTAATTCTCTAATCTCAATCACATATCCTGCTGTATTGTTGAGGTTATTCCTCCAAGACTCAAACTCTGAGGAGTCTGCTGGCATATTGCCACTAAAACCACGCTGATTAACTTGTCTCCATGCTGAGATATGGCTTTTGTTCCTAAAACGCTCGTTTAATTCTACCATATCTCCTACTGCTACTTCGCCCACTTCATTTCCCTTTCATGCAGAACAAGGTCAAGCCCTGTTTGCATGAACCTAACTTGATATAGATATGCTTCCTTCTCTCCATACTTCTCAATTCGTGTCACCATACCTACATCGCTATCAAGCAGCGTAAAACGCTCACTTTGGTCAAGTTTGCGATACTTGGTAGGATAATACTCAATACGTCCCTTGTCAGACCATGACGGATGCATCGCTTGAATTGCCGTCGCAGGAGACATAGTAAGGCGTGGAGAAACCTTAACGAGATTGCCAATTTGAAACTTAGTCTTTGCCATTACATACGCCCCTTGTGGTTAGTACCAATAGAACCGCTTTCACCGACCTTTCTAAACTTCATGCCTGTCATAGCGATAGTGCCGCTGCCAATCTGACAGGACTTACCTACGTTTTGACCGCTATTCGCACGCCAAGCCTTTACGTACTGCTCCCTATCCTTATCAGTATTGAACGCAACAATAGTGCATCCAACACCCTTTCCGTCGCCAGCCTGTACGCCAGCGTAGGGAACAGCAGTTTCAAGGCTGAATTCCTCCACGCAATCGGGACACTCGTTAATCTTGCCGCCGATATCCCGCTTACGACGCGAAGAAGCATCGAAGGAGACTTCGCAATGAACACAAGTCTTATTAATCACTAAACACTCTCCACGTTGAAGGAACAGTATATATCAAACACGTATAGAAGTCTGTAAGGAACCTTACGACTTCCTGCTTAGGCTGAAAATACTGAGTTATTCAGTTTCTTCTTCGATAACTTCGTCATCTTGATACCATAGTGCTGCTTCATCCAGCCTATCAAGGTATCTAACACGCAAATTCTCGCCTCTAACCTCAACAATTATAGCAGCGACCTCGGAGAAGTCAAAGGTGCTATAAACCTTGATGATATCGCCAATATTAAACTGCATTATGCCACCTTGCGAGCGAAGTCCAGCGAGTGCCTCCAAATAGGCTCGCTGAAAACTCCATTATGGATGACAACGACCCTAAAAACACACTCTCTCGTTGAGTGCTTCTCAATGATAACGCCGTTCATAACTTCCTTATTATTGTTGCACTTCAATTCAACAAGGTCGCCAACGCTATACATTACTTCACTTTCTTAGAACGAGGCTTGCGAGCCTTCTTTTCAACAGGCTTAACCTCGGTGTCCTTGAAGTGGCGCACTTCGCCAGTTTCAAAGGTAAGAATTCCGAAGTGCCAGCGACCATCGTGATAGTTGTACGTGATGGACTGAACAATGCCGTTAAAAGGCGAACCATAGGAATACTTGGCGATAACGATTTCGCCAATATCAATCTTGGTTCCCTCAATAAACCGCTTGTAACGGGCATTAATGAAGTTATTGTCCCACATCTTGTCCCAAAGAGCCTTATCGGGGACAAAAGTAGGGTCAGCCGTCATTTTCACCACGACCGTCGAATAATAGCCGTTAGCAGCGTAGTAATTCTTAGCGAATTCACGCTTACGGAGCATTTCGGCATCCGTGGCGTTCCACCAAGAAGAATCGACAGGAACGAGAGACTTCTCAATAGAAGCAAGATACTTCAATTGAGCGTCAGAAAGCCCCTTAGAAGCAGCCTGTTGCTTAATAGACGCGATGAAGTCCTGCTTATTCTGAGGAAGGCTGCTGTAATGCGGGCTTGCAAGCACCGCATCGATGCGAGCCATTTCCGCAGGTTGAGCAGCAGGAGCAGCAGGGCGAATAGCCGACGAGTGCGACCAATTCTTGCTGCGATAAGGACGATAACCCCAAGCCATGTTTGAACCTTAGATAAGAGATTGACGATGTTTAAGAAGTATAGACCATAAGCGTAGAGAAGTCTGTACGCTGGACTACATTTTAGTAGTTTAGTATTTACGCCAGCGGACGCTCGTATGACTTCCCCACTTCTTAGGCAGGTTTTTAAGCCAGCATTGACAGGAGCAAACATAGCCGCCATCACGACTATCTACCAAATACTCGCCGCAAACAGCGTTAGTACGAACGCTGATACGACGGCATCCGTTCGGCTCCGCTACTGCCAAGCGATAAGCAAAACGTGCCTTTTCAAGCACCTTTTGAGCCGTATCAGCAGAAACGAGGCTATTAGCATCGGAATAGACGAGTTTAGCGTCAGAGTGCCGAATAACGCGGATTGTAGCGTAGTTATCTCTAAGAACGACGATAATCTCGTTGTCGCTCCCGCTAATAGCCCATTTAAACCACACTTCTGAGGCAGAGCCGCCCCAATGGTGCTTATAAGGCTGGATTTCGGGAGAAACAGGCTGAAACCTCGCTTTTGCGAGGGCATCGGCTGCTTCGTTCTGAAAGGTAGTACGTTGCATACTCTAAGACTATACTCCCCTTTCCTCCCGCTGTCTGTACGCTGGACTACACTTCTTCACTTTCCCTCTACGATTGGCCTACCATGCGTCATTCGAGAGGTTATGGCATAAATGGTCGTAACTATTAAAGAACCTCTACGATGAAAAGGGGGGCATAATTTGCCAGTTATAACCTGCACTTAGAGGCAGACCTCGCCCCGTCGTTTATAGGCTCGACGGACCTCGGACCCCTATGGACCCCCCACCTCATCCCTCCTCGTGGCTCATAAGGCTTCCGGGTGGCCTTAGCGTTGAAGTTTAAGGGGGCTGCTCCTCCTACGGCAGACACGCACGGGTTTGCGTCGGCATAGAACGTGTAGTTTGGCTTACACTTTCTTTCTTTAAGTCCTTGACAGGCACCAGCATTACGTCGTAGCGGCACGGACCCCTCTACGATGAACGAGGGGGTGGCTAAATGCATAGAATAATTGAGCGAATCCTCGCATCGCTTCTACCCCCTCTGGGGAGCGTTATGAGCCGTCCGACCCTCGGACCCCTGCTGACCCCTTACCCTTACCCTCCGCGTGCCTCCGGTGGCTTCCCGGTGGCCTTAGCGGGCATCCTACGGGCTACGGGGGACGACGGATGGAGACACGGACGAGGACGAGCAGCCGCATCTTGAAGATGAAAATCATTATCAAAAAAAAGTTGTAAAAGAACAATTGTTCAGATTGACAAACACTTTTGACTTCGTACTGAGGATAACCTATGGAATGTTACGAAGTGTCGTTACTTGACGATAAGTAACGCAAAAACGTAACATCGAAGCCCGAAAAGCAGAAGGGGCCAGCATTTCTGCCAGCCCCTTAGAGGATTGCCGCCGTTTTATCGGCGTTTATCGCTCAATTCTTGCCCGTGAGCAACTTGACGAGGTGGTCGCCGCACTTGATGCCAGCAGCCGTCGTCGTCTTGTGGAAGGCAATGGAAAGTTGCACGTTCTGCTTGCCGATTTCCGTGAACAACTTCATCGCAACCTCAGAAGGGAGAGTAATCCAATACTCAGCGAGGTTCTTCGTCGCAGCAGCGGAGAGGTCCGCAAAACGACCCGACAGAATCATCTTATCCGCGAGGGCGTTGTGGTCCGTGATAGAGAAGTCCTTAGTGGCAGAAACCTTGCCGCTATCAAGGATATCCTCAACGGTCACGATGCGCTGGTAGTTAGCAACGAAGTCGTTGAAGGCAACCGCAGCCTCAAAGCCGACGAACGCGGCAGCGAGGTTGAAGATAACAGGCGAAGCACCAGCCTCCAGCAGACGACCCTTAACGAGACAGTCGTTAAGACGCTTCCAAGAACGACGCGACGGATAAACCTTGTTAGGCTCGTAGTCGCCGCTGTGTTCAAGGTGCGTGCGGTTACCGTTGATGAAGTCGAAGATAACACCATCGACGGCATCCTTAGCCCACGCAAGCCAATCCTCAACGGTAGGAGCGAGGTCGAACACGGTCCAGCGGTCCAATTCCGCAGGGTCCATCTCACCGACCTGATACTGGCTACCATGCTCGCCACCATTGACGGCAGCGAAGATAAGCGTATCAGCGTGAAGGTGCCAGCCGTTAATCTTGCGGCTATCGGTCAGTTCGAAAATGCCCTGTCGAACCTCGGTAGTAGCACGATCAACTTCGTCAAGGAAGAGGACAACGGGCTGGCTGCAAGCGAGGACGAGCCAATCGGGCGCGTTCCACGTAGTAGCCTTCTTGCCAGCAATCTCGCAATCGCGATTATCGGGAAGGCCAAGCAGGTCGCCTTCGGTCATCTGCGAGGCACGACGCTCAACGACAGGAAGGCCCGCCTTAGCGGCGTAGGAATAGACGACCTCGGACTTGCCGATGCCGTGACGACCGCGAATAAGCACAGGCTTGCGAACGTCGGTGACGAAGGGGACGATGGTGAGGAAGGTGGCGAAGTCGATAGCCATTTGCTAATTACCTTTATTGAACGTTGATGATGATTGGCGATGTAGGTTTCACGCTACATTAAGAAGTATAGCCTATCCGCGAGAGAAAGTCTGTAAGGTAGGCTACAGAATCTCGTCCTCCTCTTATCGCTGGGGTAGAACCAGCAGAGCGACGATGTTTTAAGAGTATAGACCATTCGGCGGGAGAAGTAAAGTGGTCTGGACTACAAAACTTCACTTCCTCCTAAGTACCTGTCTTTGCTTAGATAACGCCGTTAGCGGCATCCACAAGCACCTTAGCGTTGAAGTAGCAGGTTCGACGGGCATTAAACAGGTGACGACCCGTAAGATGCTTACCGCTCGTAAGGTACTCTGCCCAATAAGACACGTAGGGACGGGACTTTTCGGGGATGCGCTGGTGGTGCTTGTTAAGGCACAGGATGCCGCGTTCTACCGCAACGTCCTTTTCCTTAATCATTGCAACGACTTCCACCTTAGACCACTTCTTACGAGCAGCAGGAGTGGGAGTCGCAGCAGGAACAGGCTTTGCAGCGGGCTTTTCCTCAACCACAGCAATTTCCTCCTTGATAGCAGGGTTTTGCTCTTCCTCGCCAGTAAGGCTCTTCAAAGCACCGCAATTAACGGCATAGGTCTTGCCAGCGTCGGGGCCGCTAATGAACGTGATAAGCGGGAACCCTTCGTATGCAGAAGGTCCGCTTACAACGCCGATAGAACCGGCTCCCGCGTCGTTGTCGTGAAGATACTCAACCATATCACCGATACTGAACATATTTACTTTCTCCATGCTTCATAAGCATAGCAGAGAGGTTAGAAGAAGTCTGTAAGAAGGACTACATAATTAGAGCCCCCCCTAACTTTTCGTCAGAGGAGGCTTCTAACCTACGTTTTCATTCGGGAAGCAAATTATAACTCCGAATGTCGTAGCGACTAAGTGGCTTATTCCTGCGCTTCTGATTATACTGACACATCACAGTTTCCGTGCAAGCCTCGCGCTCCAAGAAAGGAGCAGTATCAATGCCAATTTCTGCGACGGCATCGATAAGCGCAATTTCATCCGATGCATAGCGGTAGCGGTTATCAGCACCCATAGCCTCAGAAAGAATAGTAGGGATGCCGATATTATCAGCGTAACGAGCAGCAAAGGTACGCAGGTTCTTAGAGTTAATAGCACCTTGCAGACTATGGCGACCCTTGAAATTCCAAGGAGTAATGTGGGCAAAATCGAAACCCATAACAATACCATAGTGCGGATTTTCAGCCGTTGCGTAGCCACCCTCGTAGGAATAGCCGCAATGCTTGATAAGCGCACCAATTCCGAAGCCCACTTCCTTGCACTTAGCAATAAACTGCTTGCGCCAACTAATCAGATAGTCAGTAGAAACCTTGATATCATCCTTGCGAATCTTGCAGCCCTTAGCGTTGTGACCCATTTCTCCACAATATGAGCAAGAACGGGTACTAACACTATCATTATAGCGAGCAACCTGCTCAATAGCACGCTCGTCGTAATAACCTCGCTCATTAGCGGGCTTTGCGGCTGCTTCTGCCGCGCGCTGGCGAAGAGAAGGACAGGAACGCTTAGTATGTCCGACGACATAGCAGTTAGAACAGCGAGAAGCACGACGATAACCCATAAGAACCCTCTACGATAAGAGATTGACGATGTTTAAGAAGTATAGCACCCCGCTTACAAGAAGTCTGTAAGCGGGGCTACACTTTTGAAGGCTCGCTAAAAATCACGATAATCCGCTTCGAAACTGGCAGGACGGATGCCAGCCGCCAGCATAGCGAGGTATTCACGCTCTTTCTCCTCATACTCTTCCTTAGCAGCGATAGAAAGGTCGTTTTCCTCCATATCCTCCCAATCGCCAGCATAATAGGGCTTATTTACGAGGTCAGCAGGAAGCGAAGCATAAAACTGCTCAATTGCGGTCATGTTTGAATTCTCCTGTTTGAAGTTAGTTAATTGTTACTCAATGACGAGAGTGGCGTTTAGACGCACTACATCTTCGGTATCCTCAAAGCATCCAGCAGTACCATCATCCAAGCAAACGGCGTTATAAACGTCAGTTTCAATCTTCATAAGAACCGATTCATTGTCAATAGCACGGAAAACATCACCACGCTGCAAACTATCAAACTTGACGATAGTAGGCTCGTTCTTGTACTTAATCTTCATTTATGTCCTTCGAAACTATGGTTTAGTGGAAATCGATGTGCTGGAAGCCGAAAATGTAAGGAGCAACGTCGCTAATGTCGTCGTCGCTCATGCTGGCAAGAAAAGACTCGTCACGAAAACCCTCGCTGAAAACTACATCATCCACGATAGCAGAATCGGCAGCAGAACGACGAAAGGTGAAAATGTCAGTATCAAACTCGTCCATTAAAGACTCCTACGATGTTTAAAGAGTATAGCAGATGCTTTCAAGAATGTCTGTAAGGAGGGCTACAAAAAGTAGCCCTCCCGTTTCTTCAATGATTAGCGGGACTTACGCTTACCGCTACGGAAAAGCGAGATATCGCCCGAAGGCTTACGAGGAATATACTGGACGAACGCCGCGATATCCTCAAACTTCGTATCATCGGGGCAAGGAACCCACGTAGAACCCGAAATTACGTAATTCTGACCTCCAAACTTAGAGATAGCAGGAGGAATATCTACAATAGGACGCCCATCATCAATAGTTTCAAAATCTTGCGGACGAGAGAACGAACCGGCAGCAATAACAGGCTCGCTAACTACCTCTTCCACAGGAATGACGATAGGAGCGGCCTTAGCAGCCTTTGCTGCCTCCTTTGCTGCCTTAATAGCGGCCTTTGCAGCACGCTTTTGGGCACGCTGCTCCTTCAAGAGTTGCGATGCAGACGGCCCATCCTTACGAGAAGGACAGGTACGAGCGTTATGACCAAGAGTGCCGCAAGAACCGCACTTATAAGCGGACGGGGTATTTACGCGAGCCATTGAATGATGCCTTTTGAACGGGTTGATGTTGATGTAGGTTTCACGCTACATTTAAGAGTATAGCACCGATGCCGTAAGAAGTCTGTAACGGGGACTACACTTTTGAAGGCTCTCTGAAAATTGAATGATATTAGCGGTTTAGGTCGCTGATAGGGATAAACTCTCGCTCAACGATTTTAGGCGAGCAATAACGTACCTTTTCGTATAGAGAGTGAGTCCTTTCCTTATCTAAGGAATAAGCAAAGTCTAACCTCCAATACCACCTTTCATAAGATGGTCCCTTCGGAGAAGGTACGTTTTTGGCAGTTATAACCCATACTTCTTCGAAAGATGTTTCAACAATCAAGTCGCCAATATCAAACATGATTAAACCTTATCCATTTCGAAGTAGTAATAGCCGCAACTGCTATCGTACTCATGAATTTTGCCCGTATCAATCTCCATAAATGCAATAGGATAACTACTCTTTACACACATCACAAGGTCAGAAAAGTCAATATTATCGGGATGATAAAAATCATCCTCCTCCATATCTCCCTCATAAAAGGAAACTTCGTGATATACTTTTCCTTCCTCAAAAGTGCGCCTACGAAGAGCAAAATTTACTGAGGGGATATGCATTATTTACTCCTTGCGACGAAAAGCAAGAACCTTATTTACGACATTTCCTGTTTCGTCCGATACTTCCTGCTCTACGTCATCGTCGTAAAGCAGTTCGTCCTCTGCATCGGCATCATCGATATCATCGTCGTCCTCGTAATCATCGTCATCGTCGTCATAATCATCTGCCAAGTCCCACATATCTTCAATATGTTCAAGAATTCCATGCGCTTCTGTATCAGAAAGCCCTTGAAAAACCTCGTCAAGCAATTGCTCGGCAGACATATATTCAAGCAGACGGGAAAGACGATTAAAAGCACTATTCGAAGCCATGTTATTTAACTCCTATGATTAGAGGGAAAGAAGAAAAAGAGTGATAGCGTCAATGAAATAAGGGGTAAATACCACAGCAGCGGCGCAAAATGCGAACGTTGCGAAAATCTCGTCAGCAGAAATACCTTTCATTCAGTCCTCACGTTGAGAAAGCAGTATAGCACAGCGTCTTAGAAAAGTCTGTAAGATGGACTACGGAAATACAATTGGAGGAGCAGCAGACCAAAAGCAAGCATTTACGCCGCGAATGGTCAAATGAGCCGATGTAAGTGCAAGCACAACAGGAATAATCAAGGTTGAAACTGCCAAAGCAATCGGCACAAACTCCAAAATGCGAACAACCCTATAAGAAACTACCATATTATCAGCCCTCCTTCGTCGGCAGAGTATCACGGGCAAAAGCGTCCTTAGAAGCCTCAAAAACGGACGGGTGCCAAATAAGGTCCGTTGAAACTGCACGACGAGCGCGGCCTACGTGGCACGATGTAGTCTGCGAACGGAAATCGCCACCACCCGAAGTGTAGTTTCCAAGCACGCAAATACCGTTAGAGGTACGGAAACCGATAGCGAGTTTGTACGAATAAAGCCACTTTCCATCGGTCCAAAGCGACTTACGGCCATTTACGGCCTTCTTTCCATCAATCCAAGCGTGAATAACCTTGTGATTCGCAACAGACATAGTTATATCCTCCTTAGTTAAGATACCTTGCAAACTTCTTTTTCGTAAAGCGGCTGAATTCTGTCGAATTCATCACCAAAAAACTTAACGTGATAAATGAATTGCCCCATTACAAGCACAATTCCTGTTATGACTCCATGCATTTTTTGGTCACAATAGATTTCGCTGATATCTGTGACGATATCGCCAACTTTAAATTTAGGAATTAAGCCCATGACATTCATCGAATGTTAATCCTCTGAAATTCACCAGTAAATATTTTCTGAGAATAGCCAGTTTTTAACTGGATAATGATATAGATGGTAAGGTAATGTGGGTTATCACGAATTATCTCGCTAATAAAGCCCACATTTCCAAAAACGTCCATAACGAGGTCGCCAACGGATGCATATTCTTCTTCGTTCATCATGGAAGCAGTATAGCACGCCGTCTTAGGAAAGTCTGTAAGGAAGGATACAGAAGCGGGTTTTGCCTAATTGTCCCGCTTTCAACGGCATAAGCCGTCATTTAACTCAGGAGTCTGAGTCGTAGTCGTTAAAACGAGGGAAAGATAGCCACATAATCCCAATCCTTCACGGGAATATTGGAGGGGGTGCCAAAACATACGTGACGGAAATCGTCCTGCCCGTTACGATTGAAAAAGTCCCGTACAACGTTATTTAGTGCCCGTCCCGTAACATTACGACCAACGGGGATAGTAATGAAATTCCCGCTATTTAGATGCTCAAACGCAGTAGCAACACCCGTCTTTTTGCGGAATGTATCGCGGGTATGGCAGAATGAAACTGCAACATCAAGGGATGTATCTGTAGTACGACGGCATACGAAGGTACAATTACCATTAATCGTTGTGATTCGATTAGAACTAAACTTTGAACGACCACTTACATGAAACGCAGAATGAAAAATACGAATGTTCTTGTCCATAAAATACTCCTTTATTAGTTAATAACTTCAAACTTATGATAACGTGAAGAAATAATAAAATGCTTATCGGTCTTTACATTTTTGCCTCTCCATTCAAGCCACCAATCCTCACCATCTGAATTGCACATATGCTGCACATCGTCAGTAATAAGCACGATTGTCTCTTCTTTGTATGAATCGTGAAAAACCTTTACGAGATTACCTGCTTTAATATCCTGCATTTATACCTCAGAAAACAGAAGCATCAAAAGGAGCAGCAACAATAAAATCGCTGTATCCTGCGGGGATATAGACGGCATCGATATTGCTTGTATCTGCAATAACGACAGGTACAGGAATCCGACAATAACAAGAAATAAGAAAAAGAAACACCATTTAACTCACCTTAGTCCAATACTTTGCGACGTTTTCGAATAGAATTTCACGAAGGTCTGTTGCATCCTCTACATTTACAGCATATGCAGTTTCCTTGCGGTGATTAGTACGTGTAATCACGACATAATCTCCCTTTCCATCCCAAGGACGATTATGCTTGTACTTCCAAATTTCGCCAACGTTCGGAATAATCACGTTTTATCCTGTCTTATAGGTTAAGAAACCTTTTCCCAACTTGAAAAGGTAATATTGTAAATGATTTTTACATCAGCAAGATTAGCGATGTTTTTTGCAACCACATAATACTCTTCAACTTTGCAAACAATTACATGCAGCCCCTCGTTATATTCACGAAAGTTTTCGCTCATAAATCGATATATCTCGCCAACGTTCATACAAGCATCTTATCATACGGCATCGGGGATGTAAAGTGGTCTGGACTACAAAACTGAGGTTACTTAATTTCGTCAGTATTTTCCTCGATTTTGTCGTTGAAGTCTAAAAATGGTGGTTTTTGCAAGTATGAAATTGCTTTTTCAAGTATGTGTATGTTATCGCGACTAAAACCTAATAACAAATTGCACTCTCTACACAACAAACCTCTAACTTTTCCAGTTTTATGGTCATGGTCAATATGTGCATTGTTATCAAAGGTGCATAAACAAATATAACATTTGTTTTTTTGAAACTCTAAAATTTTATCATATGTTTCAAAAGTAAGTCCATATTTCAATAAAAGTCTCGCTCTATTATAAAACGGATTTTTAAGTTTAAAAATGCGACCTTTA
>Ga0214917_10003945_pt1 | contig 16816 bp, 11 predicted proteins | sample LL_1208_BB_MetaG_FD_177983 | JGI IMG/M metagenome (GOLD analysis project Ga0214917, IMG submission 177983) | Freshwater microbial communities from Lake Lanier, Atlanta, Georgia, United States - LL_1208_BB | ecosystem: Environmental > Aquatic > Freshwater > Lake | place: USA: Georgia | collected... | reverse complement strand
AGGGATTGCATGAACGGGGCATCCGCACGCGGGCTCGTTTGCATCTGGCCTCCCAAGCCCATCTCGTGCTTCCCCATCATCGGGCGGTGGATCGCGGATCGGAACGAAAGCGCGGCAAAGGCAGGATTGGCACAACCGGTCGGGGGATCGGGCCGGCTTATGCCGACAAGGCCGCCCGGGTGGGGCTGAGGGCAGGGGAATTGGCCTTGTCCCCGCAGGAGCTATCGCGGCGAATCCGGGAGCGCATTCGAGTTCACAATCAGGCCGCCCGCCATCAGGGTTGGGAAAAAATTTCCCCTGGACCCGCGCTCCGGGAAATCCAAGGGGCGGCGAAAATTCTCCGACCCTACCTCTGTGACGGCGTCGCCCTGGCCCACCGGGTGGTCGAATCAGGCAAAAGGATTCTCATCGAGGGGGCGCAGGGAACCTTTCTCGACGTGGACCACGGCACCTATCCCTATGTGACCAGTTCCCATTGCACGGCGGGGGGAGCCTGCACCGGGACCGGGGTGCCGCCCACGGCCATCCGAAAAGTCATCGGGGTACTGAAAGCCTACACGACGCGGGTGGGCAGCGGACCGTTCGTGACCGAGGACGGCGCATTGGGCCATCTCCTTCACGGCATGGGCCGGGAATTCGGCTCCACCACCGGCCGGGCCCGGCGTTGTGGTTGGTTTGATGCCGTCCTTGTTCGCCGGGCGGTACGCCTCAATGGGGTGACGGAGTTGGCCATGACCAACCTCGATGGTTTGGATGGTCTGGAAAAAATTCCGGTCTGCGTCGGATACCGCCTCCAAGGGAAGCTCCTCCAGGAGCCGCCGGTGGAGGTTGTGGACTGGGAACGATGCCGCCCGGTTTACCGGGTCTTTCCCGGCTGGTGCGAGCCGACCACCGAAGCACGCCGCTGGCGGGATCTCCCGGCCAAGGCCCGTTCCTACCTTCTGGCGCTTTCCAAGCTCGTCGGAGCCCCGCTGGGCATTCTGTCCGTCGGGGCCGGGCGTGAGCAAACTTTCCGCCATGGGTAAGGGTGATTCCGGCGGTCCGGTTCCCCAACACGTCGCCATCATCATGGATGGCAACGGACGTTGGGCCCAGCAGCACAAATTACCGCGATTGAGCGGACACGAAGCGGGGCGAAAGTCGGTCAAAAGGGTCGTGCAGGCGGCCATTGCCCACGGGGTTCGCTATCTGACCCTCTACGCTTTTTCCGTGGAAAACTGGCAGCGGCCCCGGGAGGAGGTCCAGGGCTTGATGGGGCTTTTGCGTCTGGTGCTGCGGGAAGAATTGGCGGAGATGGGGAGGGAGGGAGTCCGTTTGCGGGCGATCGGGCGATTGCAGGATCTTCCCGAAGCCGTTCGCGAGGAGCTCGCCGCTGCCATCGAAAAAACCAAATCCAACACCAAGCTCGATTTGATCCTGGCGTTGAGCTACGGCTCGCGGGTGGAAATCACCGAAGCCGCCAAGGCCATCGCCCGGGAGGTCAAGGACGGCCGGCTCGATCCGGAGAGGATCGACGAAAATTCCATCTCCGATCATCTCTACACGCGGGGAATCCCCGATCCGGATCTGCTCATTCGGACGAGCGGGGAGATGAGAGTCAGTAATTTCATGCTCTGGCAAATCTCTTACGCGGAAATCCATGTGACCTCCGTCCTCTGGCCGGATTTTGGCAAGGAACAGTTTGCCTCCGCCTTGGCCGACTACGCCAAGCGGGAACGTCGCTTTGGGGGGGTCTAAGATGCTTGGTTGGCGCCTGTTATCCTCCCTGCTGCTTTGGGGGTTGGTCGTCGCCCTCGTGGCGCTCCGTTACACCAACGGCGTATTCCTTCTCATCGCCATAACTGGGTTGGCGGCCCAGAGGGAGTTTTATCTCTCCCAGCAGGCGGCGGGTCGGACGGTGTTCATGAAAACCGGACTGCTCGCCGGTGCGCTGCTGTACGCCGCCACCTACTTCTCGGTGGTTTCGCCGTATGGCCGGTTGCCGGAGACCTTCACCGGGGAGGCGATCCTGGTTCTCCTGGTCATCCTCGGCGCCCTGACTCGCCGAGTCTTTGACGTCAAGATTGAGGGCGCCGCCGTGGCCATGGCCCTGACGCTCTTTGGATTTTTCTACGTCCCGTACCTTCTCAACTACGCCACCAAAATCCTGTTCTGCGCGCCGGATGGGGCCGGAATTCCGTTGCTGGCGTATGCCGTCGCCATCACCAAATTCACCGACGTGGGCGCGTATGTGGCAGGTTCCCTTTTGGGGCGCCACAAACTTAGTCCCCTGATCAGCCCCAAAAAAACCTGGGAAGGGCTGGCCGGAGGGGTGGTCATGGCCCTTTGCACCAGTGTCGGGCTTGTGCACTTCTTCCCGGTTGCCCTTGGCCAGCTGGCTGGTTTCCATGCCTGGGTGCTGGGTTTCCTGCTTGCCGCCGTCAGCGTGATCGGGGATTTGGGGGAATCGGTTGTCAAGCGGGATGCCCATGTGAAGGATTCCGGAACTTTCATTCCCGGGATCGGCGGAGCGCTCGATCTGGTGGACAGCCTGCTCTTCAGTTTGCCGGTCTTTTACGGATACCTGATTTTGGCCGGGAGAGTATGAAACGCGTCATCCTGCTCGGCTCCAGCGGTTCGATTGGGGAAAGCACCTGCAAGGTCGCCCGGGCCCTGCCGGACAAGCTGAAGCTGGTCGGCCTTGGGGTCGCGAAAAGCACCCCCCGTTTATTGGAGCAGGCCAGGGAGTTTGGCGTGAACTCGCTGGCCGTATCTGATTCCAAAGCCGCGGAGAAAGCCCGCCTGCATCTTCCCCAAGGAGCCCGCTTGTTTGAAGGGCCGGAAGGTTTGACCCGCATGGTGGAGGAGACCGAGGCAGACATGGTGCTGGTGGCAATTGTCGGCACCGCCGGGCTGGCGCCCGCCCTGGCCGCCCTCCGCACCGGGAAAGATCTGGCCGTGGCCAGCAAGGAGATCCTTGTCTTGGCTGGTTCGGCGGTGATGGGGGAAGCAAAAAAAAGAAAGAGGCAAGTGTTGCCGGTCGACAGCGAGCACAATGCCATCTTCCAATGCCTGCAGGGGGCCAACGGGAAAGAAGTGCGCAAAATCATTCTCACCGCCTCCGGGGGTCCTTTCCGGCAGATGCCGGCCAAGGAGATGGCCAAGGTCACCGTGGCCCAGGCCTTAAAACACCCCACGTGGTCGATGGGGAAAAAGATCACCATCGATTCCGCCACCATGTTCAACAAGGGGCTCGAGATGATCGAGGCTCATTGGCTGTTCGGATTGCCCATGGCCCAGGTGGACGTGGTGGTTCATCCCCAGAGCATTGTTCATTCGATGGTCGAGTTTGTGGACGGTTCCGTGCTGGCCCAGCTCAGCGTCACCGACATGTGTTTTCCGATCCAGTATGCAATCACCTACCCGGAGCGCCGTCCCAGCGGCCTGCCGCCGCTCGACCTGCCCAAACTCGGGGCCCTGACTTTTGAGAAACCGGATGAAAAACGGTTTCCGGCGTTGCGGCTGGCCCGGGAGGCGGGAGAGGCGGGCGGAACTTTGCCGGGGGTTTTCAACGCGGCCAACGAAATGGCGGTGGAGGCTTTTCTCGACGAAAAGATCCCTTTCCCGAAGATCTGGGGTCTTGTGGAAGCAGTGATGGAATCCCACCAAAACATTCCCCGGCCCGACCTTCCAGCCATCGTCGCCGCAGACGGGTGGGCCCGGGCCGAGGCCCGAAAGCGTTTGGGGGGAGCCAAATGATCGCGGCGCTGTCTGGACCCTGGGGCGACGGGGTGGCCATCGCGGGCACGGTGGTGGTGGCCTTGATTCTTTTCGGACTTACGGTGGCCGCTCACGAGTTCGGTCATTTTTGGGCGGCACGAAAAATGGGACTGGTGGTGGAGCGTTTTGCCATCGGCTTTGGTCCGAAAATTTACGGCAAGGTGATCGACGGGGTGGAATGGCAGATCAACCTTTTGCCTCTCGGAGGTTTCGTCCAGCTCCCCCAGATGAATCCGGCCGAGGGACTGGAGGGCAAGGCCGCGGAGGGGCACAAGGATCTGCCTCCCGCCAGTCCCGGCGCGAAAATCTTCACCGCCTTGGCAGGACCACTGGCCAGCCTTGCCCTCGGTGTGGCCTGCGCCGCCGGGGTTTGGGTTCTCGGGGTTCCCACCAACATGACCTTTCGAACCACCACCATCGGATGGGTGGAGGCGAAATCGCCCGCCGCAAAAGCCGGCATTCTCCCCGGGGATAAAATTTTGGCCATCGACGGTCAGCGTCCGGAGCGCTGGGCGGGCCGTCCCGGCGCGGTGGTGGAAAGTATCCTCTTGGGCATCGGGCGGGAGATTGTGCTCGAGTTGGACCGCGAGGGCCGTGAAATCGTGACCGTTCGGGTCGTTCCCGAGCCCGACAAGGAGCTGGAAGGTCTGCGTCGTCTGGGTTTCGAGATGTATCCGGCGCAACCCGCCTGGGTCGACAAGGTGATCGAGGGTGGGCCTGCCGCCCGCGCCGGCATCCGTCCGGGAGAAAAGCTGGTCTCCCTCAACGGCCGGAAAATTTGGAATCCGGCGGCGGTCAAGGCGGCCGTGGAATCCGGCGCGGAGCAGATGGAATTTGGGGTGGAAGACGCGAAAGGGCACGTTCGCTCCCTCTCCCTTCGTCCGGAGCAGGCGATCAACCGCAAGGACCGGATGATCGGGGTCGTCTGGAAGCCCAGCGACATGCAGATCACCCATCCCACCCCGCAGGAGCAGGTCGGCTCCGCTGCCGGATTGGTCTTTCGCACCCTGCGGGCGTTGGTTTCGCCCGCGTCCCACGTCGGGGTTCAGCACCTGAGCGGGCCTTTGGGAATTTTTGAAAGACTGGTGTCCTTGTTGCAGACCGACCCCCGGTTGGTCCTCTACTTTAGCGTGATCCTGAACGTGAATTTGGCCGTGTTGAACCTTCTGCCCATTCCCGTGCTGGACGGAGGACACATTCTCTTTTCCCTGGTCGAGGCGATTCGCCGCCGCCAGTTGCGGGCCAAAACCGTGGAAAGGATTCAGACCGCCTTTGTGATTCTGCTGGCCGGTTTCTTCCTCTTGGTCACCTACCACGATTCGCTTAGGCTCAAGCGCCGTATGGACAAATCCGCGGAAGCCACGGAGATGCCGGTGTTTCGGCCGGCCACGGAAAAAAAATGAGGGGATATTGCGCCAGCCCGTACCGGTATGTCCGTCGCCCGACCCGCGAGGTGAAAGTCGGGAAAGTGGGCATCGGGGGACCGAACCCGATCGTGGTCCAAAGCATGATCACCTGCGACACCATGGACACGTCCGCCTCGGTCAAGCAGACCTTGGATCTCGTCAAGGTCGGCTGCCAGATCGTCCGGATCACCGCCCCCACGGTGAAGGACGCGGCCAACCTGAAAAATATCAAACGGGATCTGCTGGCCGCCGGGTGCGACGTGCCGATCGTTGCGGACATCCATTTCAAGCCGGATGCCGCGATGGAGGCGGCCCAGTGGGTCGACAAGATTCGCATCAACCCCGGCAATTTTGCCGACAAAAAGAAGTTTGCCGTGCGGGAGTACACGGATGATCAGTACGCCGAGGAGCTCGGCCGGATTGAGGAGACCTTCACCCCGCTGGTGAAACTGCTGCAGGAGAGGAGACTCGCCCTGCGGATCGGCACCAACCACGGATCGCTCTCCGACCGGATCATGAACCGCTATGGGGATACGCCCCACGGCATGGTGGAGAGCGCCCTCGAGTTCGCCCGGATCGCCCGAAAGCTCAATTTCCACAACTTTGTCTTCTCCATGAAGTCCTCCAACCCGAAGGTGATGATCGAGGCCTACCGCTTGCTGGTGGCTTCACTCGACAAGGAAGGGCCGGACTGGAACTACCCGCTTCACCTCGGCGTGACGGAGGCGGGGGACGGCGAGGACGGCCGGATCAAGAGTGCGATCGGCATCGGCTCCCTGCTCCTTGACGGTTTGGGCGACACCATCCGGATCAGCCTGACGGAGGACAGCGTCCACGAGATCCCCGTGGGCCGGGCCCTCGTGAAATATCTCGAGGAACGCCAAAAGGGGAGTTTTGACGCCGATACCAAGCTTTCCTATGACCCGTTCAGCTTCGGCAAGCGGGCCAGCCAGAAAATCACCGTGCAGGGCGTGGCCGTCGGCGGGGAGGAACCTCCGCGCGTCTTTGTTTCCGCCAAAGTCGAGGAGGCCCTTCGTCCCAGGTTTGCCCAGCTCGGAGACCTCGTTCCCGAGCTGGTTCATGAAAAAACCCCGATCACCGAGATCGACCCCCGGAATGACGCCGAGATCAAGGCACTCGAAGCGAAAAAGGAGACGGTGCTGGTCGCCCTCAAGGACGGTCTCGATCTCAACCCCGTTTCCGGCACGCGTCTTTTGGCGGCGAAAATTGCCGCGCGTCATCCGATTGTCCTCAAGGACACCTTGAAGCCGGCGCAGTCGGAAGGTGGCCTCTCCGGCCTGATCGCGGCCTCGGTCCACCTCGGCGCGCTCCTTTGCGATGGGATCGGGGATGCCATCCTGGTGCGGGGGGAACCGGCTCCGGGTGCCTGTTTGCGGCTGGGCTTCAATATTCTCCAGGCCGCCGGCAGCCGAATTTTCAAGACCGACTACGTGGCCTGTCCCTCCTGCGGCCGGACGCTGTTCGATCTGCAGAGCACCACGGCCAAAATCAAGGCGGCCACGCAGCACCTGAAGGGTGTGAAAATCGCCGTGATGGGGTGCATCGTGAACGGCCCCGGGGAGATGGCGGATGCGGATTTTGGATATGTCGGGGGTGCTCCCGGCAAGATCAACCTGTACGTCGGGAAAAGTCCGGTGAAGTTCAACATCCCGGAGGCCGAGGCCGTTGACCGGCTGAAGGATCTGATTCGCGAGCACGGCAAGTGGGTCGATGCCCCGGCCACGCCGGTTACGGTCTAGAAATCCCCACCCCCGGACTTCTGCTTTTCGTTTACGTGAATGTGGACGTGAACGAAACGCCTTGGCTTTGCGGATTCAGCCCTCTGCCGAAACATGACTTTTGATCTCCCCGTTCCCATTCACCTTCACGTCCACAAAAAGGTCCCGGGATGAGTTTTATCGCAGTAGCTGGAGTAAAGCCGCATGGGACTTGGGTCGGCGGTGAGAGAGGTCGTCGAGCAGGGAACGGGCGGAGCGGCGGGGGTCGTCCGCTCCCAGTTGTTTGAGCACCGCGCGCTCAAATCTCTCCACCAGTTTCCGGTGCGGTTCCTTCTCTTCCAGCCAGTCCAAAGCCAACCGAAGAAGGCCGTGCAGGGAATCGAGGTTGGAATCCGGTTCGGCGGACTGTTCAATGGTCTGGGCGAAATACGTGGCAGCGAGAATCCGGGCGTAGGATTGGCGCAGGCCTGAACGGGGACGGAAGACCCTGGCCTCCCGCAAGTGGTGAAGGCTCGTTCGGCGGGAAGGTTCCCAGCCGATTTCACACTCATGAAAAAGGTCGAGATGGCCCCGCATCGGGCTTCCGGGCTTGGCCGCCCCCTTGGCAAGGGTCCGGACAATCCCATGGCTCCGGGTCAGCCAGACCGCCAGCAGGCTGGTTTCCCCCTGGCGGCGAAGATGGAACAGAATCCCTTCATCCTGAAGCGGTTGGCTCAAGTCCCCAGCCTAGCAGAGGGGGCAAATGGGGAAGATAAGAGGGATGACTCAGGGGTGGGGAAAGTGTAGAAAGCGGGATGGCGACGGCACGGGAAACCACGGTTGAAAAAGAGGCCAGCCTGACGGGCATCTCCCTCCATAGCGGGGCCAAGGTGCGCCTGACGGTGAAGCCGGCGGCGGCCGGAACCGGTTACCAGTTCCGCCGGATGGATCTGGCGGATCAGCCGGTGATCCCCGCCTTTTTGGAAAAGGTGAAGCAGGTCGAGCGCGCCACCACGCTGGCCGAAGGCAGCGTCAAGGTCAGCACGGTGGAGCATCTGCTTTCCGCCCTGCGCGGGCTGGATATCGACAACGCCTTGATCGAGTTGGATGCCAACGAGCCGCCGATCGGGGATGGCAGTGCCTCACCGTTTCTCGATCTTCTCCACAAGGCGGGGCGCAGGGAACTCGATGCCCCCCGGGCCACGTTTGAGATCCGTGAGCCGGTCTGGGTGACCTCCCCCGATGGCGGCTATCTGGCCGCGCTCCCCCACGAGGGGTTCAAGGTTTCCTGCACCAACGCCAATCACACCGGGCACCACACCCAGTTTCTTTCCCTGGAGGTGAGCGAAAAAAACTACGCCCAGGACATCGGCCGGGCCCGCACCTTCGTATTTTACGAGGAGGTGGAGCCGCTCCTGAACAAAGGGCTGATCAAGGGCGGAAGCCTTGAGAATGCCATCGTGATCCGCGGGGAATCGGTGATGAGCAAGGAGCCACTCCGTTATCCCGACGAGTTCGTCCGGCACAAGATCCTCGACATCATCGGCGATCTCGCCCTGTTCCCGGTGCGGATCCGCGGCCATATTCTTGCGGCCAAACCCAGTCACGGACTGAATCTCCAATTCGCCAAAGCACTCCTCAAGGCTTGGAAGGCGTATCAGTCCGCCCTGATGCCGGTGGAAAACATCCCGGTGGGCGAGCGGGCGCTCGACACCAACGATGTCATGAAAATTCTGCCGCACCGTTATCCGTTCCTGATGGTGGACCGGGTCTTGCGCTTTGAGGACGACAACAAGGCGGTCGGGCTCAAGCTGGTCACCATCAACGAGCCCTTTTTTGCCGGACATTTTCCCGGACACCCGATCATGCCGGGTGTCCTGCAGATTGAGGCCATGGCCCAGGTCGCCAGCATCCTGCTCCTGCGGAACACGGAAAACGCCGGCAAGCTCGGCTATTTCATGAGCGTGGACAAGGCCAAGTTCCGCAAACCGGTGGTGCCGGGGGACACGCTCATGATTCAGGTGGAGCTGACCAAGGCACGGGGCAAGATCGGCAAGGCTTCCGGCCAGTGTCTTGTCAACGGCGAGGTGGTCAGCGAAGCAGAGCTGATGTTTGCGGTCATGGATCGCTGAGAAACGGGGCGGCGTGGCGGTTCATTCGACAGCGGTCGTTCATCCCAAAGCCGGAGTGCCGGCCTCCGTCGAAGTTGGCCCCTACTGCGTTGTGGGCGAGGGGGTGCAGCTGGGGGACGGTTGCGTTCTCCGTCATCACGTCAATCTCGAGGGTCCCAGCCGCTTTGGAAAAAAGAATGTCTTTCATCCCTTTTGCTCGATCGGGGGACGAACCCAGGACCTCAAGTACAAGGGTGAGCCCACGTATCTGGAGGTGGGGGACGAAAACGATTTTCGGGAATTCGTCACCGTCAACCGGGGAACCAGTCCGGAGGAGAAAACCATCATCGGCAGCCGGAACCACTTCCTGGCCTACGCCCACGTGGCCCACAACTGCATCGTCGGCAACGACTGTATTTTTTCCAACAATGGGACCTTGGCCGGTCATGTCACCGTCGGGGACTTCGCGGTGATCGGGGGGCTTTCCGCGGTGCATCAGTTCTGCCGGATTGGCCGGCATGCGATGCTCGGCGGCTGCACCAAGGTGGTGCAGGACGTGCCGCCCTACATGATTGCCGATGGAAATCCGGCGGTGGTGAGAGCGGTCAATCTGACCGGCCTGCAGCGCAAAGGGTTTTCGGAAGAGGCCATCCGCGGCCTGAAAGACGCCCTCAAGGTGTTGCTGAACCCCAAATACAATCTTTCCCAGGCGAGGGAGTATTTGACGGAAAAGGGGCCGAAAACGGCCGAGGTTGCGGAATTGTTGGAATTTTTAAAGACGTCGGAACGCGGCGTGGTGCTGAGGTAGATTACTTCGCGTTCACAATTTCGATCTTGGCCGGGTCCGCGTTCCCGGCTCCCACGAGGGCGGCGCCGGCGATGTGGGGGACGTTGCCGATCCTCGGGATCGGGGGAACCCCCGGGCCGGGGTTGGCGCGAAGCTTTTCGAAACGATCCAAGGCCATGGCATCGAGGGCCACGGGGTCTTTCGAGGCGAGGAGGATGCCGGGTGCGGTGGCATAGTTGGCATCAAAAGAGCGGTTGCCGGCAAATTTCACGATCAACCCGTCGGAAATATGGAGCACCGTTTTCGGTTTCAGCGGATCGCTCGTGAGGATTTCCCCGATGGAGGTGTCCTGATCGGCGTTGGGTTTCATCAGGCGGCGGGTGTTGTCGACGCTGCCCAAGGCGAGGGAGGCGCAGCAACCAAAGATGCCCAGATCGGGATCACTGGTCATGGTGCCAAGGTTCACCACCTTCACGTCTTTCCGGGTCACCAGCTTCGAGTAGTAGGACCAGTAGGGGGTGCGGTCGGCAGAGCCGCCCGACTTCGGCGAAGGCAATCCGTCCATCAGGGCAGGCTGGAACTTGAGATCGCCGTAGATCAGTTCCCCCATCGTGGGATTGAAGTAGGGTGCGGTGTCCGGATCCCAACCCAGGCCGGGGGTATCGGAGGTGGCCCCGGCGATCACCGCCCGGGTTTGGGGTTTTCCTTTGCCCGTGGATACCGGAAATCCGGATCGGGTCAGATCCCGTTCCAGCTTGTCCCAGACGATGATGGATTCCGGTTTTACGCCGGCATCGATCAGACTGCCGGTCACGGCATCGACCACCTCGGAGGCGGTGCTGGTGCGGGCATCGCCCAAGGCGGCGATCTTCACGGCAACGGTGTCATCGGGGGAGACGCCCAGATCCTTCCACGCATCCGCCGGCTTGTCCTTGCCGGTGAGAGTGGTGAGGAGCGAGGCCACGGCCTTTTTGACCGCCTCGGGCTTGGGATCGTAGTTATTGAGAAGGTTGGGGTTCTCGAGGTAAGCGACGCGGGATTTCGAGCCGGAATCCTGGGCAAAGAGGCAGGCGCTGAGGGCGAGGATAGAGAAGATGGGATATAGGATGGAGATGGGCCGGCAGGTGGAAGGCGAGGGGTGCAGGGCTGGCGGGTTCACGGAGTTATTAAGATGGGGGAAAGGGGTTTGGTGGGCAACTGGCGGGAAACGGTTTGTTTCCCCGGCAACAGCTTGGAAAACAGGGGGATGGGATTTTCCGCCGATATCGTCGAAAGGGTTCGCCGTGCCAGCGACCTTGTGGAGGTGGCCGGCACCTACGTCCAGCTCCGGCGGGTGGGGGTGAATTTTCGTGGGTTAAGTCCCTTCAAAAAAGAGAAGACCCCCTCCTTCTACGTCCATCCGGACAAGCAGTTTTTCAAATGTTTCAGTTCCGGCACGGGGGGCGACGTGTTCCGATTTGTGATGATGATGGAAGGGCTGGATTTTCCGGCGGCGGTCCGCCGGTTGGCCGAGCGGGCCGGGGTTCCTTTCGAGGAGGAAAAGGGGGCGGGCGGGGGTGGCACCGGCGGCGGCGGAGCGGAGCGGGAACGCTTAAGGCAGATCCACGCCTCCCTCGCGCTTCATTGGCGCGACCTGCTCCTCCATGATCCTGCGGCCGAATCGGCCCGTGCCTATCTCAAGGAGCGGGACATCCCTCACGAATGGATCCCGAGATTTGGTTTGGGGTATGCCCCGGCGGCATGGACGGCCACGCTCGACTGGGGAAAGAAGAATGGATTCAGCGAGGAGGAGATGATCGCCTCCGGCGTGGCGCTGAAGGCGCAGACCGGACGGGTCTATGACCGATTCCGTAACCGTCTGATGTTTGCCATCCATGACGAGGGTGGCCGGGTGATCGCCTTCAGCGGACGGGTGTTGGCCGGAGCCGCGCCGGACGAGCCGAAATATGTGAATTCTCCCGAGACCATGATCTTCAAAAAAGGAAAGGTGCTGTTCGGTTTTGACCGGGCCCGGCGGGCCATGGCCGAGACGGGCCGGGCGATCGTCTGCGAGGGGCAACTCGATGTGTTGCGGGCGCAGGCGGCCGGTTTTGCCGAGGCGGTGGCCCCGCTGGGCACCGGCTTCACGGAGGATCACGCCAAACTGATCGGACGTTTCGCCAAGGAGATTGTCATCTGTCTGGATGCCGATGCCGCCGGGGACCGCGCCGCCGGCCGTCTTGGCGGCGTGCTCGTCGAGGAGGGGCAGGGGTGGGGAGGGATCGCGAAGGCGGAACTGGGAGTGAAGGTGGTCCGCTTGCCCCGCGGGGATGATCCCGATTCGCTCATCCGCAAAGGCGGTGCCGATGCCTTCCGGACCAAGCTGGAAGAGGCGGTCGACTTCCTTGATTTCTTCGTGGATTGGCAGTCGAAGCAGGAGGGTGACAGTCCGGCAGGAAAGCGAAAAGTGGTGGAGGCGGTGGCGGCGTTGCTCGGGAAAGTGGATAATGCCGTCAGCCGCACGGCTTTGGTCACCCAAGCTGCGATGAAACTCGGATTGGGGGAGGCGCTGGTGCAGGCCGAGGTGGAAAAGACCCGGAAACAGGTGCATCTGCGCGGGGATCGTGCGGCCGCGGAAGCCAAGACCTCGACCCCCATCGGCCAGGCTCTGGAAGTTCATCCCGTCGTCCGGGAACTGCTCTTGCTCGTCTTGGGTGCGCCTTCAAGATTGCCGGAGGTCGAGCGGCGCGTGGATGAGGTTTGGCTGAAGAATCTCGCCGGAGAGGAACTTTATTTGAAGATTCGCGATCTCTATCGGGACGATGCCTGGACCGGCTTGGCCGATCTTCTGCCCCATCTCAACGGGCTGGAGCAGGACTTTGTCACCGGGTTGGAGGCGGGTGTCTGGGAAAAACACCCCGAGAACGACTGGGACGGGGCCTTGGAACGGTTGGCCTGGAGAATGGAAGGTGACTTTTTGAGGCGGGAAGCCGAGACGCTGACGGCACGTTTGAAATCCTTGAATCAGGGGGATCCGCATGTGGCCGAAGTGCTTCGCCAGCAAGGGGAACTGCTCAAGAAAAGGGCGCGTTTGACACACGGGGCCGTCAAAGCTAATTCTTAACGTTTATGTTTGATTCCTTTTTCGTTGATTTGGAGTGGGTTTCAGCGTGAAGAAAGTCGCCAAAAGCAAAGCCCCCAAGGCACCCAAACTTGCTGCCAGCCGGGCGAAAATCGCGGCTCCTGCGGATGGCGAGGCCGGTCCGGGAGAGGAACCTTCCGAAGCGGAATTGATGGCGGTGGAGCAGGAGGCCTCGGAGTCGACCAACGGCTCGGTCGATCCCAATGCCAACGGCATCACCAATCTCGCCCAAACCCCCGAAAAACAGGAAAAGCTGCGCGAGCTGATCAAGCTGGCCCGGGAGCAGGGCTACCTGACGTTCGACGACCTGCACGAGGCCCTGCCGGAGACTGTGAACCAGGCCGAGCAGGTCGAGGGGGTTCTCGTTTTTCTGCGCACGTTCGAGATCGACGTCATCGAGGCCAGCGAGGTCGACCGGTATAAAAAACCGGCCCGGGATGAGGAGACCGGCGAGCCGGTGGTCGAGGACAAGGCGGAGAAGCTCGACATCCTCGATGATCCCGTCCGGATGTACTTGCGGCAAATGGGGCAGGTTCCCCTGCTCACGCGGGAGCAGGAGGTGGAGATTTCCAAGCGGATTGAGGAAGCGGAGATCGGCGCGGTCCAGCACCTGCATAAATTCGGTTTCATCGCCAAGGAGTACGTCTCTCTCGGGGAGAAACTGCTGAACTCCCGCGAGCGTTTTGACCGCGTCATCCAGGACAAAAAGATCGAGGGCCGCGAAAAATATATGGCGGCCCTCAAGGGTCTTGTCCGCCAACTGCATCAGACGCAGGAGAAGGCGCACAAGGCCTACGGTCGCCTGATGGAGGCCCGTTCCGGCATTGCCCGGCAGCGCGCCGGCAACGAGCTGAAGAAGCTCCAGGAAGCGATGGAAAAACTTTTCGTGAAGTTTTACTTCAAACAGAAGGTTCTGGAGGAGTTCACCGCCGTCTGTGAGAACACCCATCGTTCCCTGCAGGACAAGACCTCGGAACTGGAGTCGTTGCTCAAGTCCAAATCCCGCAACCGGCCCAACGATGTCCGCAAAAAGACCCTCAAGGAGGAAATTGAGGAGCTGGAGCACAGCTCGCGCCTGACCCGGGAGGAGTTCTTTGCCCACTACCGTGACCTGCGTGAATGGGTTCGCAAGGGGATGCGCGCCAAGACGGAGATGGTGGAGGCTAACCTGCGCCTCGTGATCTCCATCGCCAAGAAGTACACGAACCGCGGCCTTTCCTTCCTCGACCTGATCCAGGAGGGGAACATGGGTCTGATGAAGGCGGTGGAAAAATTCGAGTACCGCCGCGGCTACAAATTCTCAACCTACGCCACCTGGTGGATCCGGCAGGCGATCACCCGGAGCATCGCCGACCAGGCCAGGACGATTCGCATCCCGGTCCACATGATCGAGACGATCAACAAGCTGATGCGGGTGCAGAAGCAATTGGTGCAGGAGTTCGGCCGCGAGCCCACCCCCGAGGAGGTGGCCGACGAGACCGGCATGCCGGTGGAGAGGGTGCGCGCCGTTCTCAAGATGGCCCAGCAACCGATCTCCCTGCAGGCGCAGGTGGGCGACAGCGATGACACCACCTTCGGCGATTTCATCGAGGACAAGAGCGCGGAAAACCCGTCCGACATGACGGCCTACTCCATGCTCAAGGAGAAGATCAAGGATGTGCTCGACAGCCTGACCGATCGCGAGCGGGCCGTGCTCGAGCAGCGGTTCGGTCTGGTGGACGGCTATTCCCGGACGCTGGAAGAGGTGGGGCGCCAGTTCAAGGTGACCCGTGAGCGCATCCGGCAGATCGAGGCCAAGGCGCTCCGCAAGATGCGCCATCCGACCCGCATCCGCCACCTGCGCGGATTCCTGGAGAACGAGCACCAGCTCTGAGCGTTTCCGTCGGACTTGAGTCCGGTTTGATTCAATTTATTCTCAAAACCAAGGGGGCATAGCTCAGCTGGTAGAGCGTCTCGTTCGCAATGAGAAGGTCAGGGGTTCGACTCCCCTTGCCTCCACTGAAACCTTTCCACTAAATCCCCGGCCAACCGGGAACGGTTCGTTCCAGATACTTTTTCAAACTCTGCCAGGCAGCGTCGTGGCGGCCCTCGGCTGTTTCCACCTGCGAACGGAGCCACCAGAAATAGACGGGGGCTTCGGGCCGTTCGGTGACCTTTTCGAGAACCACGCGAGCCCCGACCAAGTCCCCGCTTTTTCTCCGGCTCTCCGCCAGCACGTAGGCGGCGCCGTAATCGCGCGGGCTGCGATACCAACGGGATTCGGCCTGATTGGGGGGACAAGGGTCATCAGGTAATGAGGGAGAGGGTTGGTAGGTTTGGACCAACTCCGCTGCCTCTTTTGTTTTTCCGGCTTTGGCACGGAGCTGGGCCAAGAGGGGCCAACCGGCTTTCCACCAATCCGATTTGGTTTCCAAAACCGGATCGAGGGATCCGGGCTCTCCCCGCCGGGCCCAGGTGAGCAGCAGGGAGGCGAGGGATTCGCGCGACCAGCCCTCGAGGTCCGGATTCCCGGCCAACAGAGCGGCCAGAGCTGGCTGGAACGACTCCGCAGGCAGGGCGGCGAGGTAGGCTGAGATCAGTCGTGGTTGATTTTCGATCAGGGGAAAAATCAAGGGGCGCAGCCCCGGAGAAAGCGTGGACATGCGGTTCATGTGCTCGAGGACCCGTTCCGGTCCGCGGTCGTTCGCCTGATAGGCCTCGGCCCGGCGGAGGGCTTCGCGGTAGGCGGGCAAGGCGAGCTCCGGTTGACGGGGAAGAATTTCAATCCAGGCAGAAGCTTGGTCGAGGGGGACAGTCACAAGGAAGGGTTCGAGACGGGACTGGATTTCGAATTCGGCGGACGTTTCCTTTTCCGAATCCTCAAAAAAGAGGAGAGCCTTGCCGTGCAGGAACCGGAGGACCTGGTCATAGGGTGCCACGGCAAGGCCCCGCTCGGCCGCCTGCAGGGCTTTTTCCACCGCGCCTGCTTTCCATTCCACTCCGACGGCAGCTTTGGCCCGCTCGGCGGCAACCGTGGCCGGCCAGTTTCGATCCGAGGCCACGCCCCAGGCCCAAAGCAAGGAGACCAGCAAAAGACCGGCGCCGGCGACACGGAAAAACCAGTTCTCGATGGCGGAGACGGGTCGGTCCTCTCCCTCCTTTTTCCGGGCGCAAACCAGGCCGGCCACCATCAGGATCGGCCAGACGGTTCCGATCCGGTGCCCCGGGACATCGAGGAAGGAGTGCATTCCAAACGCCAGGACCGCGGCGGCCCCGGCCGAGCGGGTGATCCAGCCTTCTTTGTTCCTTCCCGGTCTGGCCTGGAAGAGGAGATAGATACACCCACCGATCAGGATCAGGGTGGCCGGCCAACCGAATTCACAGGCAAACCAGAGCCAGTCACTCTCCGGGTGGGCGGCGATCGATTGAGTGCTGGAGGTCCTTTGGCGGTAGGGAGGATAGAAAGAGGCAAAATTTCCCGGACCGGTTCCGAGCCAAGGATGATCCGCGGAAAGGTCCAGGGCGTCCCGTTGCAACCGAAGGCGGAATCCCAGCGTGGTCTTGCTTTGGTTATTTTCGGCGCTCTCGGAGGAGGGAGCGAGCGTGGAGGCGCTGGCCTCTTTTTTGATCCGCTCCAGCGGTTTGGCGTCCTGGTAAAGGAGGGAGGTGGCGGCGAGGGCGGCTCCGGCGAGGAGAAAGATGCCGACTTTTTTGTTGGGCCCCACGATGGCCTGCCCGATTCCCCAGGCGACCAGGCCGATGAACAGCACGGCCAATCCTCCCCGCGAGGAGTTGGCGGCGAGGCAGGTCAGGATGGCGGCCAAGCCGAGAAAGGAGATTCCGGCGGGGACAAAACATTTTTTGCGGATGTCGGCGTAGATCGTTCCGGCCAGCAGGATGCCGGCGACCGAAAGCCAGTTGGACATGTGGTTGGG
>Ga0214917_10003943_pt1 | contig 16826 bp, 14 predicted proteins | sample LL_1208_BB_MetaG_FD_177983 | JGI IMG/M metagenome (GOLD analysis project Ga0214917, IMG submission 177983) | Freshwater microbial communities from Lake Lanier, Atlanta, Georgia, United States - LL_1208_BB | ecosystem: Environmental > Aquatic > Freshwater > Lake | place: USA: Georgia | collected... | reverse complement strand
TCACCGGGTCCGCCAATTTGCTGCTGCTCCCCCGACTGGGCGAATCGCTGGCTGGGCGCATGACGATCGTCGATCTGCAGCCGCTGACCGCGTCCGAGCAGGAACGTGCCCCCGGTCGATTTCTATCGACTTGGCTTGCTGGCCGCCTCAAGCCGACGCTCGCTGCATCATCGGAGCCAACAGCCGCCCTGTCCCTCGCCGCGCGTGTCATTGCCGGTGGGTTTCCCGAACCAGCAACCCGTAATCCGGCCCGTGCACGCGCATGGCACCGTGACTACGTGCGCGCCTTGCTCGAGCGTGACGTGAACGACGTGGCCCGCATCAAGGAGCCGCGCGATCTTACCCGCCTGCTCTCGTTGTTGGCGCTGCGTACCGGCGAGCTGTTGAATATTTCAACCGTCAGCAACGAACTCGATATTCAGCGAGATACCGTGGAAAACCACCTCGCCGCCTGCGAACGGCTCTACTTGGTGCGCCGCCTACAGCCCTGGCATCGACATGCCGCCAAGCGGCTCATCAAGACGCCTAAGCTGCACTTCGTTGACAGCGGCCTCGCCGCCACGTTCGCCAACCTCGCTGTCGAGGACTGGCACGAGCAACGGGACCGCTTCGGCCACCTGCTGGAAACCTTCGTCCTCCAGCAACTGACGGCCCAGGCTGGCTGGACCGATCCCGACCTGAATTTCTGGCATTATCGGGACAAAGATCAGGTGGAAGTGGATTTCGTCATCACTCGCGGACGGCGCACATGGGGTGTGGAAGTGAAAGCCACTGCGACCCCGACCCATGCCGACATTTCCGGCCTCCGGCGCCTTGCCGCGCAGTGTGGTGACGATTTCGCGGGTGGCGTACTGATCCACGCCGGCGCCCATTTGATTACGCTCGGTGATCCACGGTTTCTTGCCGTGCCTCTGGCGAAGCTGTGGGAGATGTAGTTCACCCCTGCGTGATGCTGCAAAAACCCACCGCTAGAAGAGGCCAGGATTTCCGCCGCTGGAGTGAAGGACCAGGGCAACGGCGGACGCAGCGCCGCCTCGATCGAGCATGTGCATGACGAGGTGAAGGACGCCTTGGGGCAACATCGCTGACCAGTCGCGAAAGTCGCGAAAGTCCGGCTCGCTAGTCCCTATCGAGAGAACTTACGGTTCCGACTATGCTTCCCACTGTGTTTCGGCCCGGCCAGCGCTTGGAACCGTTCACCCGGGCCGTTGCAGCCAAATTGCCTGACTCACTGGGTCTCAGGTCAATGCTGGCTGGGCTGCTCTGGCTCACTCTTCATCTGACGTACACCCAGGCTCAGACGGTGTACCAGAACAACTTCGAAGCCGCTGGAAACGCGGGTTCCGAATGGCAGCCCGCGTCGTTCGCCACGACGCCGAAAGGCGCGCGGCGTTTCATTGGGCGTTTCGCCAACGAAGGCACCACGTTGACCCTCGGCAATCTGCCGGCGCACTCGGCCGTCACGGTGAGCTTCGACCTGCTGGTGATCCAATCCTGGGATGGAAGCAACACGGGGTTCGGACCCGATTTGTGGGAATGGAGCGTGGGCGGTGAGCGGACGCTGCTGCGGGCCACGTTCAGCAACAGCAGCGACGCCGGTCTGCGACAGAGCTATCCCGATTCTTATCCCTACAGCCTCAACGCGGGCGGCACCGGGGCGGCTGAGCGGAACACGCTCGGCTTTCCAACCGTGCCGAGTTACTCCGGCGGCACGGATTCTGTGTATCGGATGACAAATACCTTCGCGCATTCAGGCGGCCGCCTGGTGCTGCGATTTGGCGCCGGAGGGCTCGAATCGGCGGTCAACGAAAGCTGGGGTTTGGACAACGTGGTCGTCACGGTTTCGCAACCGCCCGGGGGTGTGGTCGAGTGGTCCGCCCCGGTCTTTGATATCGGTGAGACGAACACGGTGGCGACAGTCCAGGTGCGCAGAAGCGGCGCCACAAACCTGCCGGTCTCGGTGGCGTTCGCAACGGCTTCCGGTACGGCGATCGCGGGCGCGGATTTCGTCACCACGAGCGGCGTGCTCGAATTTGCCGCAGGCGAATCGCTCAAGACGCTGTCCATCCCGCTTCTGGACGATACCAACCCCGAGAATGACGAGAGCTTCGTCCTCACACTGCGCGATCCCAGTGCCGGCGCGGTCCTTGGCCTGCCTTCGCGCGCCTGGGTGACGATCCAGGATGACGAACGGGCCAACCCGCTGTTCAAGCGGGTGGAATCCGGGCCACTGGTCTCCGGCGGCAGCGGCGCACTGGCTGCGGCGTGGGGCGACTTCAACGGTGACGGGAACGAGGATGTGTTCATTCCCAATTGGGCGGGCGGGCGCAATTCGCTGTTCCGCGGGAACGGAGATGGCACCTTCACGGCCATCACCAGCGGCAGCGTGATCTCCGAAGGAGGGAGCTCGACGGCGGGAGCGTGGGCCGACTACGACAACGATGGTGATCTCGATCTGTTTGTGACCAATTTCGGGGCGAACTTCCTCTACCGGAACAACTGGAACGGAATGTTCACCAAGGTGACGAGTGGGGCGGTGGTCTCCGAACAGGGCAGCTGGCAGGGTTGCGCCTGGGGTGATTACGACAATGACGGCTGGGTGGATCTTTTCGTGGTGAACGATGCCGGAAACAACGCGCTCTACCGCAACAACCGCAACGGCACCTTCACCCGGATCACCACGGGATCCCCGGTACGGGATGTCGGCGCGTCCACCGCATGCGCCTGGGGCGATTACGACGGCGATGGCTGGCTCGACCTGGTCGTGGTGAACCGTTCGGGCGTGAACAATTTCCTCTATCGCAACAACCGTGACGGGACGTTCTCAAAGATCACCGCCGGGGCGGTCGTGACCGACGGCGGCAATTCGTACGGAGTCGCATGGGCTGATTATGACAACGACGGCGACTTCGACCTGCTGGTGACCAACTTTGATGAGGCGAATTTCCTCTACCGTAATGATGCGGGAACGCTCGTGCGCGTGACCCTCGGCAGTCTGGCGCGCAGCTCAGGACTATCGCTCACGCCCGGCTGGGGAGATTTCAACAACGACGGCCTGCTCGATGTCTTCATCAGCACCGTCGCGCCGGGAGGAATGCTCTTCCAGAACGAGGGATTTTCGTCAGGTGCATCCACTTTCAGCCGGATCACCCAAGCGATGCCCGCGCGCGAACTGCTCCCCTCCAGCAGCGTCACCTGGCCGGATCCGAACAACGATGGATACCCCGACCTCTTCGTGCCGACCTACTCCGGACTGAGCAGCGGTCTTTATTTGTCGAAGCCCGGCACCAATCACTGGCTCAAAATCCGATGTCTGGGCGCGCTGTCGAACCGGGCGGGGATCGGCGCCGTCGTGCGGGTGCGCGCCATGATCGGAGGCGAACCGCGCTGGCAGACTCGCGCGATCGGCGGCGGCAATGGCAGCAATCAGGATGGACTGATCGCAAGCATCGGGCTGGGGGATGCAGCGCAGGCGGATCTGGTGGAGGTCCGCTGGCCTTCCGGTGTTATCCAGCGCCTCCGCAATATCGCGCCGGACCAGTCCCTCACGATCCGCGAGGAACTATCGCTCGAGCTGCTGACCGGCCCGGGGGAATTTCAGATCGAGGGCCGCACCGGCCAGCGCTATCGGATTGAGACCTCCAGCGATCTCCAGACCTGGACCGAGGCAGCCGTCCTCACGAACGACCTCGGAAGCGTGCGGTTCGCCGATCCGAACACCAGCGGGCAAGCACTGCAGTTTTACCGCGCGATCCTGTTGCCGTGAGCGCCATGCCACTGGCGAGAGAGCCGTCGCTGCGACAATGGCGGGCTTCAACGGTTCAGAACGGCAGCCACGGTCGTTCGAAGATCCGCTCCACAATCTAGCCCGTGCGAGCAACGCGATGCCTGCGGAACCAAGCCGCCGCATCAGCCTGGAGTGGAACCACAATCGTCGGTCCAGGAACGCCAGCACCTGGGCGGTGCCTCTCGTCTCCAAGCGCTCATGGGAGTCTCAGGCCGAACCACAACAGGTCAGCGACCCTGCTCAACGGACGCAACGAGTGCCACCACCGCGATCCCGCACAGGCGGAACCGAGTTCGCTGCAGCGGAAGGCGACGGCAATTGTATCATAAAAAATCAAGCTCGTGGCGTCCGTAATCCCGTGTATGTGGCTTTGATGGCGACGTGGTTTTTCATAAAATACTGATTGATGCGAGGGCAAATCGTGTCCCGCACCTCATCTGTCAATGGCGTCTTCAAACCAGGAGGGCTGCCATCTGAAAACTCATGGTAATAAACCACCATCGGGCGCGCTCGCGTGTCCATCTCAAACCGGAACGTCTTATCGCCTTCACGATAAATGAGTGCCGCTGCTTTCGTATTTATCTCAACTGTGTAATCAGAAGTCATGGCGTGGTCTGCCGCCTAACGTAGTTAGGCCGCGTCTCCTTGATGGGCCGAATGGTCCCTGTTCGGGTATCCAATGCGTACTCTCTGCCACGCTCAGAGATAAATATCAATATGTCGCTTTGTACCGCCATGGACGTAATCCACTCGTAGTGCATACACTCGGTCCGACCAATGGGAATGGGAACGTACCAGTGCCGGAAAACTGTCTTCGTCCAAAGTTTTCGTCCTGTCTGAACGTCCCACGCCTCTACGTATGCTCGCAGCCCCTTGTCGTTTGGCACAACGTAGCGAACGCCTTTGTGAACGGTCGGCTCGATGATCGCCGCTGCAACATGCTTCGCCAGGGCCGATGGTACCGCTGAAATGAAGAGGAAGACGAAGATGTGAATGTAGTGGCGGATGCGCATAGCGGCCTAACGTTGTTTAGGCCACCTGAACGCAGCCTAGACCTTGGATCCTCGTCAAGGTCTTCGATCCGATGATGAGCCGCAACCCAAACCTATTCCTCCGCGATCGACTGTGGGTCCTTGTGGTTCTGTCGCCAATACTTTCTAAGTATTGACCAGTAAACTAGGGTCTGAAATGAGATGACAGAGACACCTTGTTTCCGATGTTCTACTGACCTTTTTGGAGCAGAATCTTTGAACCGGATCCAATGCACTCTTGGAGTATCCCTGCGGCCCAGTCCAAATCGATCAAATATGCGCTAGATCCAATGTCTCGCCGTGTCGGAACCACCCCATTCGCCAGATTTATCCTGTGAGAATATTCCGAAATGTATCCAACAGAATCCCTCACCTGTTCAGGAGGCCAACTCAAAGGAAGTATTGAATTGTCTGTCATCCAATAAACGTATACGCGAGAGACACCATCCGTCTTGACTACGGGCGAGATGAAAAAGACGTTGAAGTTCTCCTTGGCACACTGATCGGTTATTCCTTGAAGGAACGCGATCATGGCCGGCGACTGCGAAACTGCGGCGGATTTCTTACCTAGGCCAGTGCAGCCAATGCCCCAGATTAGCAAGCAGAAGAAGATTGGAACTGTTTTCATATGTGCGCTTGAGCCGGTTTCAATCCATTTAGACCACTAACCTCGGCCTGATTCCTGGAGTTTTGCTAAGATTCTCGATTCGATGACTCACCGCAACTCAAACCTGTTTGTCCCCTCGGTCCAACCGTCACCAGTTGAGATGGAACATGTGTCCACCACCCCGGATATTGCCACGACTGGTTCATTCGGTTCACCGTGGACACTGTGTCTGTGGGATCTCGATGAGTATGGTGCTGGAGCCGACTGCCCGCTCATAAATCACCAAATCAGCGAACGCTCGGCGAAGAAGCCGCTATTGCCGCTCCCTGATTCGCCGGCTTCACTTTATCGATGTAAGGCACAAGGCGGCTGGAGAAATCATCCCAAGTCACCAACTCGTATCCGAAGTGAGCGAGCACGATATCGTGCTCCTTCACATTATGTAGGTCCGCAGAACAAGAAGCTCTGGCCTCATACCCATCCCAAATAAAATATAGGCATCCATTTCCGCGGTTGATCCAATCTATCTGAATCTCAAGCCAACCATCACGAACTCTTGAATGCCAAATTGGTCGACTCGCGCTGATATAAAAAAGTGGATAATAGAAGCTCTTGAAGGCTGCTTTTGGGCCATCGTTAGTATTGACGAATTCTGGCTTTGCAAAACGCACAACAACGAAAGATGCCGTATATCCAATAGCAGCGACGGTCGCTACAATCGAGCATTTAATAAAATATTGCTTCATGTAACGAAAATCAATGTATAGACTGCAGTAGCGGAGCTCTCTCGAGTGTTCTTCATCACGTTCCGCTCATCTCCACCAAACCTCAACCCAAACCTGTTTCTCCCAATTGATTTTTGGTCGTGGACACCCTGACGAGGTAGAACTTGTGTCTACCACCCCGGATATAGCCACAGATCCCGACTCAACCGTTGATTGATCAACTGGCTTTGCTTCGTTTTGCAGCATGACACCGTTTACTGTTCGTCAATTGGTGGTTTATGTATTCATCCTCCGAGTGTCAACAATTAGGACCTCTCCTGATTTGATTTCTTCCCTCCAATCTATATCCCGAATCTCGGGTTCTTCATGGGGCCGAACCCTATGGAATCGCACAATTGGATCTAGCCCGTGAAAGTAAACTCTGAAATGCCAACGGGGGAAATCTTGCCTGAGTTTATGTGCCCAGGTGAAACATATTTTCCGTCCCAAATTGCTGGCCTCAATGAAGTCTGGATGGCGGGTATTAAAAAACGGCTCACGGCGGATTCGAGCACCATGGGTGAAATGATCTAGAATGTGAATGTGATTCTCGTCAAACTCTGTTCGAGTCCGAAATCTTGTGTCCACTTCAGCCGCCGCCACCTCTTTCAGAAGGACACCCCCTTTTACCACAGCGAACTCGGGCCAGAAGAGCGCCGCGACCTTTATGCCGGTGGAAATGCGTGGTTTAGTCATAGGAACTTTGACGGTCGAGGGTGGCTCATGATTCCGTTTCTGGGGATACGGAAAATTCCACTTGGTTCTTTCAGGAAGGCAACACTTTCCCGGACGAACCTCGATTTTCTCCGAGTTCTCACCCTGGGTCAGTCGGTTTTTCGATCCGGGAGTCACGGGTTCGAAGCACATGGGTGACCCACCGTTGAGGTTGGACAGGTACCCTACCCTGGTTGTAGCTGAGCAAGCAGGACACAGTGTCGAGTCGATGGTTACTGCCACGAATCCCCTTCCCACCCAGATCCTACCGTCACCTGTAGAGATGGAACATGTGTCCACCTCCCCCGATTTTGCCAAGAGTGGAACCTCTGAGAACGGGTCACACTTGGTAGACACTGGGTCACAACCCTTGAAAGCCAAGGTCCGCTACTTGGTCGGCGACAAAACCACAACAACAACGTTCCCTCCGGGTTCGCTGCAGCGCATGGTTAGGCGGCGGGCTCATTTTTCACTCTGCCTCACTCTGTGAAAATACTCCCGGTGCTCTGTGTCGCGTATGTGAATCCAGTACATCTCGGGGCCAACGAAGTGAACGACAAGCAGCCGGTCTTCCTTATCGAGGCGGTCGTGAATCTTGAGAGTCACGGTGTCGGCATCTCGTCGGACGACGTGCAACGGGCTGCGCTCGACAACTCCATTCAACTCGGTCGCCACGCCCTTGTCATCGTAGGTGACTCTCATCCGACCAAAGAGCTGCGAGTATTTTTGCCAGTCCATCTGGGGGGCAATAGACTGGTTGTGACTGACTGTGGCCTGCAAATCGGAGACCCAACTGCCAGTGAGGCGGCTGTCGTGCGGCGGTGTGCAACCGGCAAGAATCGCGGTGAGAATTGCGAGTGTCGTGCGCATATGAGCCCAACGTTGTTTAGGCCGCCTAAAAGCAGCCTAGTTCCTGGAGTTTTGCCAAAATCCTCGTTCCCTTGACGGACCGCAACCGAAAACCGTTCTTCCCAATCGATTGTTAGTCGTAAACGCCCTGACGAGGTAGAACATGTGTCCACCTCCACGGTTACTGCCAAGACTGTGAACCTTCCGAAACCGGGTCTACCTTGCCTGACACTTGGTCACAGGGGGCCCGGGCCAACTGCCAAACGTGCGATTCGGACGTTCCAATCCCGGGGAACGGCCACTTCCGCTACTGGATGTTGACCCGAACGTGTTTCACTTTCGCCTCATCAGGACAAACGTAGAGGTGTTACTGCCGCCCTCGTTTCGAGAAAAACCAACTACGACCCATCCTTCTGCGCCCAACTTATTCAACTCCGCATCGGCTGCAGGCCGGTTACTAAGAATAACAGTCTTGTATTCACAATGTCCGGTATGACGAGGTGTGCTGCATCCGAAAGACAACATGGAACTCGCGACAACTGCCAGTAGTATTTTTGGAGTAGTATTCATAGTGTGATTGAACAAACGGGGTGAATCTAATTCAGAAATTGTTCCCTGACTCCGTTTTGAAAGTCGTCTGCCCCTTGGAGGGACGCATCCAAAATTCGGAAGGGTTTCGTTAGGAGTGATGGTTGACAAGTTGGTTCACTTACCCAGGTGGTGTTCCTTCCGAGAAGGGGGCTGATAATTCCGTTTCTGGGGATACGGAAAAATCCAACCCATTCTTTCAGAAAGGCAAAACTTTCCCACAAAATCTCAGGTTCATCCCTGTTTTCTCCAGATCCAACCGTCACCTGTAGAGGTCGAACATGTGTCCACCTCCCCGGTGGTCACGGCCACAACCAGGGTTGTTTGCCGAATCCTCACGATTGGATACGGGTGATGGGAGACCGTTCTTTCAAGAGAATCACAGAATTTGGACTAGCTCATGTGCTTCTAAGGATCCTCTCGGAACGTAATCCGTGGCTTCATGACTTCGGGCCAGTGGGGGTAACCTGAGGCGACGGAACCTTGAGGCGCAGCTCGCCGAGGTCGATGGGGCCGGAGTCTGGCGGCACGGTCACTGAAATAGGCCTTGGCAACTCGAGCAGGCCGGGGGTGAACGCGCTGATTTGTCCCGGTGCTGGGCGACGGATCCATTTCGCCTGAAGTTCGTAGGTACCGGGTTCCACCGCATCGATCGCAAAGGCACCCGAGGCATCGACGATGGCCGGCAAAAAGCCCGCGCGTTGCTCTGTTTGCGGAGAGGCTGGAGCAACTGAACGAGCTCCAGTAGGGGGCGTGGGCTGACCTGTGGCCATCAAGACGACATACCAAGAACCATCGGGTTGAGGTTGGAAACCGGCCGGAGGAGTCAGCTGGCCGGTCACCCGAGTCTTTCCCCCGAGAGTCACTTCCAGGTTCTCATCGGGCTTCACCGTGACGACCACGGACCGGCTCTCATAAGCTTGGCCGGATTGCTCGATGATGAGCTCCAACACCCGGATGGGGCCGGCTGGAACCTTGGAAAATTCGAATCTCCCCTCGGAGTCGGTTTGGGTTCTGAAAGCCAGGGCGATGCCAGACGGGTCTTCCTGCTGCTTGTTCAGCAAAATGACCTTGCCCTTCAAGGCACCCGGGTTGCCAAGGATTTGGCCACGGATCCGTCCCCAGGGCACCAGTGGCAGGACGGTATCGGATTGCAGTCGGGCCCATGAGGTCTCGGAAAAGCCGAGGGTTCCACGAGATCCCACCGCGACGATCCGTTCGACCGTCAGGTCCTTCTTCTGTAGCCTCACTCGCCCCTCCTCATCCGCCTGATGGATCGCCCTGAATCCCTCACTGCCGGGCTGAGTCATCAGACCATCGGGGCCCAAGAACACCTGGCTGCCGGGCGGCAGCAATCCGATCGACGCACCGGGTGCAGGCCGTCCCGCTGCGTCCACCACGGTCACCTCGAGGGTCTCGGTGCGTTGCAGTGAGACATCGAGAGGCACCACACCTTCGTCGTACCGAATCGCCCGGCTGATCACGCGTTGGTAGCCGTCGGCCTCGAAGCGGATGATCAGCTTCGGATCGTCCATGCCATCCATGATCGGCTCTTCCAGCACGTGTCGGAATCGACCGCCCGAGAACGTGGGTGACAGTTGATCAAGGCCGCTGACCTGGATATGGGTCTTACCCAATCGCGGATCGAACGAAGTCCAGCCCAGAGCGAGGCGAAAGCGGGGGATCGGTTCCCCAGTCTCGGCATCGGTCACCGTGCCCTGAAGCACCAAGGCCGGGTTCAGCACGATGTCGTGTTCCTGGTCGTCGGCCGGGACGCGGACCCCGTTCCTGCCAATGAACCCCGTCACCGAGATGTCGAACGCATGAGTCCCGGAGGGAGCGTTGTCCCACACCACCCTCCCCTCGGAATCGCTGAGCTCCCGGAATGAGGCCTGAGGTTGGGGCGTAGTGTTCGAAGTGCCGTCCACCGAGATGGGTGCGGTGGTCAGGTGGACCATGGCGTTGGATACAGGCGTGCCATTCGTGCTCACCACCCGCATCCGGAGAGGAACCCCATGAGCTAGAGCGATCCGGACAGGATCGTTGCTCTTGCTGAGCGTCACCGCGAGCGTCTTGGCCGCGAACCCCTTGGCCTCCGCCGTGAGTACGGTCGGTCCTATCGGTCCGCCGTGTACCCGAAACTTGCCGTCGAGGTCGGCCCGCGTCTCGCGGCTTGCGATCATGTCCCGGGGCCCCACCCGCACCCGCGCCCCGGCGATCGGCGCACCGCCTTCTTCCACAACCACGCCTTCCAACACGGAGGCGGTTTTCAAGCGGAAGACATGCTTCAGATCCTGAAGTTCCCGCTCGAACGCGTCACGGTTCAGTCCGGGTTGACCGACATGGCCCACCGTCTCGGAGGGTTGGAACTCGGGATGCATCGCCATGCCCCAGATCAATGGCAGCATCGAGGCCGCAATCCGCTGGAGCCTCCATTGGCCGAGCCTGTCAGTCGTGGTTTCTACCGTAACGAATTCGTGGCTTTCACCGGAAGTGTTCATGCCCGATCGGTCCGAGTGACCCCACAGTACCGTCGCACCGGAGGCGGGCCTGCCGTCAGGATCCAAGACCGTGCCTCCGATGAGGATCGCCCGTTCGAGCCGGACCGTCCGTTGCTTGGGAATCGGGTTCCCTTTGTCGGGATCCCAAGTGAGGCGGGTGTCAGCGAAACCCTCGAGAACACATTGCAGGGTGAGATGGGTGGTTCCCGGAACGATCGATATCTTGGCTTCACCCTTCTCTGATGCCTTGAATTCGGCCTGGGTGAAGTGGTTTCCCTCGGCTCCTCGATAGCTGACCGTCACGTTCGGCACCGGTTCACCGGCGTCTTTTGTAACAAAGGTCAGGAGTAATCCTGATCCATCGTTGAGGGTGCCACTGCCGACCGGCGCGTCTGCCGTGTCGGCACTGGATATGCCTCCGCTCTGAGCTCCGTCTGCTGCGGAGTGCGAGCCCGAGTTGAGTGAACCGGAAGATGGTACGGTCTGGGTGGCAGGGGTGGCGCTGGCATTCTTTGGGGTGTTCCAGTCGACCCCGCGATTCATCCACATCAGCCCACCGATGCCCACGATCAACAGCAGCGCCACCGCCCAAGACCATCCAAGACGGAATCGCGGAGAGGTGACAACAGCCCTGCCGGTGGGTCGCACGATACCTCGGGTGCCGCGTAGGATGTTTTCGGTGATGGACGGCGGTGTAGCGGCAACGGCATGCGCTTCCACCAGAATGGCCAGACCGGCAGCGGCCGAAGTGATGCCGCGCTGGGCCAAGGATTCGCGAAGACGATCGACGGCTCGATTGACCCGCTTCTGGGCTGCCTCGCTGCTGATGCCGAGGGCCTGTGCCATCCCTTCGGCAGACTTGCGCTCAAAGTAACGCAGCATCACGGCATCTCGATCCGAATCGCTCAAGGCACCGAGGGCTTCGTCGAGATACGGAGCGATGGTCTTCCAAGTGGCGTCGGATTCATGGCCGAGCAAGTTGTTCATTGCAGAGATCTGCTGTTCACGGTCAAGGCGACGCTCGATGGTGCGCACCGTTTTGATGGCGAGATTCTGTGCGGTACGGTGAAGCCAACCCGACAACACCGAGCGATGAACCAGATCCGGCGCGCTCTTCGCCAAGGCCACAAATGTCGCCTGTGTCACATCTTCTGCCAGATGCCGATCCCGAACCATCCGCAGCGATGCGGAGTACACCAGGTCCAGATGGCGACTCACCAATTCAGAGAAGGCTTCCTCCGAATCCTGTTCGACGTAGGCATGCAGAAGTTGTGGGTCGGTATGGTCGTTCACCTATAGAATATTACCCGCCATGGCCTGAATCGGACAGGAGTGGTGCCGACGGGCAATGCCGAGCCGTTCAGAAACTTCTGGGGCACAGGTTCACCCGCGACTACGGGGGCAACTGAAACCGGCCAGCGACGACACCGGGAACCGTGAGATCCTCGTCCAATGCCTCCCAACGAAGGGCGTATCCATCCAGTTCCAACCGGACCTCCGCCCACTGATCGTCTGTGGCGCCAGCGAGGATCCGGAATCGGTCGGCAGGAAATCCGACGATCCGTCCGTCGTGCAGTTCGATGAACACGAGGCGTCCTTCGGTCCACACGCGCACGGCCGTGGGCTCAATCGCCTGCACGATTTCAGCGGTGGTGGTGCTCATGGAAGGAGTTCCTCAGCAGGGTTTCGTTCTCGAAAACCAATCGTTCCATTCGCCTGACAAAGACCAGAGACACGATCACAGCAATTCGAGGTTTCATGGGGTTTAGTCCAGTTCACCGTGCCTGACACGCGAAGCTCAACGAGCGGATCCATCGGTCGTTGGTTGGGTTTTGGAGCGGGAACGCGGAGGTTTCCCGGCAATGGCCAAACCGTCGGGTTGACCGCGACGCTGGCGATGCAACAGACAATGAACACGGGCCAGACCGGGACGCAGGCTGCGACGACAGGTGCACGCGATCCCCACCCTGCCGGATACGATCTCTTCCAGAAGGCGCTGGGCAACCGGGTAGTCGCCGTCGACGTTCGCCGCCTTCAACAGCTTGAGCGCCTCACGGCGGGAGGAATCGGACTCGTCCCGCAGCATGATGGTGGAAAGCAGATACAGGGCCTCCTCGCGACCGTTCTCACTGATGTGATTGGACCCAATCGCACTCCGATACATCTGTTCAGCCGAAATCAGATCACGCCTGACACCCGCATCGTGTTGCAGGCAATAGGCGTAATCCACCATGGCGTCGCCATCGCCGGCCATCGCCGCCTTCTTGAACCATCGAGCGGCCAGGCCGGGGCGACCCAAAACTCGATAGGCCACCGCGATATTGGAGAGGGCCGTGGCGTCGCCTCGCGCTGCTTCGGAGCGCCACTTCTGAATATCACGAATCCAACGTTCTACAGTGGTCATGGCCATTCAAGAGGCTGCCATATCTTCTCAAGAAAATCACCGACACTGCGACCCTATGACGGTATCCAGGCAGACGATAGAGATCGCACGTCGAACCTGCGTCCGTCAGGGGTGGCCATTGCTACGGGACCCTGGCTCTGAGTTGCGTTTGAAGGGCCTGCGGGAGACCGGACTTCCGCAGCCACGCGGTGGCGTCGGCGGGATTGGATCGGCCCCAGCGTTGGAAGACCGAGTCCAGCAACTCGGCGCGGGTCTGGGGGTCGGTGACCCTCAGTCCCAGGTTTGCGGCATCGCTCGCTGAGTTGTTCATGCGCTCGTGGATGATGCCGATCAGCGCCTGATCCCGCAGGGGAGGTTCGAGGCGATTGAGCGACGTGGTCGCGCTCTCGAACTGGTTGATGGTCCAAGCCCGGTAAATTTCCCGGATTGCCATCGATCGTTCACCGCCCTGTGGCAGCGAAGCAGCCCAGTCCATGGCATCTTCAGGATGGCGAGTCCCCCACTGGAACCCCACCGTGGCGACTGTTTGGCCACGGACCAGCGGGTTACTGATCTTGAGGGCCGCGTTGGCGGCGGTGAGCGGATCGGCGGGCACGGAAGCCGGCAAGGCTTGCTTGAGTCGGGCTTCCAGGGCTTCGGTCGGAACCAGACTCCGCAAGGTATCCAACCCGGCCGATGGCTCGGCAGTCACCCAGAGTTGAGCGAACTCAAGTCGCTCCGCGGGTTGGGTGACCGTGGGCAAGATCTCCCGAATGAAGGCCGCGGCTCCGACCGGATCGGTTTTGATCCAAGACTCGGTCCCTCGAAGGAGGGCCTCAGATCCCATGCCCTGCTGCCATCTCGCTTGAGCCCAAGACACTGCCGATCGCGGATCGCGGTTGGCCCATTCGGCCGCCAGCACCGGGGCCCATGGGCTTTGATCCTGGGATGACAACCGCTCGAATCGGGCCACTGCGGAAGTGGGGGCCACCTCCGCCAGACGCTTGAAGAGGTTGCCGAGAACATCGGGTCCGGTTTGTGCGAACTTTGATTGATCCACAAGCCATTCCAAAGCGGCCATAGGGTCGACCTGCGTCCAGGCGTCGACGAGCCGCGTCACCAGAGGACGCGCGATGGGTTCGGGCAGTCGCTCAATGAGCGTGGCACCCAATTTGGGGTGATTGGTGATCCACCCCATATACTGGGCAACCTCCTCTGGATCATCGACCCCTGTCCAAGCTTCACGGGGAATGGCATCGAACAGTTTCAACCCGAGGGCTGGATTCTGCCGCTGGACGATCCCCAGCAAGAGGATGCGGGTGGAGAGCCCGCCCATCCCATCCTGGAACGTTTCGTTGGGGAATTCAGCCAGCGCATCGTTCGGAGCGGTCGTCAACCATTCCAAATAGAGATGCACCATCAATCCCGACCGGCGCACCGGTTGTGAAAACGATCGCGCCCGCTCCAGCGCTCCCGCCACATCCGAACGCATCCACTCCAAGAGCAGCCCCTTCAGAGCCAAGAATTGGCTGTCACCCAACCTGTCGTGAGGATTGGTCGAAGTGCGTTCAGGGTCCGTCAGGAAGGCCCAAGCGGCGTCTCGGTCGGCGATGGCCCAGAAATGACCCAGGGTATCCAACACCGGCTCCAAGCCCGTTTCTGGAGTCAATCGCCCGAAGGCGAAGTCCCAGAAAGCGGCTCCGCAACCAGGCTCAGTGAGATCGGCGCTCCGGATCAGCTCCTGGATGAGCCGGACTCGCTCCCGTGGATCCAATGTCATCGACCCGATGGCCGCCAGACGCCGAAGCACCTCGTCGGTGCCCCATCCCGGTTGGGCCTGAACTGGAGCGCCAGTGCTTTCAGCCAGGTGGGAATCGACCGACTCCGACTCCTGGCTGCCGGTGGAAACCGCTGGGCTGGATTCCTGTCGGGAACGGAGTCGCACCGAGGCCACAACCCCGGCCACCATGAGAATGAGAACCCCAGCCACCCATCGCCCCGCGCGCGCCTGTGATCCCCTCGGCGCGGCCGAGGATTCTCCGGGTCGTCTCGGTGCTATGGGATCAGGCTTCACGAAGAGAATCGTTGGCCGGGACTGTCCGGAGTGGGTGTCATTGACCAATGCTTTTTGAGATTTACGTGAGATCCGCAACAGTTCTTTCAAAAATGTGACGGTGAATCGCCTGCTTTGTCTTTCATCCACTTTCCATGTCGGATTCCGGTAGTGACCGGCAGGTTTCCTGAAACGGTCAAAACCCCCTCGATCCCACGCCATGCAGGACGGTCAGTCCACAGACGAACAACTCCTCGAAGCCCACGTCGCTCGACACGACGAAGCGGCCTTCGCCGAACTCGTCCGTCGTCATGTGAATCTCGTGTACGGCACCGCCCTTCGCATCCTTGGCGACCCGCCGACGGCAGAGGAGGTCACCCAGAACGTCTTCATCACCCTCGCCAGGAAGGCGGGTTCCATCGGGACGGGCAGCGGCCTCGCCGGATGGCTTCACCGCGCCGCGATCCTCGAGGCCCGGCTCCGCCAGCGCACCGACCTGAGACGGCGGAACCGTGAGGAACACGCCACCCAACTCGGCACCGCCATGGACACACCATCCAGCACGGATCCACGCCCCTTCGAGATCCTCGACGATGCCCTCCTCGAACTCCCAGAAAAGGACCGGCAGACGCTATTCCTCCGCTACTTCGAGAACCGGCCGTTCCGGGAGATCGCGCAGCGGCTTGGGGTCGGCGAGGACGCGGCGCAGAAGCGCTCCGCCCGTGCGCTCGAAACCCTGGCCACGATCCTGCGCCGCCGCGGTGCTGCGACTGTCACGGCCTCGCTCGCGGCGAGGACCCTCGAGGCCGCAGCGCTCACCACCGCTCCTGTCCCGCTCGCCACCTCGATCACCACCGCCGCAATCGCCGCAGCAGGAGTCGCTGTCTCTTCCTCAGCCCTCGCAATCCTCGTCTCCCAGCTCATGGCCTACACCAAGACCCAGACCGCTGTCGCCTGCCTGCTCATCGCGGCCGTGCCGGTCGGATACCAATGGCATTCCGCCTCGACCCTGCGGCGGGCGGCGGCCGAGATCGCCCGGGATCTTGCCGCCACCACCCAGGCACTGACCCGTGCGGAGGCCGACGAGGCGGCCAACCAGCGCCGTCTCAAGGCACTCTCGGAACGTCTCGCCGAGACCCGTTCCCTGCTCCGCCGCGCCAGCGACCAGGTCGCGACCGCCGCCTCGGCACCGGACGCCTCGCTCTACCTGTGGTCGGACACCGCCTCTCACATCCGCATCCCGAAGTCGATCGCCCCCCGGCTCCGCCTCTCCGGGAGCGTCCCGGTTCCGACCTCGCCCGGAGACGCCCCGCATCGCGCCCCGATCCCGGCTGTGAGCGCCGACGGTTCCCTGGCTGAACCTCTCGCTGAAGCGCTTGGAGTGACCGAGGCTGAGGCCAACGCGATCCGCCAGGCCTTCGCGCAAACGGTCAAGGTGCTCCAAGAACAGGTCCACGCTGCCGCCTACGTGACCAATTGGGCCCCGGCACAAGTCCGATCCGATTCCAAACCGGCTGCAACCCTCATCACCCCGGCGCTTCCCGATCGC
>Ga0214917_10003940_pt1 | contig 16841 bp, 15 predicted proteins | sample LL_1208_BB_MetaG_FD_177983 | JGI IMG/M metagenome (GOLD analysis project Ga0214917, IMG submission 177983) | Freshwater microbial communities from Lake Lanier, Atlanta, Georgia, United States - LL_1208_BB | ecosystem: Environmental > Aquatic > Freshwater > Lake | place: USA: Georgia | collected... | reverse complement strand
TGCTGGTAAATTTTTATTACCTCTTATCTTCTGTTTTAATTTAATCTGTTTTTTTAAATTATTTTTATCTATTTCATTTATTGTTAATGGAGTATTTTTATTAACTCTTATAGTAGGTCTATATACTGGATATTCTTTATTCCCAATATCTCCCCATTTTTCTTTAAACCATCTTTTTAAATTTTTTGGTTTATTATCATCTTCATATTCCCCACCATATTTTTTATACATTTTTATAATATAACCGCTTTTATATGCACTAGGATGATCATAAACTAAATCAGCTTGTTTTTTAATTTTCTCATATAATAATTTATTTTTTGGTATTGGCATTATATATATATATTATATAAAAAATTTTTATTGTTTTTGGTTACATTCACCAGTAGCACAATTAACAATCCATTCATCTTCATATACAATAAAGAAATATAAATCTATAGCCACATTATTATTATTCAAAAAATTAACAACTACATTTCGAGGGGTCAATGAATCATCAAGAGTATTTCTAACATTTAATAAATATACTCTGTTATTTTCCCACCATTCACGAGAAATTAAAGAGGATTCTACTCCATACTCTGAAGATGATTGTTTATTATAAATTGATACCTCTTCAATCCAATCCTCATAACTATAAGTTAGTGATGATGTTCTTAATTGTACCCCGCCGATTAACACGTTCAAGTTTATCAAGCTAAGAGGAGCGAATGAACAGCCTGAGCACATATCAAAAGGAGATGCAAATTGTGAAAACCCGTTAACAGTTTGAGCTATAAGTGGCATGATAACTACAGCCTTAATATTTCGTACCCCGGATTGTATAAGTTGACTAAATGATGCCCCGGCATTAATACTAGTATATGTATTATATAAAAATTGCTTACTAACAACTGTTTTAGATTGTTGAGATGATAAATAATCAGACATTTTAAGAGGATCTAATACAATATTAGGATAATAAAACCTTGTTGATTGAATTGCTGATTGATAATTTGCACCAAAATTTACTGTTGCACCTCCTGCAGTCGTAATACCATACGATACACTTCGTCCAATAAAAAATCCAGCAGTAATATCAGTAAATGCATTTGCAGAATAATTTGAAGTTAAACCTAAACTATTTATTGTTATAGGGCAACTATTAGTAAATGTTGATGTACCATTATATGTTAATAATGAGTAATTTGTATTTATTGGCTGTTCTGATACTGTTATTAATCCAGTATTTACATATATTCTTAAAATGGCATCAAGTTTACGAACTAATCCAATATTTTCCATCATTCCTGATATATCAGCTAAACTTATATATAAATAATCATAATATATTATATCATTTCCATTAATCTCACTATATGGTTTAAATTCTTGATTATAAGTATTTTTACTTGCAATAGTTACCCCAAAATTATTTGCAGTTGTTCCTAAAAATGCTGTATTATTAATTCTTTCTTGTAATGCTCCGTTTATAGTTCCGTAATTTTGCGGTCCATATTGTATCTGTTGAGATGTTGCAATTTGAGACCCATTTGTATTATTTCCAGCCCCCCAGGGTTGGTTGTTGCAAATACCAGGGGTTGATCCACCATTAGATTGATTGCCGTTAGTTTGTGCAGCATATGCTAAAGTTCCACCTTGATAATTACCAGTATATACCATCGAATTAGGATTATCTAATTGTTGAGACCATCCTTTTATTTTTCCATGACTTACTAAATCATCTTTTGACATTTTAGTAGCCATATCAAAGCCATACATTAAATTACTGTATGGCTGTAATTGTGTCACTGTCTTGCCATTTATTTGTAGGTCTATTTGATGTATAATATTGGCTGTATTTGTTTTTAAGCATGAAATGGCAAAAGCATTATTTGATGGTGCAACTGCTGCAGCTGTTCCTGCATTCGTTAATCTTACACAAGTTACTGTAGGAATTATCAGAAAACATTCTTTTGTGTCAATTAATTGACTACTGTTAAATAAATTTGATAAATTGTATTGTACAAGAGTTAATGAACTATTTGTGTATATCCCCTGATTTATATCATTTGTGAAATTCCAGTTTTTAGAAACATATGGACTATCTAAATTAATCCCTTGAGGTTCACACGATTTTAAATATTCAAATTGATCTACTTCACTCATTATATTATATATATATATACTATATATTTTTTTTTATTTATAATATATTTATATAAAAATAAATCAAATTATATGATAAGTAAAAAAATATAATATATTATAAATATATATATATAAATATGTCAGATTTAGATCAATTACAAAAAAATTTAAATTATAAAATTAAAGCCCAAGACATAGGATTTGCATCTTGGAAAGGTCAACACGGAAAGCCTCAGAAAATGTTTATTCCAACAAAAGATTATTTATTAAATAATCCATCAAAAATTCAAGATGATATAAAAAAAAGAAATGAAATGATGGAGGATTATTTACAAGAACAAAGAACACCTATAATATTATATGATGAAGACGGGGATCCAGTAGAATATAAATTTCATCAAATACCACCACCAGAAATAACATATGACCCAATAATAACTCGAATACAAACATTAAAAGGATTGGAAGAAATAACAATACCGCCAGAACAATTTACAAAATTTTTAAATGAATTACCAGATATTGCCCAAAATCTTAATAGAGTATTTTTAGAAAGGATTGATGAATTAGACCAACAATACACAGATGAAAAAATAGAATTTGAATTTTTCAAACAAAATTATTATAAGGATAATAAAGAAAGACTGGAAAGAGAATATAATGATAAAAAAGATAAAATTGATAATGACCCTAAGATATTAAAATTACAGAAATCTTTCATATTTAGAGAATTAGATAATGATTATAAACAAAAATTAAAAGATTTAAAAGATAGATATAAAGATGGATTAGAAAGATATGCGGAAGAAATGAGTGATATAAAAAATGAAATAAGTCAATTAAATAATGACATTTATGAAGCAGATAAAGATATAATAGAAGTAGGGGCAAAAATTAGAAATGAAATGAAAAAAAATGAAGAAAAAGTTCAAACTTATGCCCAAGAATTAAATGCATTAAATAGAGGTGAATTAAATACTGCTAAGCAATTTAATGAAACGGATGAAGAATATTTACAAAGACTGCAACAAATGGCTGATGTTGAATTTCCAGATAGAAGAACTGAAGAAAGAGCATTTCTACGAGAAAAAGATAAATTAAGAGATAATTTAAAATTAATAGTTAGAGATAATGCAGTAATAAATCAAGTTGTAAATTCTATATTTTCAAATAATCCTTTATTATTACCAGAAATAAATAAATTTTTTCCAGGCTTTAAAGAATATTTTATTAAAAAATTTGGTGAAAATAATGATAAAATTAGATTTCATGATTTATTACCAGAAATAACATTTTATTTAAAACGTTCTACAGATCCTTCTATATTAAAAGGTAATGTATTAAATCCTGAAGAAATTGCTGAAGCTATTGGTCGTAATTTACCAACTTCTATAATTCCTTATCAAGCAAGAACCGCATCAACTAAAGCAGGTCCATTTTCTGAAGAATCTGGAACATCTCCAGAACAAATTATTAATGAATTTCAACAATTTGTAAAAAAAACAGATAAAGGTATAAAATCATTAAAACCACCTGGGAAAGAAGCTTTAACCGGTAGTGAATACGAAGATATAATACCTGAAGAAATATCAGAAGAGGAAGAAGAAAAAGAAGAAGTATTTAATAAGTTATTAGATAATAATGAAACATTATTATTATATACTGGTAATTATTTTAATAATAAAAGCCAAGGAAACGGCATATATATAAAAATGGCACCTAGTATAAAAACTCCTAAAGATAAAAAATATAAAAATGCAGAAGGTGTTAAAGTAAGAATACCAGATAATTTTCAACAACCTAATTTTTTTTATTCAGTGAAAGGAACAAAAAATTCTTTTTATATGTCACGCGGTTTAGATATTGTTAATCAAATATCTTCAAATTTATATATTCCATTAAAAGACATATATGATTATTTTGGTGTTTCACATTTCAGATATTTAAATAAAGAAAAATTAGCTAATTTATTTAAAGATTTAGGTTTAAAAGAAACTACAGAAGGTTTTCACATTTCAAAAACTAATTTTCAACAAAACGGCCAACCTATCGTAGGCTGGGGTATAAAACACGCCCAAGATATGCCTGAAAAAGTAAATTTTGGATCAAATATTTTATTTTTAAAGAAACTATTTCTAAAGAATATATTATCAATTCAAAATAAACATAATACAAAAATAAACGGTTTTAATAATGTTCACGTTTCAGATAATTTTGTAAAAATAATAATGAATTTATTAAAAAATATAAATTTTACTCATGATGAATTAAATAAATTATCAAATGGTGAAAGATTATTATTAGATAATTTATTAACATTATCAGAATTAAATAAAAAATTTGTTACAGGTTCTAATACTAACTCACTAAATCAATTAAAAAAAGATTATGAAATACTAATTGGAGAAATTGAAGCAGGTAATAATAACGAATTATTAAAAAAAAAATTATATTCATTATTAATGAAATTTGTACATTTTGGCGCTTTATCTCAACAACAAGCAAGAAAACATTATAAAGAAATCGTAAATGACTATTTTTAGTCAAAAATGCGCATTTAAAATAATAAATATATAGAATAAAAAAATTAATTTATAATGTATATATATATATAATATAATGACATATCATCACGTAGGAATTCATCATTTAACTCCATCTCAAAAATCTAAATTAAAAAGAGGTGGTGCTGTAAGAATGAGACTGGGAAAACATCATACAATACCACTCAGAGAAGATCAAATTAAAAAATTATCTAGAGCACATAATAAAGGTCAAGCTTCAACTATTGGACTAGATCCTTATCAATGTGATATGTTACACGGATCAGGATTTTTTGACTCTATTAAATCTGCATTCTCACACCCTATTACAAAACAAATCAGTCAAGCAGTTCGACCAATTGCCACAAATATGGCACGAGGTGCTTTATCTTCTTTCGGACCAATGGGCCAAATGGTGGGTAATACGCTTATTTCAGCAGCCGACGCCGAAGCTCAGAAGGCAGGTTACGGAGTTAGAAAACATTACATCCACCATGATAAAAGATTAGTAGAACCTGTTGAAGTTGGTCATCACTTAAAACATAAAAGAGGTAAAGGATTTTTTGATAGTTTAAAGAAAGCTGCATCTTCTGACGTTGCTAAATCAATTTCAAAAAGTTTAAGACCAATGGCAACTGATTATTTACGATCAAAACTACCACAAGGCGGGGTTATGGGTGCACTTGGTAATTTAGCACTTAATGAAGCTTCAAACCTTGCAGAACGACACGGATACGGAGTTAAACATCATAAAAAAAAAAGAGGTAGACCAAAAAAAGGTGGTGCTTTAATTGCTGCAGGTTATGGAGGACATTAATTTTAAATTTAATTTATAATATATATAATATATATGAATCCTCATTCTGATAATGAATTATCAAATTTAGAAATTGAAAAATATTTAAAAAATTATAAAAGATTTGGTGGGTGTTTTTCAAAAGATCAATTACCAACATTAAAGGACAATTATTATTATATTATAAATTTACAACATTCAAAAGATGGTGGAGGGTCACATTGGACTTGTTTATATTGTTTTAATCCACATCATGCATTATATATGGATCCTATGGGATATCCACCACCAGAAGAAATAGAAAATAAAATAGATTTTGTTATTTGGGATGATAAACCAATACAAGACATAGATAGTACAGCCTGTGGTTATTATTGTATTTGTTTTATAAAAGTTTCTTATTATATGGAAAATAAAAATAAAGCATTAAAATTTTTCAATGATTTATTTACTAATAATACAAAAAAGAATGATTATATTTTAGAAAAATTATTAAAATCTTCTTGAATAATCAATTAAATGTGGTGATGGATCCTTAATTTTATTAATATCAAAATTAGGAGAATACATAAATTTTTTAACCCATCCAGATTTGGCAGATTTACCTTTAAATTCTAACCAATTTTTTCTAAATCTTTTAACTCCATCACCTTTTAAATCAATCATCATAAAATTCATAGGCTCAGAAGTACATTCTTTATAAAATTCTTTAATTTCATCTTTATCTAAATTGTCAATATTATGATTTCTTATAATATTATCAATACTTACATTATCATTTAATTTAAATATTATAAAATAATGAATATTTCGCGTTATAATTTTGGGTACATCTTTATAAGATTGTGACATTAAATAACAAGTAAAACCTTTTTTTCTACCAGATATTAAATAATCTTGTATTTTTTTTTTAGCTTTATTATCCAAATTTATAAAATCATCAAAAACTATTAATTTTTCTTTTTCATTATCATCCTCGTCCCAATCATTTAAAGCTGGTAATTCTTTAATATCATTTATCATTTCTAATTCTGGTATTTTTGATTTTAAATGATTATATAATGGTTCATCTGTATTATTTGGATTAAATATTATGATATTATGCCAAACATCATTTTTTTTATCAAGTAAATCCATTAAAGCATTTGTTTTACCTGTACCTGTGCCACCTAATGCCAATATCATACTTTTTGGTAATATATGATGTTTTTTAAAGTTTTTATCTAATTTCTGTTTTTTTTTTGTACTTACTTCATTATACCAATTTTTCATGCTATATATATTATTATTATATATTATATTTTATGGTTCTTTAATAATTTCTTTAGATGGTGTTGAAAATATAAATATTTCAGTTTCAATGTCACTTTTTAATTTATCAGTTAATTCTATATCATTCAAATTACTTCTTTCAAATAATTTTATATATTGATTATAAATATTATTCAAATATTGATCTCCATCTATCCCGCGGTCATCTGTTCTTAAAGATAATGTTCTATAAATATCAATTCCCAATTTATGATATTCTTTTGACATATCATTCTCATTTTCCAATTTATCCTCAATTTTTAAATATAAACTAATTGAAGTTAATATCCCAATTATAAAACTTATAAGACAATTCACACCTGATATTATTTCTTGATGTAAATAATTTGATAAAGAAACTGCAATAATAGCATTTAAACTTGACAATATTATTATTGGTAATTTGAAATAAACTACAATATTTTTAATACTAAAATATAATTTTTTATGATGTTCTGATAATGTATTAGAATTTAATCTAATGTCATTTAATAATTTTTCGATTTTATCATTCCAATTACTAGAACTAGTACTCATATATTATTATATTATAAATTATTTTTATAGTTGTTGAAAAACAAATTCTTGACTTGACAAATCAGTATAAACTGTAAATTTACTTGCTATAAATTCAAATAAACCTGCTGCACTGTTTGAAGAAGTTCCAATACTAAAAAATAGAATTTGTTCAGAATCTGCGAATGATCCTTTGTCATTAGCTGGAATTGTTGAAGAATTGACTTTAGTGTGTCCATATGCTATAGGATCATAAGAAATATTTTTTAAATTTGTTAGTAATGCATAAGAAGTATTTATAGTAGTAGTATCAGTATAATTTATTGAATATGTTCTTCTGGATTTATACCAACTGCCGGCATTTGGTGTAATTGAATCCATCTTTGTATATACACTATAAAATGGACATCCTAATCCAGTTATTGCACTGACATTATAAAAATTAAACATTAAAGCTTTAATATCTCCAACTGTTAAATTTCCATTTGGTAAATACCAATTTATTTTCTGATTTAATTGATTTTTATAATATAATCCTGAATAACTAGTAACATTTGATATTGATGCTGGTATATAATCTGCTCGACCTGTACTATCTGCATAAACTGCCAAAACGTGATAAATTGGAATACTGATAATAACTGGTTGTTTAGCTTCAATAACATTTAATCTACTTTTTAATACTTGATCAACTGCATCAAGATCTGATAATTTTGCTAATTCGGTAACATCAACTGCTGATAAATTTGAAATTTGATCAGTATGTTGTGCTAATAATGCTTCATCCACATCCAATCTATTTTTTATTTCTGGTAATGATGTGTTTAATATAGTTCCGATATTTGTAGAATTGTCATCAATAATTGGTTTATAATTTCTACCATTAAAAAATATACCAGATGGAGATAATTGACTATTACCAGTTGTATCATTAGTAACAAGTGATTTAACAGTAACACCATTTTTATTTGCAAATAATACACTATAAGGAGCAGTTGAACTTGAACAAATTTCTAAACTTACAGAAGCCTTATCATTGGAACCACCCGCAGTTAATATTTTAGTTGATCCACTATCACCAAATAAATATGTTCCCTGACTTGCTGTTCCTGTAGTAGGATATGTATCTAAAATTGCAGTATTATTTAAATTACAACCTAATTTTGAATCTAAACTTAAAGAATAATCATATCCAATGTATGAATTAAAAACAATGTCTTGAGTTCTAGCTGTAGGCATTATATGATATATATATAAATATATATTATATATTTTTTTAATTTTACTCAAAATATTAAATAAAAATTATTTATGGTGGAATTAATAAATATGATTGTGTGAAATCTGAATAATGTAGATTTAATTTATTAACAACTAATTCCACTGCATTAGTCGCACTTGCTGAATTTGTACCAATAACAACTGCCAATATTTTATCTGTTTGTTGATAATTTCCTTTTGGATTATTTACAGTAGATGGTTCATATTGTATCTGAGTTTCATAATTAAAAGGAATATATTGCTTATCAATAATACATACTCCTTGATAATTAGTATTAATAGTTGGTGTTATAGTTTGATTAAATACATAAGTAAAAGCACTATGATAAAATCCAGGGGCATAATCATTAGAACCTGTAACACGTGTATATATCGTGATGTATAATGTGTCATCATTACTTGTAGTATTACCATTAAAGAAACTTATACTAATTCCTTTTAAATCACTTACTATAGAGACATTCGGATTACTTGGTGCGAAATACCAATTTATTTTATTTGTTGGTGAACTATTTGGTGGTGCATTTTTATAATACCATCCACTATATCCATATGTATTTCGAATTGTTAAACTTGTCGCTGGTTCATGACCATCTGCATAAATTACAGGAGATGAATATATTAATGTTGGTTGTACTTGATTTAATTTTATATTTATATTATTAAAAGTTAAAGCAGTTGATGATAATATTGATTGATTTGTTTGTGTTGTTATTGTTAATTCAGTAGCACTTAATTCACTATTATCATTATCAGTTGTAATTGATAAAGTATTATACATATTTATTACTTGTGAAACTGTAGGAGATGATCCGGATACATAAGCAAATGGAACTTGGCCAAAAGTAAATGATGAACAATTTAAAACAGGATCAGAAGGGTTTGGAGTTGCTCTTATAATTAGAGTTTGTGCATTACTTGCTTGCGCATAATAAGTAGTTCCAACAACAAAAGGACCAGAATTAAATAAAACTTGAACAGGATTATTATAAACTCCATATTGAATACCAAATGTATCTAATCCTGGTGGATAGTTAAAAACAACTTGCCCAACCTGACCAGATATTACAGATGGTAAATTTATTAATGTATCTCCTCCAGTTTGACTATAATCTAATGTTAAACCATCTAAATCAATTGTAGCAGTATTAATTGGGGCGGTTGTAGAATTAGCAGTATAAAATTTGTGTCCTCCTGTGCCACTTCCCGCTACATTAAGAAATTTAAGCGCATTAGTAGTTGGTTCTGTATAGTGATAATGTCCAACTGAATCGCCTGTAGTAGTTGTTGGAAATGTTTCAGTTAGTGCAGTTGAACCATAAATATTTGATGCTAAAATACCACGATGACCAATATTACCAAAGGTATCGCCAAATTGTAAAGTTGTATTTTCATATTGATAAACTATTGACATTATATATATATATATATTAAATTTATATTTTATTTTTATTTATTATGATTGAATTAATCCAAGACTAGCAAGATTAAATGTTACAATTGATCCTGTACCAACATTATACGCCATAGTTAAGGTTAATCCTGCTTTACCATTAGGAAGACCTCCCCACGTATAACCGAAATAATTAACCATACCGCTACTTGTCCCTGCAAGTTGTCCAGTTGTTATTGCTGGGGGCCAGTTTGGCAATGGATCAACACTAAATTGTATAAAACATAAGATATCACCCGATGCCACGTAGTTATTAACTGTAATGACAAAAGGAAAACTATAAAAAGATCCAGTATTACTAGAAGGATTATAAATAGTTTTTTGATTATTACCACTATTAAAAGTTATATGGTCAACAGTTCCTAAAATATAATTATCAGCATAAGTATCTATAGCATATTGTAAATTTGGCACTGTTGCAACATTAAAACCACTTTTTAATAATAAACCCGTGAAATTATTGGCACCTGTAAATGTTTGTGCATTTCCAGTATTTAATTGTGCGTAATTTGTTAAGGCTGGGAGATTATTGTTAACCCAAGAAGTAGTCGCTATTTTTGTTGAATTATCACCATTTGGAGGAGTTGTTGTTGTAATATAATTTCCTGATGGTGGATTAATACTTGTACAATTATTTATATCATTATTACCCATATTAATATCTGATCCATTTGTAAAATTTAAAGGTAAATTACAATATACTGCTGTAGGTGTGAAATTCATTGGAGTTTGTGCAACACCTGCACTATTAAACATTTGAAAATAAATTTGAGCTGAATCATTTTGATTTGAATTTTTTATAACAAAAATTTGAGGATTTAATATCGTAGAATTTGAAAGATTACCATATTGTCCAATATTTAAACCACCATTATATGTAACTGATAATGAGTTTTGAAATTCATTTGTTCCAGTCCAAACATTATTATTATCCAAAATACCATTACCATTTACAATCATATTATTTACATAATTACAAGTAGCAACATAATCTAGATTTGTATTATTTGCTTGTGTATATGCTGTTGAATATTGACCCATATTTACTATATTAAAATTATTCATATCAATTGGATTTAGGAATTGGGCACCTGTCACAGGTGAGGGTGTTACTAGATTTATATTAAATGTTTTTGGATTCATGGTGAAGCTATTCGTAGGAGTTCTAACAGTTAAACCACCTGCTGTTTGAGTTGTAGATAATGTCATATCATAAACTGGGTTTTGATCAATATATTGTGTGTAAGTTTCTGATGGTGTAATAGGGTTAACGAGTGTCAAAGTCCCATTTACACTAGTATTTTGTAATGATTCTGTGCCTTGAGCTACTGGAAATGCTAAGAAATTTTTTAATGCTTGGTTATAAGTTAGTCCTGTTGTAGTAGCATTTGACCAAAAAGAACTATTATAATTTATGCCTGGAAAATTTGGCGGATCTGGTGGAAGTGTCGAAGTCATATATATAATATACTATTATAAAATATTATTATATAAATATATTATATATAATAAATATGAGTTTTAATTTAATCCTAAACAATACAAATGTGATTTCTTCAAGTAATACAATATTTCAATATAAATTTATTAATGGTGGTTTTTTTATACCTGAAGGAGCTGAAATATGTATTGGTACTTTTTCTATTCCATATGCTTTTTTTAATATTACAGTTGCAAATAATAATAATACATTTAATATAATTAGTTGGGATGGTACAGTATATAATATAACTCTTCCAAATGGATTTTATACACAAACAGATATCCAACAATATTTACAAACATTTTTTTTAAATAATGCTTTATATTTAACTAATGCACAAGGAGATCCAGTATTTTTCTTATATATTACAATTAATAATACTTATTATGCAAATCAATTATTAGTATATAATGTCCCAACTGCTGCAGAATTTCAACCTGCTACACCTGGAAACGCATATTATGGATGGTCTGCGCCTGCTGGTTTTGTATTTCCAACACCTACAACAAAAGCACCAGCCTTACAAGTTTTAAATAATAATTTTCAAGCTTTTCTAGGATTTAATTCTGGTACATATGGCGGGGGTGCTACAGATCAATCATTTTTATCACAATTTGCACCAAATACAACTCCTATAAATAGTTTAATAGTTACTGTTAATTGTGTTTCTAATCCTGTTTCAACTCCTACCAATGTTATAGATATTATACCTATTACGTCTACATTTGGTGCTAATATTGTATATGAGCCAAAATTTCAAAAATGGATACGTGTCAGTGGGAACGCGACTTATAGTAATTTAATTATCAATATATTGGATCAAAACTTTAACCCTATTATTTCTAATGATCCTAATGTATCAATATCATTATTATTAAAATTAAAAAAATAAAATATATATATAATATATATAATGCCTTCAAAAATTTTTTTACAAATGAAGAAAAAACAGATAAAACATTTTCCAGAGCATGAAAAACAAGTCCAAGATAAAAAAAATATTATTGAATTAGATAAAAAATTAAATAATATATCCATTGAAGATAAACCAAAAACTAAAACACCTATAAAACCACTTAAATATAAACTGTAATTAAAACATTTTTTTATATTTAAACATATTATTTAACATTTTTATATTGTCATTTATATTATCATGATCACCCCATAAAATATAATAAGAAAATAAACTCGGTGAAGGAGTTAAATTGGTTATTAATTCATACTCATTTTTATTATTTAGGTGTCTTTTTCTATAATTATCTCTTATTTTTTTATCATGATGATCAATATAAGTGCCATTTACAGGATTTTTAAGCCCAAAATCATAAAATTTATCATCATCCATATATATTCTATACCTTTTATTTTTTTTGGGTGAATTAATGATTTTAATTATTTTCATATTGTATTATATATATATATATGATAAAATATAAAGTTCAAAGTATATTTTTTAAAAAAAGTAAATTTAATAAAGAACAGGCCATAAGCTGGTTATTAAAACACAACTATAAAATTATTAAAATTCATGAAACAGATCATGATTATAAATTTAGACAAAATGACCCAAATCAATTAAAAAAAGAAGGTTTTACAGAATATAGAAATATTACTTTAAAAAATGGTATTACTCTAATTCTTGTTTATCGTCCTTGATTTCTTGTTTTTGTAATTTTGTCAATTGACATTTTGCAGATTTTAAATGATATTTTATAGAATTTGCACAAATTTCTTTATTACAAACTTCACAAATTATTTTTTTTAACATTTTATCATTTTTAACCTTCTCGTAATATTTTTTATTTTGTTCTTTTCTAACTTCTTTTTTTTCATCTTCTGTCAATTCTTTACCATTTTTATTTACACAGTCAATAGAATTTATAAAATATCTTTCTCTAACATTTAATTCTTCTATACATTGACACGGAAATAATTCAATTAATTCAATATAATAATTATTATTTTTAATTATTTCATATGACGAAACATATTTTTTTTTATTTTCTAAATATAATTTATAAGCGTTTCTATGACCTTTTAACCTATCACTCAAATAATGCTCACAGGTAGCCCCAATGTACACTTTATCAGTGTCCTTACACACAATTTTATAAATTTTTGCTTTCTGATATCTACTCTCCATATATTATACTATATATATATAATAAAATAAATTTTATATAGTTTTAATTTTTTTTAATATAAAATTAATTTAGAATTAAAAAAAACTATTTAAAATTATTTTATATTATATATATATATATATAGTTATGAGTAATAAAGAATTAGAAGAATTAGAGAAAGAATTTTTAAATGCTATAAGCGGGACAAAAACACAAAAAAAAACAGACTGGAAAAAATTAATTGAGGAAATAGATGAACAAAATGAAAAAGAATTAATTGAATTTGAAAAAAAACAAAATAAAAAATTTATTAAAAAAGTACTTAAAAATATAAAAAAAGAAGAAAAAGAAATTAAGAAACAAGAAACAAAAATATATAAAAAAAGTGTAAAATTAGGTTTAGAAAAAGATAATAAAATAGATAGTAAAACTGTTATAATTTCAAACAATATAAATTCAAATTTTGATTTTAGAACTCATGCAATTCAATTAAATCAAATGCATCAAAAATATAAAAATAGAAATGTTTTATATTCTCAAAAAGTAGAATATTATATTGGTAATAAATTGATAGATAAATTAAAATTACAAACTGGAAAAAATGAATATGAAAATTTTGATTTTTCACCTAATGAAACAACAATGAGAAAAATAACTAAAGATAAAATACAATCAATAATTTTTAAAAATTCTCTTGGTGGTTCTGATGGTATATGGAAGCCTAGGGCATTATTAAGAAAAGAAAAAGGATATACGAAAATAATAACTTCAGTATATCCACAAATGAAACAAAATAAAAATTTTAATAAAAATCAACAAGTATATAAAGATAATAATAATAATACCTGTTTAATTGATGGATGTTTAAAATATTTTGAACAAATTAAAGAAAAATGTAAAAATGCAAAAGCAATTTATAACAAATTAAATAATAATTATGATGATTATAAAAATGGTATTCCAGAAACAGAAATAAAAAATTTTTGTGATAAATTTGGTTTTTCTATAGATATTATAAATTTAGTAGATGGAACAAGAAAAAATTTTAGTACATCTGATTTTAAACGTTTTAAGATAGAATTTCTAAACACTAGATATAATCACGTTGATTTGATAACTCATGATTATAATGATTGTAGATTAATTTCTAAAGATGAATATGAAAATATAAAAAAAGATAAACCATTTTATATAGAAAAATACGGTAAATTACATACTTTAAACCAAACATATAAAATTATTGAAAGTGATTATACTACTATGTCAAATGAATTTAAAAAAGACATTAAATTCGAAACTTTATTTATTAGAGAAGATACAGATAGTTATAATTTAATAAAAACATATAATTATAATGTTCATACATTTTTTAATATTGATATGGAAATTAAAAATGATTTATATATTGAAATTGACGCCATAAAAGCATTTTATAATTATTCAGATAAAAAATATAATAAATATTATAGAGGTGTTCCCAGTGGTTCATTAATCACTTACAAATGCAAAGATAATTTTAATATTGATACATATAATGAATTTGAAATTATTGGATTTTTTCAAGTAGAAATTATAGATATTATTGATAAAAAAGATCATATGTTAAAATTTGGGTTTTTTATTGGTTCAAAACATACTTTATCAACATCAAATATTGATTTATTACAAAAATATTTAAAATTTAAATTTATATATATTTGTGCTGGTCCTTCTGTTCATATTCCATTTACAGAAAAATTTTTAGATAAATTTGATTTAAAAACTGGGCAAAGATTAGAAAAAGATGATAAAAAAACACCATCTATAAAAGGTTATTGCAAATTTTACGGTTCTTTATTATGTGAAAGAACTGCTGATATTAAAATAAAACCTCTTAGAGATGATGTAAGATATTATGATTTGATAAATCAGGAAAATTATGATATGTATATAAATAATGATAATATTATTACAATATATGATAAAAATTCAATTCAATATAGTTATGCACATATAAATTATAGTATTCATGCTTATATTATGACTTTATTAATGGATCAAATGTTAAATTTTGATAATGATGATATTATAGGTGTTAAATTAGATAGTATAGTATTAAAAAATAATAAAAATTATGATTATGACAAAAATATATTTAGTATGAAAAATGCAAAAATAGAAAAAATGTTTGGAGATAATAAAAAATATAATAAATTTAACAGTGTTCATTCATTCTTTTCATCATTGAAAATAAATTATGATTGTAATGATGATTTAAATATTAAAAATATATGGACTCCAAATAGTGAATATTTTAAAAAAAGAGTAATTTTATTTAATGGAGCAGGCGGAACTGGGAAAACCCACACGCTTTTAAGTAATTTAGACCAAAGAGATATATTATTAACTTCTATAAGTTGGAAATTGATAAATGGTAAAAAAGAAGAATTTAATAAAATTAAAGGTTTATCAATTCCAAAAATAATTGGCGAATCAGATAATATAAAATGTGAAAAAATAAAAATTAATAGTGCAAAAATTTTAATAGCTGATGAGGGAACATTAATAAAAAAAGATTATATTGATAAAATAAGTTTATTATTACCTAATTGTTTTATTTTTATTCTTGGAGATATAGATAATGATGATTTTTATTATCAATGTTCAATAACTGATGATATATTTAAACCATCTAAAAATAATGATTGTCAATGTATTAAATTCACTAAGACATATAGATTTGATGAAGAATTAAATAATAAAATTTTAGATTTAAGATTATTTATGAGAGAAAATTTTGAAAATTTATTTAATAGAAGAGATTTATTTAATTATGTTAAAAAAGAATTTTCAATGTGTTTTAAAAATAAAGAGGATATTATATTTAATGATTGTGATATTGGAATTTCTGAATATGATGATTATAAAAAAGATAATGATTTATCATTATATTTTATTGGTAAGGGAACAAAACCGAAATATTTTATTAAAAATACAAATATTAAAACGGGACAAATAAGGGGCCAGCAATTAGAGAACAAACCAGACCATAAAAATTATGAAATGAAATTATTTTCAACCATTCATTCATTTCAAGGACTTCAATTAGATCAAAATAATAAGATTATTATTTCAATAAAAAACAACTTTGATTATAATTTATTATATACTGCAATTAGTAGAGCACGAAGATTAGATCAGATTATTTTTATAAGATAAT
>Ga0214917_10003939_pt1 | contig 16844 bp, 17 predicted proteins | sample LL_1208_BB_MetaG_FD_177983 | JGI IMG/M metagenome (GOLD analysis project Ga0214917, IMG submission 177983) | Freshwater microbial communities from Lake Lanier, Atlanta, Georgia, United States - LL_1208_BB | ecosystem: Environmental > Aquatic > Freshwater > Lake | place: USA: Georgia | collected... | reverse complement strand
CGTTGACCGAAAACAGGGATTTGTCAGTCGCCAGAGTGGCTTCGTCCCGCGTCCACGGGAACGACCGGCCAAGGGCGGCAGCATATCTTGCGAGACGCGGAATTGAATAACTAGATCAGGATTTAAAATTGAGAAACCCATGCGACTCGCATAGAAACATGGTTAATGGATCACTCTAAAAAATACTTTCAGCAAGCCGCAAAAATCGCCGAGACGATTCCGCTCGAAAGGGTGGAGAAAATCGTGGACGAGCTTGCCGCCCTACGTCAGCGCCGTGGCCGCCTGTTTTTTCTTGGGGTGGGTGGCAGCGCGGCCAACTGTTCCCACGCGGTCAACGATTTCCGCAAAATTGCCGGGATCGAGGCCTACGCGCCCACGGACAACGTCAGTGAGTTGACCGCCCGAACCAATGACGAAGGTTGGCCGACCACTTTCTCCGCCTGGCTGAAGGTAAGCCGTGCCGGCCAAGGGGATGCCATTTTTGTGATGTCCGTAGGAGGGGGGGACAAGGCCCGCAACATCAGTCCCAATCTGGTGGATGCGATCGACTACGCGGTGCAACATGGTGTGCGGATTCTGGGAATAGTCGGCCGGGATGGCGGTGAAACCGCAAAAAAGGGCCACGCGGTGGTGGTGGTGCCTACCGTGGATCCTGATTTCGTGACGCCCCACACCGAGTCCTTTCATGCCGTGATCTGGCATGCACTCGTCAGCCATCCGAAATTAAAACAGGCTCCCAACAAGTGGGAGTCCTCAGCGCGCAAATAAACAAGGCCGTTTTTTTGGACCGCGATGGGGTGCTTACCCGGTCCTTCGTACGCGAAGGGAAAGGCTACGCCCCGCGGACTCTCGCCGAGTTCGAAATTCTACCGGATGCCATGGAGGCCTGTAGGATGATAAAAAAAGCAGGTTATTTGCTTATCGTGGTCACGAACCAGCCAGATGTGGGCCGGGGGTTCATCCCGCCTGAGGTGATGGAGGAAATGCACCGCCGCTTACACGAGGTGCTCCCCTTGGACGAAATTCTAAGCTGCACCGACCCCTCAGAAGCTCCTGGACCACGCCGAAAGCCTGCTCCCGGGATGCTTATCGAGGCGGCCGCCAAGTGGCATATCGATTTCCGGTCATCATTTCTGGTCGGCGATCGGAAAAGCGACATCGAGGCCGGGGAGGCTGTGGGTTGTCGCGGAATCTTTATCGACCACCACTATGCGGAGGCAAAGCCACAAAGGCCCGCGGCCACCTGCAACACCTTGCTTGAGGCTGCCCGATGGATTCTGCATGGTTAATTGATGCTCACATCGAACCCCTCTTCCCGCATGAAATTCGCATCGCTAAAAACCCTTGGCATCAAAATTTATGCCGACGGGGCTGATCTCGAGGGCATGAAAAAATTAGCCGCTGACCCTCTCATCGCCGGATTGACAACCAATCCCACCCTGATGAAAAAGGCGGGCATCCAGGACTATGAGAAATTTTCTCGGGAAGTCTTGCAAGCGATCCCCGAGAAGCCCATTTCGCTCGAGGTATTTGCGGATGATTTTCCCGGCATGAAGAGGCAGGCCTTAAAGATCCGGGGCTGGGGAAAAAACGTTTATGTAAAAATTCCCATCACGAACACTTCTGGAGAATCAAGTTTGCCCCTTATCGGGGAACTTGCCGCGGAGGGAGTGGCGCTCAATGTAACCGCCTTGCTTCCGGCCTCCCAAGTCGAGGCCCTGGCCCGGGTTCTTCCCGCCCAGGTCCCCGCCATTGTTTCCGTCTTTGCCGGCCGGATCGCGGATACGGGAGTAGATCCCGTGCCTTTGATGATGGAGTGTCGGAAGTTGCTCGGGGGCCTTCCCCGCGCGGAACTTCTTTGGGCTAGCGTCCGGGAGGTTTTAAACCTTCGACAGGCGGCCGAGAGTGGCTGTCATATTGTCACTGTTCCCCACGACATTTTGGCCAAGGCCAAGAGCCTTTGGGCCAAGGAGCTTGAGGCGTTGAGTCTCGATACGGTAAAGATGTTTCATCAAGACGCAGTGATTGCAGGCTTTCAAATCTGATAGCAAGGAAGGAACTACCATGAGCAAAACAGAAAAAGCAAAAAAAACCAGCAACGACAAATTTCGCAAAGTCCTTGTGACAGGAGGGGCGGGCTACAAGGGTTGTATCCTTGTGCCCAAACTTCTCGAAAAAGGCTATGAGGTAGTGGTGTATGATCTGATGATCACCTATGACCGCGGCCTTCCCAAGCATCCCAAGTTGACCATTGTCAAAGGTGACATCCGTGACACCAAGTCGTTTCGCAAGGCCGTGGAGGGTTGTGATGCCGTCATTCATATGGCTTGCATTTCGAACGATCCCAGCTTCGAACTCGATCCGGATCTCAGTAAGACCATCAACTATGAGTGTTTTGAGCCTATGGTCAAAGCCGCTAAAGAGGCGGGGGTCCGTCGCTTCATTTATGTTTCCAGTAGTTCCGTGTACGGGGTCAGCGATGCCCCTGACGTAAAAGAGGATCACCCCCTCGTTCCGCTAACCGATTACAACAAATACAAAGGGCTCTGCGAGCCGATCCTCTTGAAATACCAGTCTCCCGATTTCACTACGGTGGTCTTTCGTCCCGCCACGGTTTGCGGGTACTCCCCGCGTATGCGTTTCGACCTCAGCATCAACATCCTCACAAACCATGCCGTCCATCGCGGGGTCATTACCGTTTTTGGTGGGGATCAGAAAAGGCCCAACATCCACATTGAGGATGTCACCGATGTCTACGTGCAGGCCCTCGAGTGGTCGGCGGAGAAGTTGGCCGGGCAGATCTTTAACGCGGGTTATGAAAACCACACCATTTCCCAGTTGGCTGACTTTGTCCGCCGGGTGGTCGAGGAGGAGTATCCGGAAAAGAAGCCCATTCGCATTGAAAAGACCGAGTCCAACGACAACCGTTCCTACCACGTCAATTCCGACAAGATTTACCGGACTCTCGGGTGGAAGCCCAAACGGACCATTGAGGATGCGGTTCGGGATCTCTGTCGCGCATTTCGTCGCGGCGAATTTGGCGACAGCATGAAGAGCGATTCTTACAGCAATGTGAAGACCATCAAAAAACTGGCGTTGAAATAACCCCTTGAGTCACGCTCCCCGCATCGCTTTGGTCACCGGTGGCGCCGGTTTTATCGGCAGCCACATGGTAGACCTTTTGCTCGAAGAAGGGCTTGAGGTCCGAGTTCTCGACAATCTTTCGGGCGGGCGACTCGACAACCTTACGCATCACCGGGGGAATTCACGTCTTAAGGTGGAGTTGGAGGATATTCGCAATCTCTTGCCGGATCATTCTATAATGCACGGGGTTGAGCTTATTTTCCACTTTGCCGGCATCGGGGACATCGTGCCTTCGATCGAAAAGCCTTCGGAGTACATGGAAGTGAACGTGCTGGGGACGGTTCGTGTGGCGGAGGCGGCCCGCCACGCTCGGGTTCGTAAACTTGTCTATGCCGCCTCCTCCTCCTGTTATGGGGTGGCCACACAGATCCCGACCTCGGAATCCGCCCCCATCGACACCCGCTACCCTTATGCCCTTAGCAAATTCCAGGGAGAGCAGGCGGTGCTTCATTGGCACAAGGTCTACGGCTTGCCCGTGAACTCGATCCGGATTTTCAATGCCTACGGCATCCGTTCTAGGACTTCCGGGGCCTACGGGGCGGTCTTCGGGGTTTTTCTGGCCCAGAAGTTGGCTGGGAAGCCTTTCACAGTCGTGGGGGACGGCCGGCAGACCCGTGATTTTCTCTACGCCTCGGATGTGGCACGGGCTTTTTGGCTTGCAGGCATGACTGAGCGGGTGGGTCAGATTTACAACTTGGGAGCTGGGAAACCGCAAAGCGTGAACCGCTTGGTGGAGCTTCTTCAGGGTCCGGTGGTTTACGTGCCGAAACGGCCCGGGGAACCCGACTGCACTTGGGCGGATATCACCAAAATCACGCAGGAGCTCAGCTGGGCCCCGCGCGTGGATTTTGCGGAGGGTGTGGGACGGATGCTCAAGGTGATTGATTACTGGAAACAGGCACCGGTTTGGGACATCCCTTCCATTGAAAAGGCAACCCGCACTTGGTTTGCCTACATGAAGGAGTAAACACGTGTTGGTTCAGCAACTCACTCCGGCCGAACAGGCCACTTACAAGCGCAAGATCAAGACCCGGGAGGAGTTGCGCTCCATCCTTGGTCCGTTTCCCCGGAAAAAGAAAGCCATCATGTGCCACGGCACCTTTGATTTGGTGCACCCCGGCCATGTCCGGCATCTAATTTACGCCAAGAGCAAGGCGGACATGCTGATTGCCAGCCTGACCGGCGACAATCACATCTCCAAGGCAAACTACCGACCCTTCGTACCCCAGGCCCTCCGAGCCATGAACTTGGCTGCCCTTGAGATCGTGGATTTTGTGGTCATCGATGACAACCCAAAGCCCATCGAGAATATTCTTTTTCTCCAGCCCGACTATTTCGCCAAGGGTTACGAGTACCAGAAGGGAGCCGTCAATCCCAAGACAAGGGAAGAGATCGATGCCCTTGAGAGTTACGGGGGCGAGATGATCTTTACGCCTGGGGATATCGTCTACTCCTCCTCCCACATCATCGAGACCGGGCCTCCCGATCTCGGTGCCGACAAGCTTCATGCCCTACTGGAGGGGGAGGGAATACCGTTTTCCGAGCTTAGCAAGACCCTAGACTCCTTTCGCGGGGTCAAGGTCCATGTGGTGGGAGACATGATCGTGGATTCCTACACCTACTGCACCTTGATCGGGGGCAACACGAAGACACCCACCTTCAGCCTGCGTCACGACCAGCAGGTGGATTTTGTTGGCGGTGCCGGCGTGGTCGCCAAGCATATGAAGGCCGCCGGCGCCGAGGTTACCTTGACCACCATGGTCGGGGAGGACGCCATGGGGGACTTTGTCCGCGAGGATCTCAAAAAAGCGGGGGTGGCCTACCAGCCCCTGGTCAGCTCCTCCCGTCCCACGACCCAAAAGAACCTTTTCACGGCCGGGGGCTACCGGATGCTCAAGGTGGACAAGCTTGATAACCGGCCCCTTTCGGATAAGGGGATCAAATCGTTTCAGGAGGCCATCCGTTCTGTGGCGGCCGACGTGGTCGTGTTTTCCGACTTCCGGCATGGGATCTTCAGCGCCGCCACCATTCCATCTCTCTCGGCCGCCTTGCCCAAAAACGTGCTCAAGGTTGCCGACAGCCAGGTGGCTAGCCGGTGGGGCAACATCCTGGAGTTCCAAGGTTTCGACCTAATCACTCCAAACGAACGCGAAGCGCGCTTTGCCTTGGGGGATCAGGACTCCACGGTTCGTCCCTTGGCCATGGATCTCTACAAAAGGGCGGGGTGCCGTTACCTCATTCTCAAAATGGGGGAGCGGGGCATCATCACCTACCGGGCCCCGAGTTCCGAGGTCCGCAGCTTCTTCACCGTCGACAGCTTTGTGGACCGGTTGGTCGACGCCGTCGGGGCCGGTGACGCGCTTCTTTCCTACGCGACGCTCGCACTGGTGCGGCGGGGTTGTCCGGTGATCGCCTCGGTGCTTGGCTCGCTGGCCGCGGCGCTTGCCTGCGAACGGGATGGCAACCATCCGATTGATCCGGCCCAAGCCCGCGCTCGTCTGGAAAAAATCAGAAAGGCGGCTCACTTCGAGTGAGGCAGGGGGGGTGGACAGGATTCCGCTCCCCGGAAATCGCATGAGATGTTTGGTCGTGGGTTTGGGGATTCAGGGCAAAAAGCGCCTGAAGATTGCCGGTCCAGAGGCTGTCTACACCGTTGACCCAGTGGCAGCGGGCGCGAACTATCGCCGGATCGAGGATGTTCCCTTAAACGAGTATAATGCTGCTCTTTGCTGTGTCCCCGATGACCCCAAACCGGCTTTGCTCAGATATTTGCTCCAAAATGGGAAGCACGTACTGGTGGAAAAGCCACTGCTGGGAAAAGATCGCGGGGAGCTGGAGGAGCTCGCCCAACTCGCCGAAAAAAAACGGGCTGTCTGCTACACTGCCTACAATCACCGTTTTGAGCCCCATCTGGTCACCGTCCGCAAAATCCTCGAGACGGGGGAGCTGGGCCGCTTGTATCAGGCGAATTTCTTTTACGGTAACGGAACCGCACGGGACGTCCGCAACTCCCCATGGCGGGATCGCGATCTTGGCGTCATCTCGGATCTGGGGTCTCACCTTCTGGACTGGACCCTCTTTCTTTTTGGTCGGCCAGCCGGGGAGTTGCAGCTTTGGTCCTGTCGTCGCTGTGAAAACCTTGCCCCGGACCATGCCAAGTTTGCCTTCCCTGGGGACCTTCACCTTGAGTACGAGGTTTCCCTGCTTTCCTGGAGGAATACTTTCCGTCTGGATCTCTGGGCCGAGCGGGGCTCGCTTCACGTGGACTGTCTGTGCAAGTGGGGCCCCAGCATTCTTAGCGTGCGCAATCGGGCCTTGCCGAGTGGTCGGCCCAAAGAGCGCACTGAAACTCTCGAAAAAATAGACCCGACTTGGGAGGCCGAGTATGCCCATTTTCGTGAGCTTTGTCGCCAACCGGCCCACAATCTTGCCAACGATATCTGGATTCAGGAGCAGTTGGGCGCACTCCGCCAACAAATGAAATCATGAAGGTCGGTTTTGCCGGTCTGTCCCATCTGGGGTTGGTTTATGGGTTGGCCACTGCCGCGAAAGGAATGAAGGTCTGTGGTTTCGATCCCGACAAAAAACTCGTGGCAGATCTCCGGCGGGCGAAATTTCCGGTGAACGAGCCTGGTTTGGAAAGCCTTTGGGAGAGAAACCGTGCGCGGGTGTCATGGCAAGCCAACGCCGAGGCCCTGGCGGATTGTGGCCTGGTCTTTTTTTCCCTCGATGTCGCCACAGACGCGCGCGATCGAAGTGACACCCGACCTCTTGAAAAACTGATTCGGGTGACGCTCCCACACTTGCGGCCTGGGTCTGCGGTGGTTCTTCTCAGCCAGGTTGATCCTGGGTTCACGCGCCAGAAACTTCTCCCGGCTGCAAAAGGTTCCGGCGTGAACCTTTTTTATCAGGTGGAGACCCTGGTGTTTGGCCGGGCGGTGGAGCGGGCCCTTCATCCGGAACGCTTTATTGTCGGCTCATCGGCGCCCTCCGATCCGTTGCCGGAGCCGCTCCGCCGCTGGCACGCCGCTTTTGGCTGCCCAGTGCTGCTGATGGGGCTGGAAAGCGCTGAGCTCTGCAAAATCGCCATCAACTTTTTTCTCGTATCCAGCGTTTGCACCACCAACACGCTGGCCGAGGTCTCTTCGTTGGCCGGGGCGGACTGGTCGGAAATCGCCCCTGCTTTGCGGCTGGACGCACGCATCGGCCCAAAGGCCTACCTCCATCCCGGACTTGGCGTGGGGGGAGGTAATCTTCCGCGGGATCTCCAGACACTTCGGCGGTTGGCTGGAAGGGGGAAAACGGATCTTTCCCTGGTCGATGGATGGCTTCGTTGTTCGGGCCATCACCGTGACTGGGCAACGCGTTCCTACATGAAAGTTCTCCGCGGTGCGGGAATTCAACCCCGCCGGGCGAAGGTTGCGATCTGGGGGCTGGCCTATAAGGAGAATACTGCCTCTGTTAAAAACTCGCCCTCGCTCCGGTTTCTCCAAAAAGCTCCAGCGGCGCAGAAGAGGGTCTTTGATCCCGTGGCCCGTTTGCCGAAAAAAATCCGCAGGGTTTGTCAGGCTGGGGAAATGGTGGAAGCTTGCCGCGGGGCGGATGTTTTGGCGATTCTCACCCCTTGGCCACAGTTCCGGAAAACGGATCCTCGCCCGGCCCTGCAGGTCATGAAAACCCGGCTGGTGTTGGATCCGTACGGCGTGATTCCGGCCTCTCGGTGGAAACAGATGGGTGCCACTTGCGTCACCCTCGGACGAAACGGTTTGTAAAATTATGCTGACTCATCGCTATCTCCAACCCATTTCCCGCGGAAAAGCCTTGGTGCTGGGGGCCGGCTTCGTCGGGGGGGAAGCGGCCCGGCGACTCGCCGCAAAAGACTGGGAAATCCGGACCCTTCGCAGCGCAGAGCTTGATCTGACTTCGGATCAGGCAGGGGAAAAGCTGGCATGCCTTCTTCGGCCCGGCGAAACCCTGCTGTTCGTCTCAGCCAAAGCCCCGGTCAAGAGCCCGGACATGCTGATGGCCAATCTCCGCATGGCGCAAGCGGTGCTGGTGGCCTGTGGGAAAGTGCCTCCGGCGCATCTCGTCTATGTGAGCTCCGATGCCGTTTACGCCGATGAGCCCCGCCCCCTTTCGGAATCCACCCCGGCGGCACCCACCTCGCTGCACGGCGTGATGCATCTGACCCGAGAGCTCATGTTGCAAACCCTGGGGCTCCCCATGGCGGTGGTCCGCCCCACCCTAATTTACGGAGAGGGGGATCCGCACAACGGCTATGGCCCCAACCAATTCCTGAGGCTTGCCCGCCAGAAAAAAGCGATCGTTCTCTTTGGCGAGGGGGAGGAGCGGCGGGATCACGTGTACGTCGGGGATGTCGGGGAGATACTGGCGCGGGTGGTGGTGCACCAAAGCACCGGGACGGTGAATGCGGTCTCGGGAGAAGTTCACAGCTTCCGTGAAATTGCTGAGCGGGTTGCCCGGCTGGCTGGCATTCCGGTGCACGCCTCGGCGCGGCGCGGACCCATGCCCCATGGCGGATTTCGCCCCTTTGACGCCAGAGCCCTTGTGGCTGCTTTTCCCGGCTGGGAATCAGTTCGACTCCCGGATCAGCTGGTTCGTCAGCTGGTTGTATGACCGGGCGACCTCTGATCGTCGCGGTGGTGCTTCTGCGGAGGGATGGGGCGGCCTTGCTCCAACACCGGGACAATCGTCCTGATATTCCTGCCCCCGGCTTGTGGGTGTTTCCCGGAGGGCATGCCGATCCCGGAGAAACATCGGTGGACTGCGCCCTGCGCGAGCTTGAGGAGGAGACGGCCTACCGGGCGCCTCGTCTGGATTTCCTTCTTTCCTTTGAGGACGATTTTTTCGGCCAGCAACCTGTGCGACCGATGGACGTTTTCTGGGGAATCTACGATGGGCACCAACCGGTCGAGTGCCGGGAAGGGCAGGGGTTGCGTTTCGTGCTGCGGGAGGAAGCTCTTGGCCTCCAAACGCCGCCATACCAGATGGCGATCTGGGACTTTGCGATGAGCAAAAAGGCTTTTTTAAAGAGGCGGAACGGATAAGTTCATCTGCTTATGGCCAAATCACAAAAAACCTACGTTGTTCTGGGCGGTGGAGGGTCCTTCGGCATTCACGCGGCTCTTTACCTTCTTCAAAATGCAAATCCTCGCAAGGTCATTGGCATCGGTCGGAATCCTTTGCGGGAATCTGCTTTCAGTCTGGACATCGACAAGTCGGATCCCCGCTACACCTACCACCAGATTCACCTGGTGCACGAACAAGACCGCCTTTTTGAGCTCTTCGACAAGGAAAAGCCGGAAGTGATCGTTAGTTTTGCCGCCCAGGGGGAGGGCGCGGTTTCCTGGAAAAAATCCTGGAGATTTTTTGATACCAACGGCACGGCTTTGGTCAAAATGGCCGAAGATCTGATGAGTCGGGATTACATGGAGCGGTTTATCCAGATCGGCACTTCGGAGCTTTACGGCTCGGTGGCCAAGCCCTCTAAGGAAAACGACCCGATCCAGCCCACAAGTCCTTATGCGGCCTCCAAGGCGGCGTTTGACATGTATCTGCTTTCCGTTGCTCAGGTCCTAAAATTTCGCATGAACATCATTCGTCCCAGTAATGCCTATGGCCCGGGTCAACTGCTTCACCGGGTGATCCCCCGGGCCGTGGTGGCAGGCTTGTCAGGCCAAAAACTTCCGCTGCAAGGCGGAGGAAGAGCCAAGAAGTCTTACATCCATGCACGGGATCTTGGTCGCGCCATCCACCTTGTGGCGGAGAAGGCGCCAGTGGGAAAGGTCTACAATGCCGGCCCCAAAGAACCGACTTCCATCCGCGATCTGGTCGCCACCGTCGCCACGAGGCTCAAGATTCCTTTCGAGCAGCTCGTGGATATCGTCCCCGACCGGCTGGGTCAGGACAGCCAGTACTGGTTGGACAGCGGCGCCATCAAGCAGGACGTGGGTTGGGAACCGCAGATCACCCTTGAGCAGGGGATCGACGAGGTGATTGACTGGGGCAAAAAATATCTGCCCCATCTTCGGCAGGTTGATCCAGCGTATATTCTTCGTTCTTGAGCCAAGTGGATTCAAAGCCAGTTTTTTCCGCGGATAAATCCCGTCAGCGATGCCTGGGGTATCGCCGTCGTATGCTGGAAATTTCTCAGACGGTGGGGGCTCTCCACCTGGCCCCTGCCTTCTCCTGTCTGGAGCTTGTGGAGGTGGCCTATTTTGGCCTGATGCGCCGCGGTCTTGGTTCCGGGCGGGACGACACCTTCCTGCTTTCCAAGGGGCATGGATCCCTAGCCCAGTATCTGGTCCTCGAGGAGCTTGGCCTCCTGCCCCGGGAGCATTTGGAAAATTTCTGCACGCCCAAATCGCCCCTGGCTACCCATCCCGATTACGGAACCCCCGGGATCGAGGCCTCCACCGGTTCGCTGGGGCACGGTCTGCCACTGGCCGTGGGCATGGCCTATGCCGATCGCCTGCGGGGCTCCGACCGCACCATTTTTGTCGTGATGAGCGACGGGGAGTTGCAGGAGGGCTCGGTCTGGGAGGCTTTCATGTTGGCTCCCAGTCTCAAAACCACCCGGCTCGTCGCCCTGATCGATGTGAATGATTTTCAATCCCTTGGCCGTACCAGCGAGACGCTGCCGAATTTCTACCCCGTGGTGGACAAGCTCCGGGCTTTCGGCTGGGAGGCCGCTGAGGTCAACGGTCACGACGCCGCCGCCGTTCACCGGGCCGTGACCTCCCGCGCGGGAGACCGGCCCTTTGCGCTCGTCGGCCGCACGGTGAAGGGCCGCGGGGTCAGGTTCATGGAAAACGTCCCGGTCTGGCACTATCGCTCCCCGAATCCCGAGGAATTCAAAACCGCCATGGCCGAGCTCCGGGAGGTCGTCTCGTGAGGAACGCCTTTGCCAATGCCTTCTACGATTTGGCCAAACAGGATGATCGCATCATGCTGGTTGTGGCGGACATCACTGCCTCGGCCGGTGTGGCCACCTTCATGAAGGAGCACCCGGAGCGGTTCATCAACGTGGGCGTTGCCGAACAGGCCATGATCAGCATTTCCGCCGGGCTGGCCCTCCGGGGAATGATCCCTTTCACCTACACGATTGCTCCCTTCACCATTTACCGGCCCTTTGAACAGGTGCGGGTGGATTGTTGCTACCACCATCTCCCCGTCCGGTTGGTGGGGGTGGGCGCGGGCGTCACCTATTCGACCCTCGGTGGGACCCACCACGCCCTCGAGGATCTGTCCGTGATGGGCGGAATTCCCGGACTGACCATTTATGCCCCTTGCGATCCGGCCGAGACCGCGGCCCTCACCCTGGCATCCGCCCGGGTGGAGGGGCCTCTTTACCTCCGTCTGGGCAAGGTGGGTGAGCCTGATCTGACCAAGGAGGCACCGGAACCTCTGGTGCCCGGGAAAATTCGCACCCTCAAAAACGGCCGCGATCTGGCTATCGTCACCTTAGGTCCGATCGCACGGCTGGCCTTTGAAGTCGCACGTGGCTTGAAGGAGGGCGGGCGCGCCGACCCGGCGATCTTCGGTATTCACTGTCCCAAGCCCTTGGACCGGGAGGGGCTGCTGGAAAAAGTTCTCCGGCGTTTCCCCCGGGTGCTGTTGCTGGAGGAGCACGTGCCCCACGGCGGGATCAGCTCCCGGGTGAAGGAAGTCGCGGCGGAGGCCGGGACGGCCAACCGTTTCGCCACTTGCACCCTGCGGGACGAATTCATTCATGTGTACGGATCACACGAAGACGTGCTGCGGGCCCACGGCCTGGATGCGGCCTCCGTGCTGAAACGGGCAAAGGATCTCTGACCATGGCTTTCGTGGATCTCATCTCTTCCCTGCATAACGCCACCAAGCGGAACTACCTGTTGCGGGTGACGGAACATGACAAGGCCGAATGTGCGGAGGTGGCCAAGCGTTTCGACAAGGAGTACTTCGACGGGGACCGGCGCCACGGGTACGGCGGGTTCCGCTACGACGGTCGCTGGAAGGCTTTTGGGGAAAAACTCATCCGGCAGTACGGGCTGAAACCGGGGGACTCGGTTCTCGACATCGGCTGCGCCAAGGGATTTCTCGTCAAGGATCTGTTGGGGCTTCTCCCCGGGTCCGATATTCGCGGCGTCGATGTCTCCGCCTATGCCATCGCCCATGCCGAGCCCGAGGTGCGCGACCGCGTGCAGGTCGCGGATGCGGTCCGCCTTCCCTTTGCTGACAAATCCTTCGACCTCGTCGTCTCCATCAACACCCTGCACAACCTCCGGGTGCCCGGCCTGTTCCAAGCCCTGCGGGAGATGGAGCGGGTCGGCAAGAAGCACAAGTATCTCGTGGTCGACTCCTACCGGAACGAGAGGGAGAAGGTGAACCTGCTCTACTGGCAGGTGACCTGCGAATGTTTTTTCACCCCGGAAGAATGGGAGTTCCTCTTTCGACAAGCCGGTTACACCGGTGATTATGACTGCGTGTTTTTTCCCTGAACCACGGAAAGGAAGGATAGGCGCATGAAAATTCTCGGTCTGCATGGCGGTGTCACCCTCGGACAGCACGATCCCGGCGCCGCCCTTCTCGTCGACGGAAAAATCTTGGCGGTCTGCGAGGAGGAGCGTTTTCTCCGGGTCAAAACACCTTACGGCACTCTTCCGACATACAGCATCCGCGCCTGTCTGCGGGAGGCGGGGGTGAAGATGAAGGACATCGATCTCGTGGTCCATGCGGGGGAGACCTATGACGACTATGCCGCCCGGCTGGGACTCTTTCTCCGGCACGGCTTTGGCCATGCCCCCAAGATCGAGATGATCAACCACCAACTGGCCCACCTGGCCTCCGCCTTCTACGGCTCCGGCTTCCCCGAGGCCATGGTGCTTTCGTACGATGCCTATGGGGACCGCCTGAGCACGGCTCTGGCGCGCGGGTCGCGGTACAAGGGGATCGAGGTGCTGGAGACACGGCCTGCCGAGCAGTCCCTGGGGAGTTTTTACTCCTTGATGACCTCTTTTATCGGCTTCATGCCGGACGAGGATGAGTACAAAGTGATGGGCTTGGCGCCGTATGGGAAAACCGCCGTGGATCTTTCCGACATCGCTGCCCCGGCGGAGGACGGCTTCCGCATCAACCCGGCTTACTGGGACCGGGATCCTCCCTTCCGCACCCGTTATGAACCATGGTATGGAAAGCGCCTGGTGGAGAAGCTGGGCCAGCCCCGTGGGGTGGATGAGCCCTTGGGACAGCGCCACAAAGATTTGGCTGCAGCTACTCAGTCGACCCTCGAGGCCTGCGCCATCCGCCTGGTGGAACATCTTCACCGCAAAACGGGATTGGATGCCCTCTGTCTGGCGGGTGGTGTGGCCCTGAACTGTTCCGCCAACGGCCGGTTGGCCCGCTTGCCCTTCATCAAAAAGTTTTTCGTCCAGCCGGCGGCCTCCGACCGTGGGTTGCCGCTGGGTTGTGCCCTTGAGGCTTCAGCCCGGCATGGCGATAATCCCGAGCCGCTTCGGCACGTTTTTTATGGCCCTTCCTCCTCGGCGGAAAATGTGGAGAAGGCGCTCAAGCTGAGCGGGGTCGCCTTTCGGGAGGTGGATCCCGTGCAGGAGGGGGCGGAACGAATTGCTCGGGGAGAGGTGATCGGATGGTTCCAGGGGCGTTCGGAGTTTGGCCCCCGCGCTCTCGGGCACCGCTCCATCGTGGCGGACCCGCGGGAAGCAAAAATGAAGGACATCGTGAACTCCAAGATCAAGTTCCGGGAGGAGTTCCGGCCCTTCGCCCCGGCGGTGGTGGAGGAAAGGGCGGCGGAGATTTTCGATCTGGCTTGGCCCTCACCCTTTATGACGTTGGCCGTTCCGGTTCGGGAAGCCTGGCGGCCGAGGCTGCAGGCGATCACCCATGCCAACGGGACTGGGCGGGTGCAGACCGTTCACCGGGACGTGGATCCCCGGTTCCACGGCTTGATCGAGGCGTTTGGAAAAAAGACGGGCGTACCTGTCATTCTCAACACCAGTTTCAACGTCAAGGGCCAGCCGATTGTGGAGACGGTGCTTGATGCGCTCGGCACCTTTGCCTCCAGTGGAATTGATGCGGTGATTTTGGACCGGTTTGTCGTTTCCAAGCGTTGAATTTCCATTTTTTCAGAAAAAAGAGCCCAAATCCGCCCCGGCGGCTGTTCGGGCAGGAGGAATGGGCGGCCGTGCGAGAGGTTTTCCGGCATTCCTGGAGAACCGGGGTGGATTTCGGTTATCAGGGCGAATTCGAAAAAAGGTACACCGAGGCCTTCGTGGCGTATCAGGGGGGAGGGTATGCGGATGCGGTCGCCACGGGCACGGCTTCGGTTTTTGTTGCGGTGGCGGCGTTGGAACTGCCGGCGGGCAGCCACGTGATCTGCTCGCCGATCACCGATCCGGGGACGGTTTCTGCGATCATCCTGAACGGGCACAAGGTGGTGATCATGGACTCCATGCCGGGCTCGTACAACGCCGGGCCGGACGAGTTTTTGGCGGCCATTACGCTGGAGACCCGGGCGGTGGTGCTGGTCCACGCCGCCGGCAAGGCCGCACCGGTGGACCGGATTGTCGCGCTGGCCCGGGAGCGCGGTATTCGGGTGGTGGAGGATTGTTCCCAGGCGCATGGCGCTTCCCTGCACGGGAAAAAGGTCGGCACTTTCGGGGATATTGCCGCATTTTCGACGATGTACCGAAAGGCTCACGCCACGGGGGGGTGCGGAGGCGTGGTGTATACGCAAGACCGCTCCCTATACTGGAAGGCGCGGAGCTATGCAGACCGGGGCAAGCCGTTTGGTGAGGAGCCCTTTGATGAGAAGGATGTGCGTTTTTTCCGTTTCCCGGCCCTCAACCTAAATCTGGATGAGATCAGCTGTGCGATCGGGGAGGTGACGCTTCGGAAGCTGGACGACACGCGGCGGAAACGGATGGAGTTTGCCAACCGGTTCGGCCGTGAATTGGCCAAAGAGGCGCCCGATCTGCGGGCGGAAACTTTCAGCGAGGAGGACTCACCCTTTTTTCTCCCCATCCATGTCCGACACGGGGGTGGTTTTACCGTGCCCCAAGCCACCGGGTTTTTACAGTCCCGCGGATACGCGGTAAACCCCTGTTATCGCTATGTGCTGGCGGAATGGCCATGGTTGAAGACTTACCTTGTAAATCCTTCATGCTGTCTGGGATTTGTATGCCATTGTTCAAGCCAGGCTCTGCAGATGAGAAATAATTGCGTAAATCTTTTATTCAATGAGAAAACATGCTGCTAGAACAAAAGCAAATATGACATTTAACAAAAAAAGGAAAAAAGCTTTATTTTACGGCTGTATTTTTTGAAGCATCAATCTTCCAAGAAGTCCTGGTTTTTGAAATTGGATTAACCTCTACAAAAAATTTGTGAACACAGTACAACTGACTGTCTTTGGATACAGAATCAAACTATTGCCAAAAAAAAGTGGAGAATCCGCGTCGGGAGATGTGCCAACTGGCTTGAGGAACTCCTGCACCCTATTCTGCGTCGTTCTTGGATTGGGCGGGCCAGATGTAAGGCCTTTCCCCTCAGGCAGTTTTTGAGCATTGTCTCTAATCAAATCAAAAAAAACCGTGGCTTGACTGATTGTAAAATTACACATAGAAACTGAAACAGTGTTAAAAAAACATAACTAATACTAGCCAAATTATGAACCTTAAAACGATTAAAAAGCTTTTTACTAAAAGAAAAAAAGAAAAAAATATTGAAAACTTAGTGCCTAACAAAACAGATACTGACGAAATTATTCCAAACTTAACTCTAGTAAAAGATTTCCTGAAACAAATTGACCCATCTATATTGCAGATTCATCTGGCAAAAGCAGGTATTTATAATTTAAGTGGCTCATTTGTTCCTGTTAAGAAATTAGATGCTGTAACAAAGTCAATACTTGCTCAAAACTACGCTTACAGCGAATGGGCGCGCATAGCCCTTGATGTGGCAAGTCAGTATGGAGGAGGTGACTATTTTGAATTCGGAAGCGAGGGGCTAAATACCTTATGCAACTTTCTGACGACATTCCACTTTAATGGTCATGACAAAAATTTTCCAAACACAAGATTTTTTGCGTTTGATGTGTTTGGTGACCCAAAAAAAAACGAAGATTTAAATCCAGTTGAAAAAGATTACTTTAAAGTTCATACAAGAACATCTTCATTTCCGAGTTACTTTGAAGAAATGCAAGCAAAGCTTAAAGAATATGGTATAATGGAAAATAGAGTCGAATTAATAAAAGGTTACTTTAAAGAAAGTCTAAATGAAAAACTAAAAGAACGTTTAAGGAATGAAAAGCGTTACATAGGTTTTGCATTTCTTGACTGTAACATCGCCCCCTCCTATGAGACAGCTTTGAATTTTTTAGAGGAATTTATGCATCCAGCACATTCCTTCATTTACCTTGATGAATACTTTCAAAACTTTGAGGTGACAGAACTTTATAAAAAATTCTGCGAGCGCTTGTATAAGCGTTTTGGATTGCGATCTTTTTACGTCCGAACATCAGGTTCCTTCGGAGCTTTATTTAGATTGTTGAAATAATAAAAAATCTGCATCCGGAATTAAAGTCTCAGATAATCTCATGAAAAAAGACTTTTGAAACTGCTGTTGTCTTTAAAAATATACAATAAAACTAATTTAATAAATATTCACCATTGTATCCGTTG
>Ga0214917_10003938_pt1 | contig 16846 bp, 21 predicted proteins | sample LL_1208_BB_MetaG_FD_177983 | JGI IMG/M metagenome (GOLD analysis project Ga0214917, IMG submission 177983) | Freshwater microbial communities from Lake Lanier, Atlanta, Georgia, United States - LL_1208_BB | ecosystem: Environmental > Aquatic > Freshwater > Lake | place: USA: Georgia | collected... | reverse complement strand
GCATCAGTAAGTATTCCGCAGTCGATCAAGAAGTTAAAAAGAAGCTGGGGTTCATTTAGGTTTCTTACCATCCCGATAATGTCGTTTCGCAAGCAGTTGTTGTTCGTTAACGCAATCACTGCCCGCCTAAACCTATCATGACGGAGGATATCGTGGAGAGCTTCAGGCATATTGCGCGCAACGCACTCTTGTGCCGCCATTATGGTTCCGTCACATGTTGCTGCAAGAAGACGAATCTTATCGCGATACTCCTTATTCTCATCTAGGTGAGACAAGATTGGCTGAACCTTCCTCATAGGGGGTGAGAGAGGTTCGCTTTCCATAAGAGACAAAAATTCATTGATACTTGCTTCGCCCTCATTAATGGCGTATAATGCCGCATAATCCACACAGTTACCTAAACAATAAAGGCGAACAATAGATCGCTTCAGTGTGTCTTCTGTAGGATAGGAAGACTCGAGGAATCTCGCAAGAAATGCTGCTGCTTTTGGGGAACCCGATTGCAACACTTGCACGATGGCGTCCGATACAGCACAACCCAGTCGCAACAGATTCCGCACTCTATCGGTCGCCCCATCGGCACCAGCTAAGACATACTGTTGATCGGCTGCTTTGTCCTCTCCAAGCGTTTCCAGCAATCTTCCATACCAAGTGCGCATTTCCGGAGTGATTTGTAGCCTATTATCCGACGAACCGGTCATCATGGCGTGGATTTCATCATAGCGACCTTCACTATAGAATGCTTGGAGGAGCTCAATATCCTCAACATGCGTTTGAACATGGATGTTCATGAGAATTTTTTTTTTGCGAATCACATCTCACCTAGATGATGCCTCGTTCACCATTTATTTTATCCGTATTTGTTGCATTTTTCCTAATCACTCAGTCCTTCTTTCCAGAAAACTTCCCAGTTTATCTGAATAATATAATGGGAGGTGTCAAGAGTGCCATGGGTCTCGGACGGGACAAGCCTGTCATCAGATCCAAATCATTTCATAGTTTCAGCGCGAAAGTCGCAGAGACCGGTGAGAAACTTGATTTCGCTTCCCTGAAAGGAAAAGTTGTGGTTGTCTCGAATGTTGCATCCAAGTGTGGACTCACGGATTCTATGTACAAGGTTCTAGGCTCACTGGCTCAGAAGTATGGTCCCACAGGTGAGTTTGTTGTGCTCGGTTTCCCGTGCGCTCAGTTCATGAATCAAGAGTTTGCAAAGACAGAGGAGACATGCCCGTTTGTTCGTGGACTCCTCGCCAAATTTGGTGATATCCAAGACAAGGGTTACTTTCGTTTGATGGAGAAAGTCGAAGTAAATGGACCTGGAACGAGCGAATTATTTCAGTTTCTCAAGTACAATTCGGTGCTATTTGACGAATCCAGTGGTGAAGTAGGACCGATTAAGTGGAATTTTGGAAAGTTCTTATTAGACAGAGAAGGAAGAGTTATCAAGTATTATTCTCCTACCGACGGGGATCTGGATAGCGATGTTCAGGCCGCCATCGACGGGAAACTGTCTGGCAAACCTACTAGAGAACCGAACGCATAGTGCGAGGATCCCCTTTATGTATTGGAATGATAATTGCTACACGTGTGTTACTGTAGTTTTGCTTTCAGAAACGGCGGAAAGATTGATCGTCATGTCAGTATTGATCAGTCAAAGCGGTATTGAAGTCATCATTGAACTTTAAGCTTCGATTAGCTCAAGGAAGCGTAAATTTTTTCCGGTTTTCAGTTTCCAGTTCATTGACGAATGGAGTACGAGGTATACTTCGGATGCAACATAGTTGGGGCACTAGCCGTCTTCCTCATTTTCATATATCATCTGATATCCACGGAGCCACTTAAATCAATCGATTCGGCTGATGATGATGACATCGACGTATCCCTGAAGAAAAAGAAGCAACAGTAGGTACATGTAGACAATTACCGTGTCATCGTAGAAGATCACTTCATGTTTGAATTCGCTATTACTATTCATCTCTCAAGGCGATCGCCTACGATTTGGGTGACTATCAACTATGTGCGAATCAAGAATAAGCAAAGATTTCAAACATTTGTTACCACCGGCATCATACACAGCCACCGGGGCACTTGATGGTCTCGATGAATCCCAAAGCTTGCATTTACCGTCGTCGTACACTGCGCATATATACCGGTAATCATCACCGGGTAGGAAACTGGAGTCCCAACACCATGTATTGCTATGGGAATGTACGTGCGAAATTCCCAATATGCAATCCAAAGTCCATTCATTCCCGTCATCTTCTTTATTCCAGAGTGAAACGCTTCCATCACTTGCGGTGACGGACACGCATGCCCCGCTTGATTCCGTCAGTCGTACGCTTGTGATAAATGATCTCGGATGTACCTCGTTACCAAAAGATGTAATCCGCGCGGGCACGGTGCTTCTCTGGATGACGTCGGGCTCTGTTGCTATGGCTGGTGACGTCAAACGAAGCATACTAACCCCTCTAGATATAAGAGGAGCTAGAGGAGGTGGGCTCGGGGGTGACAACGCATGCGCTGGGGAGGCGTCATCAAATGTGAGCTGAGGAGCTTGTGGTATAGAGGCAAAATCGTCTTGATCATTTTCCGTTCCTTCTCTTGCAACAACACCAACACAATTGTTAGAATATGAGAAAATCAGACGATTTCCTTCAATTACGTTCACAGAAGTAACTCCGAGTCCTGTCCGACCAGTAGCAGGATCAGCGGATGGTGTCCGTATTATGCAGTTAGCACCTAGATCCCACTCATTAATGAATCCTTCAGTGTCTCCGAATATAAACAATCCCTGGTTGGGATGAATTGTACCACAATTGATTGGGACAGTGTGACCAATACTTATCTGATACCCATCAGCTCGATGGTCCCATACTCGCACTGTACCATCTTCCCCGGCAGTTATGAACCATTTATTATCTTTCTGGATGGCCGCACAAGTTACATTACCGGAATGACCCTCATACACCGTAGGTGGAGATCCTAGATTCTCCAAATCATACATACGAACCCATGGATTTCCACATGCAATAAGTTGACCGTCTTGGTACACCAATTTGTTGACATGAAGAAGCGTCGATGAAGCGTCCTCATCGATAAGATGAACGCATGCACCTGACGAAAGATTGATGAATCTGATTGATCCACTGAGGCCTGCCGTCACCGCAATCTTCGAGTCGAATATAGACATGAATCTATTGTATTTTCAAGTACAAAAACTGATTGTCTGAAAGCGGTTCAATATACGTCTAATTTTGTTCGCGAACGATTCCTACTACTTGCCCAAGCGCACGTATGTTCTCAGATGGGTACTGAACGTGAACAACACCAGGTCCTGTAGACAACTCACTTGGTTCTTCTATCCGTACACCTCCAATAACTTCTTCAGGTTTCTGAATGGTTGACACGTCCATTGTTTCAGTCGAGTTCGATTTTGAAGAGGAACTCAATTCGGACGCCTGTCGAAGTTCGTCCACCATTTTCTTGTATGACTCCAACTCACTCTTCAGTCCGTCAATTTCTCCGCGCAAATTTTTAATCAGCCTTGCATCGTCAACCGACGGAACATGAGTCGTTTCCATGTCGGCCGCTGATCGTACAGGGGCGACAAAAGCTCCCGCTCCCCCACCAGTTTGTATTGATAACGCATCGTTGACTTTAACCTTGCGTTCAACTGCCACAGGAATCTCAGATATGAGAAAATGAATCTTTGCGAATATCAGTATCACTATGAGCGCAAACACAACTATAAGGACTCTCCCAGTACGGGATGGTACGCCTGAAACCACCTTGTCCACGACAGTGAGTTGGTGACCTTTCAATTGCCCATCTCCTTCCTCTGCAAGAGCTGCTGAGTTGGATGATACCGAAACACGGCGCTTATCCAAATGAGTGACTGATGAAATCATTTGTCTAATTGCATTAACAGCTTCGTTAGCCGCCGACATTCCACGCATTCGTTTCTCGCGGTTTTCCATCTCTGTCATTCGCCGCTGCTGACGAAGGATCGAATGAAGCTTACTATGCTCTGTCCAGTTTGACCCAAAACACTCCTGCGAGCAAAAGAACGACGAACGCTCAAAGTCAGCACAGTTTGGACAACACAAATCGGTATCACAAGATTTACCACAGCCCTGGCAGACAGGCATTTTGACTAGGATAGACACGAGCTTATAACAATGGATGAAACACGTCTTTACGATATATTCGAGACTATTCTTCATTCTTCACACATAACTGGTTGATTGGGCACCATTACCACGCAAAGAAAGTTGTTTCCTTTGAAGTTTCTCCGAAACCAGAAGTTCCATCAACATACACCCGCCTGTCCCATGGATGGAACTGGAACAACTCTTGCTCCTCCTGGAGCATGAATTTGGCCTCCTCGATGTATGGTGCCATATATGGAATCATGGGATCGTAATTCTGCTCCGACAAGGGCAAATGGTACTTCTTCATTGAAAGATCGTTTGCTCGCATCAATCGACGATATCGATGAACTCGGAGATCGTATGGCAAAATCTCCATAGCACGTTCCATTAGTGGCTCCTTCTCATTCAAGGTGTCATCAAACATCATACCGTAACCACGGAGATAGTTGACCATCATTCGATGAGAAAACTTCTCATGTGGAACCTTCCAGTACTTCCAGTACAACGGCATGATCTGATCATCCCAGATCTCCTGCAGAGGTGATCGAGGTTTGACCTGCTGAAACCAGGGCTTCCTCGTCGCCACTTCCTCGGCCTTTCTTGTGAGAATCTTCGAGAATTCTCTATGGAAAGACATAATTATATCCTAAGTGAGTATGTAACAGATTACGGAGAGGTTTACAGCTGAAGCCATATATTCAACGATTAGTAAGTGTATCGGATACATAATGAAGAAGAATGATCAAGACTTTGCCATATCGAAATTTTGTCATCGTTGATGGGTATGTTATATTTTCATGTGCTTCGAAATCTCTAGCAACTACCAACGCTGACATCGATTCACTCTTGCATATCGTGACGAACGATCCGACCGTGGTTGGATATATTCTATTAAGCCCTGACGGTATTCCTATCCGGTACCACGAGGGAATCGTATACAGTGACGCGATTTTATACGCGTCCCTTGTCTGTGAATTCCATACAAGGTCGAAACTGACCATGATCGAGCTCCTAGGGCCCGGCGCGGATTCGGAGCTGACGGACTTCCGCATGCGAACGCAACAGGGAAGGGAACTGATTGTGACGATTTCCGGAGACTACTTGCTTGTCGTGATTCAGAATTGTGCCCCTAATGACGATTCAAACAGTAATTAAAGTGCATAACTGACCGTGATCATCCTAATCCTATCTTCAGTACCGTATTTATTACCTCCTTTTCTTTTTCATAGCGCCTCCCATTCCCCCTGGGCCTCCGAGAGCCTTCATCATATCGGCCATTCCTTCGTGTCCTTCCAGGTTCTTCATCAAATTCATCAAGTTACCTGCACCACCCATTTGATTCAGCATATTCTGGGGCAGTACACTTGACAGTTTGTTCATCATCTGGGCGGGATTGCGACCGATCTGCGACGCCAGACCCTGATTATTCATCAGCCCTGCTTTACCCATTCGCGATACAATTTTTGAGAACTTCTTGTGCTCCTCGATCAGTTCAACAACTTGTTCTGGATGTACACCCGATCCTCTTGCTATTCGCATTATTCGTGAGGTTTCAGTGATTGGTTTTGCACTGTCTAATTCTTCATCGGTCAACGAATCCATCATCACTACAAATTTCTTCATCCGTTCAACTCCATGTTTCTCAAAACCCTCTGGCATCGCCATATTCGACATCCCTGGAATCATACTCATAATGTTCCCTAGAGGCCCCATCTTCATCACAGATTGGAGCTGCGAGTACATGTCTCTCATTGTGAATTGCCCATGTTGAAGTCGTGCCATCATATCCTTTTGCTCCTCGATATTCACAGCATCCTTGATAGTGTTGACAAGACCTGAAATATCACCCATTCCCATGAGTCGAGATACAAACCCTTTCGCCTCAAACGGTTCCAAGTTATCCAAATGTTCACCTGTTCCGATAAAAATAATTGGTGCATTAGTTGCTGCCACTGCACTCAACGCTCCCCCACCTTTTGCGTGTCCATCCAGTTTTGTCACAATCACTGACCCTACTGGCACTGCTGAATGGAATGCATGCGCTTGATCATAACAGGCTTGACCTATATGCGAGTCCATCACAAAAATAGTCTCGTCTGGTTCAACAGCAGTTGCAACTTGTTTCATCTCATCAAACAATGCTGATTCCTGTTTATGACGACCAGAAGTGTCCACAATGATAATCTCATACTTCTCTTTCTTGAACACCTCAACACCTTCCGCTGCGATCCTCACTGGATCTGTTTCGGAATGCGATCCATAGAACGGAACACGAATTTTAGCCGCGTTTTGCTTCAGCTGATCAAATGCACCTGCTCTAAACGTATCGGCACAAACTAATGCTACTTTCCAACCCTTTCGCTGATAATGGTAAGCATACTTGACACAAGAAGTGGTCTTACCGGACCCCTGGAGACCTACAAACATAACAACGCTTGATTTGCCCTTCTTTGGTTTGAATACCGGTTGCTCTGTTGATGGAGTTAACAATTTTGTCAATTCATCAAATACTGATTTTTGTATTGTTTTTTGCTTGTTCAACACTCCACTAGATGTCCCTAAAGCGTCATCCAATTTAACCCGATTCCGAACTGCGTTACGAAGACTCATTACAAGCTTCACATTCACATCGCTCTGTAGTAGAGCTGTCGAGATCTCTTTCAAGCACGCGTCAATCTGCTCATCGTCAACCACTGCCGATTTACCCAAAGACTGAATCGCGGACGTTATCCGCGAAGACAAGTCGCCAAGAACCATATAAACACTAGATAAAGAATAGTATAGAGAAACGCAATGAAGAGAGAAGAAGAGTCTAAATGCGTGAAAATTCCCATTGTAAAATTTTCCGCGTACCTTTCGGTACTGGTGTTATCCAATGTTCGACTTTTTCTCCCCGGAAAAGAACACAATCACCTTGGTTCATCTTGTACTCCCGTTTTGGCTCAAAACAGTTTGTCCCACCTTCAAAGTCAACTGATGGATCCGAAAGCATAACGATCCCTGTGACTATTGAGTGATTATCCACATGCGGTTCTATGAACGCCCCGGCGTTCTCATAGACTATATATTCGAATTCAGGAAAAATCCTAGATTTCTTCGCAAAAGATTCCATCGGACCAAAAGTTCGGTCAAAGAGTGCAACAGTTGTCGTCATAATCTTCCGATACATTCTTTCATACTCTGTCCTTAGACAGACCTCTACTCGCTTGGCGGAATGCGAATAGACGAGATCACTCTTTCTATCCTCTATAGTGTAAACCGATGACGAGGACTCTAATAGGGACACAAGCTTGGATATTTTCTTCGGACTCAGAAAATTGGGTATCACAATCACTCCCTTTTCTTTTGATTTCTCATGAGGAATCACGTAACAGGTAGCGGGAATTTCGGTATCAGAACTCGATGCCGAGAGAGTATATTTCAACCGCAAAAAACGCGGCTTCGGTTCATCTTTAGATGTGTCAGAGTCGCTTGATGAAGAAGGACAACTCGATACACTCATCGATTCATTCAGAATCGACTTTCGGGTATGCTTCTGAATAACTCGAGTGGCATATTCGCGAGTACACGGGGGAAAAGTATTTGACATGACTGAGGCTAGTGGGGAATGATGGATCTACTCGAAACGGCTGGAATCTGATTTCTATTGGAAAACCACATATCTAACTATTCCTCATCAACAATCTTCTCTAAACTATGTTGCTTCATGTGCTCCATATGCGCAGTATACTGCCATTGATCAATTATCGACTGCATCTCACGCCTGGAATAATGCTCGGCTAGGAACCCCTTCTTATGGCCATTAACAAGTTCGATATCAACAACGGCTGGGGAATCGTAACCGAGGAGCTCCCAAGTAGCCTCTAATTTAGGATGCTTCTTCTTAGTCGCCTCAGACGTCATATGGAGGATGATTTGTCGGGCTGATTCGGTTCGCTCTCGGCCGGGATGGTACGAGACGTGGATCCGTTTTACATAATCGAGGAAATCGAGCTTCGGGAACAACCTGTATTTCATTGAAGGTTTCCGAAAAATTCACGCGCCGTGCCGTATGAGAAAAACGTGTTTGCATGATCGTAAATACAATGTAAGCGATCCGCGATTCGGTGATAAGGCTACTGCTTCAGCCACAGATAGGTACATCAATGTTCTATGCGGTTTGGGCAAATCCGTTCCCGAGACTTATGTTCCAGAAACCGAGGAATGCCTAAATGCGGTTAGATTTCCATCTAAGTCTCGTTTCATACACGTGTCTATCCCCGGATACACCGGTCATCGGCCGTCGGTTTATTGTGAAACTGTTCTTAACCCGACTGAATGAATAATGATCTACACTTCTAATTGCTTCTAGGCGGTTGGACATCTAGATTGTTCATTTTCAATACTTTAAGGAGAAGCTCTGAACGATCTTTAGCAGGTGAGAATGAGCGACTGCCCGCAATATTCCATTCATCGAAATCAAATCGATCAGAATTCAATTTGATGACTTTGAATTTCTTGAGGTTAACCACGAAAAGCACACAAGAGAACATAACGATGAGCGCGAGTGATTGCCATGATAAGTAGTATGGATCCACTTCTTTCGCCCTGAGAGCTTCATACACCAGACCCGCCACCGCAGCGACTGAAAGCATAACTCTTATCGAGCCGGTCATTAATCCTATGGAGAATATTTATAGGACGCTATTACACCATCACCGACGTTGACACTAACTAATTTCTATCTACATATATGTTCCGAATTTCTGTCAGCAGCTTCCTCAGCTTCCTTAGTTTGAGCGACCCTGTCGAATTCAGCGATAATATGATCTTTGTTGTCAATGAGAAAATTGAACTCTTCCTTTGTGAGCGTCTCAAGCAATTTGTGTGAAGCAGATTTTGCAAAAGTTATGCATGATGTGGTTGTTTTCACGGATTGGTCGTTTACGCGTCTATAAAACCAACCTGGCGAGACGTAGACGAGCTTACGATGAACAGGTAATCGCCACAATTTCGGGGTGACTTTTGGTGGATGTTCAACCTTGACCTCATGCCTGTAGATCCCGTAGTGCGTTATGAATCGCCGCTGCAAGTTCATGCTAAACAACTAGACCGAACACTGGATGTGAAGGAGAGAGGAAACACTCTTCACGTCTATCTATAAGTCACTAAGATTTCTGGATTTGGATTTGTTTATTCGCCAATTCAATTTGGATTCGTCCACTAATGCTTTGAATGTTATAGGCTCAGTTTCAGCCAAAGTTGCAATCATGCGGCGATTAAGCTCGATGTTGGATCGTTTGAGTCCTGTCGTGAATTGACCATAAGGGAAGTCGTATTCTCTGGTAGCAGCATTTGTTCGGACTGTCCAAAATCTTCTGAAGTCGCGCATTCTCTTTCGCCTTTCCCGGTACGCGTTGAACAAGTTATGCATCACTCTGCGGAGAGCGAATCCGAACACCCTGTTGACACGACCGTAGAGACCTTTAGCCATCGTGAAAACCACTTCTCGTGGTAGTCGACCAAGTGATGGTCTCGCGGGGAACAACATTCTCGACGAAGTCGGAAATTTTTGAGACTATACGATGACAGACCAACAATCAGGAAGCAGTCATTTACAAACATATGCCCCGACATATCACTCGGCAGCCAACCCCTACAATTCAGGTATATATGGTCAAGGTGGTATCTCTGGTGGATATTCTTCATATGGTTCCTTGTCTCCATATGGAGGTATGGGTGGAATTTATGGTGGTTACGGTTATGGATATAATTCTATGCCGGGGGATCACTTATGGCAAGGATTCTTGGGACACACCGCAGAAACCCTTGGCAGACTGAATAATTTGCTCTCAATGACAGGAATGCTCGTTGAGCACATATCGAATCACGGAAGATTGATATACTCGAAAGGCGTGGAGGTGCATAGTTGGTATAACAGTCTGAAAACATGGACTGAGAGGCATTCCGAGTGGATGGAGAAGCTTGGGTTGCAGGTTGAGTCGAGTTGGAAAACGAATGAGAATGAACCAGTACGTCGTCGACGTATGATGGTTCGCAGAGTTCGTACAATCATTATAATGGCCTTCATTGGATTCGTGATTTATTTCGCAAAGAAGAGAAGGAGTCGAACACGTAAAGCTAAGTGGGATTCCATTTACCATAGTCAGGCACCACTTGTGCGCCGTGTTAGTTAGCAGTAGCACATTGCTTAATTTGTTTGAAACTTCATCCCTAAATTCTTAGGACAATGGCCGAGCATCTTGCGCGAATTTTCGGCACCGAAGAGGATCGAGTGAATTGTCCCTTCTATTTCAAGATAGGTGCATGTCGTCATGGAGATCAGTGTAGTCGAACGCATAATCGTCCAGTGGTATCGCAGACGTTGCTGCTAAAGAATATGTATCAGAATTTGCCGGCTGCCATTGCGCTCGCTGAGGGGCAGACAGTCGACGATGGTCAAATCGAAGAAGCGCTTGATCATTTTGAGGCGTTCTATGAGGAGGTTTTCCATGAACTTACAAAGTTTGGTGAAGTGCTAGATATGGCTGTTACTGATAATATCGGAGATCATTTGATAGGTTCAGTGTATGTAAAGTTTGCATCAGAAGATTCAGCAGAGAAGGCGTTGAAAAATTTATCTGGTCGATTCTACGCTGGGCGTGTCATAGCTCCAGAGTACTGCCCAGTTACAGATTTCGCCGATGCACGATGTAGACAGTACGATGATGCCCAGTGTTCGCGAGGCGGTTACTGCAATTTTATACATTGGAAACACGTCCCTCGTGCTGTTAAGAAACGTATGTTCCGTCGCATGTATGGGGAGCACCCAGAGTTTAGCGCCAACGGACAACATGAAGCGGGTGTTGTGCATTCGCGGTCAGCGCGAGATGACCAACATCGACGAAGGGATGATCGGCCATCGCGGCACCGGTCGCGAAGTCGCGACCGTGGCCATCGCCGACATCCTTCAGAAGAACGACGTGCTCTAATAGAAAAGTGGAACCAGGAAACTGTAGACGAGAGCCAATTATAGATGTAGTAGATTTTTGATGGAGTAGTTCTTGGCACACAAATTGTGACTGTAGAATACTAACTAGTTTACTTTGGAAACTCTCCAAGGAGGAAAAATAACTCGAGTAACAACTCCCTCCACCATCACTGATGGAACGAACCCGAAACTACGAGAATCAGTTGAATGGTCTCGATTGTCACCCAACACGTACACCAAAGAACCATCGTTAGACACTTCAGATACACGCTTGATTATTCGGGTAGGTCTTTCGCGAATAGGGTCCTTGAGCATTACCACGTCCCCAGGGCGAAAATCGCAAGTCTTCGATACCCAGACCATGTCGAGCAGCATCGATGATTGATTCGGATTGAGAGTCGGAAACATACTTTGTCCAACCACAATCTGGATGGAACCCACATTGTCCGTGAATGCCACCAGAGGCGGTACTAAGATTGATGTCCACTGTAGGGCCTGTCGCCAACTTGCCGCAACTGCTCGAAACGCGTCCCGATAGGCCGACATTACTAACTGGGAGAACATAAGTCAGGCACAAAACGAATAATCAAATAGTTAACGGTGAGAAATACGTTTGGATCGACGAGGGTTACCTTCCGATTCGGTGGGTGAAAGATCGCACATCCATTCAAAAATCGCCTGCAGTTGCGCTCTTTGGGGACTGTCGAAGTCGTGGGCTCCTTCTAAGAACAAAGTTTCCATTTCGTCAACACCACTACTCGTCAATCTATGTGCCCCTGTAATTGCGTGTGCCTCCGAATGAGTTTTTGGGTAAGGATCTTTCTCCTCCTTAGCAGCCATGTGCAGGGCGAATTTCCGAATTTCCTCATGCTTAAGGGCCGATTTCGTGGTTGGAAATACACAGGGAACAAGCGCGGGTGGGGACGCGGGAGTTGAGAATGAGCTCTCAATGTTTGACCGTTTTCGTCGAAGTGTCACGTGTCTTTTCATACATTTGGGCATCGGAATTTCCAGAGGGTTGGAAAATTTTTTTTTGTGCATTCATTGCGTGTTGTACAAGAGGCCGATGCGATAGCCTACGTCGCTACATTAAATCTATACCCTGGCACAAAGAGCGATGCGAACTTTCGCTCCCCGGTCGGAGCTCTTCACGGGTTGTTGAACGGAAAGTACTCGTACCTGAATCGCTTGGTTGATGTTGTAGTAGTGAGGATCAGTGACACCGACCGGATAATTGGATATGTGTAAAAGACCGTCGTCTGTTACAGTCGTTCCAACCAGCTGGACGAACGCCCCAAACGCTGTTATGTTCTTCACGATACCAGTCAAAACTGCATCTTCTTTGACCTCAATTTTCTCAAGACTTCCCAACCACTCCTTGGCCGTTCTGATCTCGACTGGCTCATACAGTTCGCGAGGATCCGACAGCCTAAGCAACTGGAGGAGCCTGTTCTCGTCCTCGACACTCACTCGTTGCGAATCGTTCATTTCGACATTACCCGTCCAGTACTGGCCTAACTCAGGGTGGTTCTTCACGACCTGTGTTGCGATTGCGTAATCGTTCGGATGAACAGCAGTTGAATCAAGAGGCGTCCAGTCAGAATTCTGCACCTGTAAAAATCCAACACTCTGTTCGTATGTGATTGGTCCTATACCATAAACTTTTCGTAAGTCCATTCGATTGTGAATTCCATGAGATTCCCGAAATTCCACTATAGCCTTTGCGGTTCTCCGATTTAGTCCGGGTACAAACCTCAGTAATGATTCACTTGCCGTGTTGACGTCAACTCCGACGTCCGCTATACATTCGCAAACAATATCAAGTAGAAACTTCTCTAGCTTCTTCTCAGGAATATCGTGTTGGTACATTCCGACAGATAAGCGGTGAGGGTCGATCTTTACATACTCTGACAAAGGGTCACATAGTCGCCTTGCAATCGACACCGCCCCTCTGTACTCGAGTGAAAGCTCCGGTAACTCAGACATCCCTAATTCAGAAACCGAATAATACGATGCCCCCGACTCGTCCACTATAGCCACAGGTACATCCGGGACTATGGCGGCGAGGAATCGCCGACACTCGAACGATCCTGTTCCGTTACCCAGGGCCACCAAGAAAGGTCTCCCTGCAACACTCGATAGTTGGTCTCGAAACGATTCCACATTGACTCTGCTTTCTGGAAAAGGATTGAATTTAAAATATTTTTCTACCCTATCATTCTGGAGGAATGCAGCTTTACATCCACTAGACAAACCGGGATCGATTCCCAGGATCACAGAGAAGGATCTGAGAATAGATGGCGGTGGCTGCAATAATTTTTGACGCAAATTTTTTCGAAAAAATTCAATCGCTTCGTACTCGGAGCGGCGATTAAGAAACTGCACCCACTCCGATTTAATACGTGGTATTATATGGTCTTCAAGTCCGCGCTGAGATGCTTCGACGAACAGTTTGAGACACGCGTTCCCGTTCAGTGATAGTTTACCGGAAATATTTTGTGTCTCACAAGATGTTGGTACAATGGCTCTGTGGATAGCACTGAGTAACTCGGTCATTTCGGGATTCGAGACAATAAACATGGAGCTGGTAGCTCTTCCTTCGCGCCGAAGCGCCAACCATGAATGGGACCTAATTTTCTCCAATTCAGATCGATGGTTTCGGTCGGTAATGGTTCGAATCACACTGACCAAATCAGTGTCTGAGAAAAGTTTCGATCCTATAATAAGGGATACCTTACGACGGAGATCGGGAGAGAAGCGCGATATGTGATTACATGCATTAGATAGGCATCCGAGAACACTGACAGCGACTTGAACGGCTTCTTGATCAGCCAAAGCTGAATTCAGTAATGACGTTTTCGAACACGGATCAGGCTTGACGACAGAATTGAGAATCTCACGAATCTCGGTCTCGGTTGAAGCTAGCTCGAGCTGAGACACAATGGCCGAACTGACCATTTCAACCTCGACAGTTTCTTGTACTCGATTGATAGCCTTTGCTCGGTCCGACTCGAGATTCACGATAGTTTCGTAGTTTTGATCAATCAGTCTCAACGAACTCTCCGATAAATCAACAATATCGTTTTTTTTGTAGCGAGCAATATACGGTAGTGAGTAACCGTGCCGATAAAAACCGAGTAGCCCCTTCAACGAAATGAGATCGGTGTCCGGCACAAGTGCATGGATGGACAGCTCTACCCGATCGTGTATAGACGTCTTGAGATCGGAACAAAACGAATTGCCACGTATTCGAGTCGTCGACAACTTCTGGGGATTGTTTTGAGCGTAGTTACCCTGCTGGTTCGATGAGTTGGAAATCGACTCCGAACCTTTCCTCGGCTTCCTAAACGGCTTTCCAGACTTCTTGATTGTTTTTGAGATCTTCCTATCATTCAGAGTTGATTCCCGATGCCGTATTGTTCTTCGGGGGCTTAATCGATCCTCAGTTCTGGATCGTTTCTCATTCCTTGAGAGGGCACGCTTGATCATCTCGAGTCTTTAGAAATAAAACGCAACAAAATTTTTTTCGTCGAGCTGTGTAGACAATTCACCTGTCTATGAGAAGCATTCAATATCTGTTCCCACTTATAACAATTTCATGGTCCCATGGTTCCCACAGGTCGGAATCAGTCATGGCCGAATCTTCCGTGGATCCGTATCTGTTTCCTGTGGATGTAGCTTTAACGAAAGACGATTTGGTTGAAATGGAAGAACGACTTCTCCGTGTGATCAAACACAGCAACCGCAGATCCCGTGAAAGACGTCATAGTTCTCGGGCAGTGAACGTGGTTGGTGACAATCATATGTCGGGATATTCCGGAACACGATTTACGGGCAGTTCACACGGCAGTCAAAGCAAATCGGACAAGATAGAGATCATTATCAAAGGTGCTCCATCGACTGCTTATAACGGCCACGATGATGTTTATTGTTATCCCAACTGTCACAGCAACTGCTATCCACACTGTGACAACCATCCTGCGGCGCAGGCTTGGTCATACTATCAACCTCCGAGTTCTTCGGGACATTGTGCAACATGTGGTTCTCGTAAAACAGATACTGTCTATTCGAGCCACGGTTCACATTTATCAGCTGCGTTTCAAGCCCCCGTTGCAGCATCCCTACGCTCTCCAAGGAAAGAACCGAAGACGCGTGATTTTTCGGTTCAAATGGGATCACCGAAAGTAGTGCCCGGGAAATAGGAGCGTATACCTCAACACTTTTATATTGCGAGTACTTTCTTAAGACGCACTAAAAAAGGTATTTCGATGTACTGTAGTTGAATTATGATAGGGAGTAACGTTGCATGCTTCCTCTTTCATTAAAAAATAATCATGTATTAGGCGCTTTAGGTTGCTCACGCGGGCTCACAAACAAGGATTTTAAATCGGCCCCCATTCTGCTGAGCATCTGCCCGTAAGTCTCGTGTGGGCGAATGTAATTGTTGATTTCATTGTTTGAATAAACCGTCTTGGCACCAGTGAGGACAGTCCCAGCAACATCCCCAAATATAGATAGTGCGTCTGTGGCTGCGAGCATGGGCGCAAATTGTCCTAGATGTATACCTACAAGAATAGGCGGACCAATAATCGGTAAGACAGCACTAACTCCAACCATAACAGCAGTTATCATTATTTGGCATTTGTAGTCGTACCACAGATATGAGCTGTATCCTTGACCACATTTCAAGGTATCTTTATCTGCAACAGGTGACCCTGACATTAGTTCGCCGAGAAGTTTCTGTCCCATTTTCGGTACTTGCTTATAACATTTGCGCAAATTATCAATAGCAGAATTCGTCAATTTACCCGCTTCTTGCAATTGAGGATCAGCCACAAGTTGACTTGTATCCGAAGATTGTAGGTAACCCCTGTCTACAGCCCAGACAAAAACCTGACCGGGAAACCCCAGGCTATCGAGCACGAAAGACGAATAAGAAAACGCCGTTGTAGATTCTTTTCTGGCAGTTCCAGCGATAAAAGAAGACGTTAAAATAGCTTTGCTGAGGTCAGGGGATTTGGTGGTCAGCTCGTCGAGCCAGTTGCTCTTTTTCAAGTTTCCCAAATAATTTATATATCGTGTCAATTTTGCGTCCGGTTTGCTGAGATCGACCCCAATGGTGTTTGCCGTGGCTTCAGACTGCCCGGCTGCATCTTCAAGTGGATTGACATGGTCAAGAAATCGTCCTCCACCACATATGGCTGCCAGGACGTAGCCAGGAGGGTATGCCAAACCGTTGAATATATCTTCACCAGAACCTGGCTTGGCGGAATCCGTTTCTCCACTCTCATCAACAGACTGCGCAGTTGGTTGGCCATTACCAAATTTCCGTTCACTTTCAATCAACTCTTTGTAAAGGTTCTTGTTTTTCTTTATCCAAGCTGTATGGAACCCAGCATTCCATTTCAGTTTGTTACTAGCTTCAACAACAGACGCCTTCCATTGCTGAAGGTCAGCTTCAAACATATTCAAGGCTTTGAGGAATTCATCCCTCAATTTCTCGTTTCCTTGCTTCGAAAAAAACTTAACTAGTGCCAGTTGGCCAGATATTGAGTTCCATTCAACGCCCGTAACAGTAATACCCCGCGGTGTGATCAATAACTTTTCTCTGCCGGCCCATTCAGCCCCCTCAGAGATACCCCTGGCAATCCATGCAGGTATATAAAATAATATTCCACCGATTCGTTTCATCCCCGAAAAAACACGACTTCCAATAGATGCAGGC
>Ga0214917_10003936_pt1 | contig 16850 bp, 13 predicted proteins | sample LL_1208_BB_MetaG_FD_177983 | JGI IMG/M metagenome (GOLD analysis project Ga0214917, IMG submission 177983) | Freshwater microbial communities from Lake Lanier, Atlanta, Georgia, United States - LL_1208_BB | ecosystem: Environmental > Aquatic > Freshwater > Lake | place: USA: Georgia | collected... | reverse complement strand
CCACGGCATCGGAAGGCCGTGTGGACCGCTGGCGCGAGCGGATCGTGAAGGCGGCGCTGATCATCCTCGCCGGCCTGTGGTGCTACTCTCCCTCGTACCACGGCGACTGGCTGTGGGACGACGACCAGTTGCTCACCCAGAACATCACGGTGCAGCACCGGGTTTCGCCCGACCCGAACGTGCCTCCCGACAGCCTGCGCACGCTCGCCAAGCTGTGGTTCAATCCCGACGGCGCCGACTACTTTCCGCTCGCCTACACGGCTCTCTGGGCCCAGTGGCCCTTCTTCGGCCTCAAGTCCACCGGCTACCACGTCACCACGATCCTGCTGCACATCTCCGGGGCACTGTTGCTCTGGGCTCTGCTCTCGAAGATGAAGATCCCGGGGGCATGGCTCTCGGCCCTGGTGTTCGTGGTGCACCCCGTGTGCGTGGAGAGCGTGGCCTGGGTGTCGGAAACGAAAAACACGCTCTCGCTGCCGCTCTTCCTCCTCGCCTGCCTCTGCTGGGTGGGGCAGGACGACGAGGCCGATCAGGCCAAGCGGCAGCGGCTCTACGCGGGCGCGATCGTGTTCTTCCTGCTCGCCATGTTCGCCAAGACGTCGGTCGTGGCGTTCCCCGTGGTCACGCTCGTCTACGCCTGGTGGAAGCGCGGGAAGGTGACGAAGCAGGACGTGATCCTCGCCCTGCCGCTGTTCGCGATCTCGATCGTGCTCGGCCTCGTGACGATGTCGTATCAGTGGGGCCGGGCGATCGGCCAGGAAAAGATCATCGTCGGCGACCTGTTTTCCGTGGGCGGCTTCGCGTCGCGGACCGCGATCGCCGGGATGGCGATCCTCCACTATCTCGCGTCGATCGTGTGGCCGGTGAACTTGCTGCCGATCTATCCCCGCTGGGAGGTCGATCCGCCCAAGGCCTGGATGTTCCTTGCGTGGCCCGTGATCGGGGCGGGTGTGTGGTGGATGTGGAAGAACCGGGAGGCGGTGTTTCCGCCGCGCTGGGGCCACCACGCGCTGTTCGCGTTCACGTTTTTTCTGCTCATGGTCGCGCCGGTGCTCGGCTTCGTGACGATCTCCTACATGCGGATCACGTGGGTGGCCGACCACTTCATCTACCTGCCGATGATCAGCATCATCGCGCTCATGTGTGCCGGGGCGGTGCTCCTGTTCGAGCGGGCGCAGGAGGATTCGAAGCCGACGTTCCTCGCCGGCGGGGCGCTCGTCGCCACGATGCTCGCGATTCTGTCCTTCTGCGGCGCCGTCGATTGGATGGACGAAGACCACATGTGGGAACACACGCTCAAGCACAACTTCGAGGCCTGGCAGGCCCACAACCGCCTGGGCGCCAAGAAGTTTTCCCGCGGCGACGTGGATGGCGCCCACTTCCACTTCCAAAACTCCACGCGGCTGCGGCCCGACCTCGGCGAGACGCACAACAACCTCGGCACCACGCTCTCGGCGCGTGCCCAGGCCTTCGCCCAGCGCGGCGACCAGGCGTCGGCAAAGCGGGAGATGGACGCGGCGATCGAGCAGTTCGCCGAGGCCTGCCGGGTGACGCCGCACGTGCCGGCGATCCATGTGAATCTGGCCAATGCCCTCGCCGCGGCCGGCCGATTCACCGAGGCGGGCGACAAATACAAGGAACTGCTCGGCAAGGAGCCGGGCAACCCGGCGCTCATGAACAACTACGGCGTCGCGCTCTACAAGCAGGGCCGGAAGGACGAGGCGATCGTGCAGTTCAAGAAGGCGCTCGAGATCGCGCCGAATCTCAAGGACGCCCGCGAGAGCCTGGCCGTGGCCCTCGGCGAGAAGCCGGATCCCTCGGCCAATCAGCCGGCGCCCCCTCCGCCCCCGGGCGGACAGTTGCAACTGGGCCCGCCACCCACGTCACCGACGCTCGGTCCCGCACCGCTGCCGTAATGGCGACCGGGACGGTCGCCCCACATGATGGCGACCTGGACGGTCGCCCACATGTGGCGCAAGCGTCTCGCTTGCTTGCCCCTCGCGACGGCTCCGTCACTTCCCGAGCCAGGTGATGCGGGCGAGGTGCAGGAGTTCGCCGATGCTGCGTTTGCTCTCGGCGAAGTCGGCCTTGCTCGAGCCGCGTGTGCGATCGGTGAACGTGATCGGGATCTCGACGATCTTCCCGCCGGCCCGGTGTACCCGCCAGAGAAAATCCTCCTGGAAGGCGTAGCCCTGCGCGAAGTTGGCGGCGTCGATGCGATCGAAGACCGACAGCCGGACCGCGCGAAACCCACCCGACGAATCCTTCACCGGCACGCCGAGAATCCAGCGCGTGAACCAGCACACGAGCCAGCTCGCGACATGCCGCGACCAAGGCCAGCCCACCGTGCGGCCGCCGGCGACGCGCCGCGAGCCGATCGCGACGTCGGCAGGCTTGCCGCCGGGAGGATCGAGCGCCACGAGCAGACGCGGGATGTCGGCCGGGTCGTGGCTGAAGTCGGCGTCCATGTTCAGGCCGACCGCGAAGCCGCGCTTCCGCGCCAACTGAAAGCCCTCCAGGATCGCGCTGCCGAGCCCGCGACGGCCGCGACGCACGAGCACGTGGAGCCGCGGTTCCCGCCCGGCGATCTCGCGGGCGATCTGCCCTGTGCCGTCGGGGGAGTCGTCGTCGATGATCAAGAGCTGGACGTCGGGCGACGAGGCGAGCACGGCCTCGATCAGCTGCTCGATGTTTTCGCGCTCGTTGTACGTGGCCGACTGCACGAGCACGCGGCCCGGCGGCCAATCGTCGCGGGAGTGGAGGTCGGTGGCCATGACGCCAACAGGCTAAAGCCTGGGGCACGCTCAGTCGACGTCAGCCCGGGCACCGGTGGGTGGAGGCCCGCCAACGGCGGGCGGTACGGATGCCGAGCCGTCGCGTGTCACCGGTCACCACGCCGGAGCCGGGCGAACAGGCTGCGATAGTCGCCGGGGCGGACCGTGAAGATCGACTTCCGACGGGCTTCCGACGGGTGCTCGAGAATGTCCTCCTCGATCACGACCATGTCGGCGTCGTCGGCCTCGTCGATCGCCGTCGGGCAGGCGACGACTGGGACGGCCGCGTCCGGAGCCTGGCTCGGAGCCGCCGGGCGGGTTCGCGTCTGGCCTCCAACGAAGCCGTCGGAAGCCGATTCCACGGGCGACCGTTCGAGGGCGTCGAGCCGCCGCGCGATCGCCGCCCCCTCGCGGCTGGCCACGTGACCATGGCTCGCGAAATCGTCCGGCCCGCGCATCACGTAGCGTTCCATGACCCGCTCCTCCTGCTCGAAAAATTCGTTGAATGGATCGGCGGCGGTGTCGAACACCAGTTCCACCTCCGGACCACGCCACGGATCGTTCCCGGGAGCCGGCCCGGGCCGCTCGGCCGTGGATCCCTGTCCGGCCGCTGCATCGGTGGCTTGAGGAGACTCCAGATCGAGCATCGTGTCGTCGCTGAAGCCGCCGAACTCGACGACACTCCCCTCGCCGCCGAACTCGGCCGCGACGTCGTCGCCGAAGACGCCTGAAAACTCGTCCGTCGTCTCGATGCCATCGTGCTCGTCGGCCCGAGAGTCGTGCACCCCGTGCACGATCCCGCCCGAGTGCACGAGCGCGGCCGGTGGCGGGAGCCGCTGAATCTCGCTCCACGCCGCGGCGATGTCGGTGGGTGTCACGCGCGTGCGGCCGGCCTCGGCCACCATCACCAGGGCATGGTCGCAGAGCTGGTTCACGAGCCGCGGCACGCCGTCGGCCGCGCCGTACACGGCGTCATCGCAACCGGCCTCGAACGTGGCATCCCAGTCGAGCCCCGCGGCGTGCATCTGCGTGCGCACGTACGCGAGCGTTTCGGCATGGTCGAGCGGCTCCAGATAATGGCGGGCGCCGATCCGCTGGGCGAAGCTCTCGAGCCGGGGGCCGCCGAGGATCTCCTCGAGTTCCGGCGTGCCCGCCAACACGATGTGGACCGCCGGCATGGGGGTGGGGATGTTCGTGAGTTGCCGCAACTCCTCGATCAGCCGCGTCGGCAGCGTGTGCCCCTCGTCCACGAGGATCACGAGGCCCGACCCGGTCGCGGCGAGGCCCCGGATGCGTTCCACGATCCCGATCCGCAGTTCCCCTTCTTCGATCCCGCGATACGGCTCGCCGACCTCCGCGAGGATCGACTGCCAGAGAGCCCGCCGCGTGCAGATCCGGGCGCCCGACAGAAGCGCCACGGCGAAATCCTCACCGACGCTCTCGGCGACCTTCGCCAGCAACAGCGACTTGCCGGTGCCGGGCGGCCCGACGACCAGGCCGATCCCCTCCGACCGGCGCACCAGCCGGTCGAGGACGTGGAGCGCGGCGTCGATCGCCCTCGCCGGATGGTAGAAGTCGATGCGCGGGGCGGCGAGAAAGGGACGGCTCGACGGGCGACGGCGGGGAGCGATCATTTCTCGAAGCGGCTTCCGATGGATGCGGGACCGGTCGTCGGGGCCTGCCCCCGCGACCTGTATGGTTTCGACCAACCGCGGTCCCTTCCTGCACCATCTGCCGGGGGCGTAGACTTTTCCACCAAAGGCCGGCCGCGGTCGTCCGCGGTCGCGATCGTCACCCATGCTGTTCCGCATCAAAATCTGCGGGGTTACATCCCCGGACGACGCCCTTGTCGTCGCCGATTCGGGAGCCGACGCGATCGGGCTCAATTTCGTGCCGGGGTCGCCACGGGCCATCGACGTCGAACGGGGACGCGCCATCGTGGCCGTTGTTCCCGCCGGTGTGCTGAAGGTCGGGGTGTTCGCCGGCACTCCGGCCGTGGAGATCAGGCGGATGGGGGAGTTGCTGGGGCTCGACGCGGTCCAACTGCACGGCCATCTCACCGGCGATGGCCCCGCCGTCGATCCGCCCGGCCGGTGCGTGGAGTTGGCCGGACTTCCGCTCATCCGCGCCGTGCGGATGGAGTCGGGCGAGGATCCGTTGGCGGCGGCCCGCCGGTGGTTCGCCGACGCGGCCGCGCTCGGGGCGGTGCCCGACATGGTGGTCGTGGACGCAGCCGTGGCGCGTGGAACGGGCGCGGGGCATCTGGGTGGCACCGGCCTCACCGTCGATTGGGATGCGCTGTCCGCGACCCGACCGCTGGGGCCGCCGGTGGCGCTGGCGGGCGGGCTCACCCCTGAGAACGTCGCCGCCGCGGTGATCGCCAGCGGGGCCCGGGCGGTCGATACCGCCAGCGGCGTGGAGTCGGCTCCGGGGCGGAAAGATCCCGGAAAAGTCAGGGCTTTTGTCGCCCACGCCCGCGCGGCCCTGGCCGGACCTGCAAAGCGGCCCTGACCTGACTATCATGGCTGCGTCCGAGCCGATCGGTGCGGCCGTGCCGCCTTTGTCGCCGGGCACACTCGTCTTCAAACCGTCCCTTTCTTCAGAACACCCAGTTCACCCTCCAGGAGGTTCCCGTGGCCCACGTCGAAACTCGTCTCCCCTACAAAGTCGCTGATCTTTCGCAGGCCGATTGGGGCCGCAAGGAGATCATGCTGGCCGAGAACGAGATGCCCGGCCTGATGGCGCTGCGGGAGAAGTACGGCCGGTCGAAGCCGCTCACCGGCGCCCGGATCGCCGGCTGCCTCCACATGACGATCCAGACGGCCGTGCTGATCGAGACCCTCAAGGAGCTCGGCGCCGAGGTGACCTGGAGCAGCTGCAACATCTTCTCGACGCAGGATCACGCCGCCGCGGCGATCGCCAAGGCGGGCATCCCCGTCTACGCGTGGAAGGGCATGACCAACGAGGAGTTCGACTGGTGCATCGAGCAGACGCTGTTCTTCCCCGATGGCGAGCCGCTCAACATGATCCTCGACGATGGCGGCGACCTCACGGCCATGGTGCATCAGAAGTATCCCGAACTGCTGGGTGGCATCCGCGGCCTTTCCGAGGAGACGACCACGGGCGTGCACCGGCTCTACCAGATGCATGAAAACGGCGAGCTCAAGCTGCCGGCGATCAACGTCAACGACTCGTGCACCAAGAGCAAGTTCGACAACCTCTACGGCTGCCGGGAGAGCCTGGCCGACGGCATCAAGCGGGCCACCGACGTGATGGTGGCCGGCAAGGTGGTGGTGGTGGCCGGTTACGGCGACGTGGGCAAGGGTTCGGCCCACTCGATGAAGTCGCTGGGGGCCCGGGTGATCGTCACCGAGGTCGATCCGATCAACGCCCTGCAGGCGGTGATGGAAGGCTTCGAAGTCACCACGATGGAGGAGGCCGCCGCCCGGGGCCAGATCTTCGTGACGGCCACCGGCTGCCGCGACGTGATCCTGGGACGGCACATCGAGCAGATGCCGAACGACGCGATCATCTGCAACATCGGGCACTTCGACCTCGAGATCGACGTCGCCTGGCTGAACGAGACGAAGGGGATCAAGAAGGTCGAGATCAAGCCGCAGGTCGACCGCTACACGCTCCCCTCTGGCAAGAGCGTGATCGTGCTGGCCGAAGGCCGCCTCGTGAACCTCGGCTGTGCGACCGGGCACCCCTCGTTCGTGATGAGCACGAGCTTCACCAACCAGGTGCTCGCACAACTGGCTCTCTGGCAGGAGACCGACAAGTACGACGTCGGCGTGCACCTGCTCCCGAAGAAGCTCGACGAGGAGGTCGCACGGCTGCACCTCGACAAGCTCGGCGTGAAGTTGACGAAGCTCACGAAGGAGCAGGCCGAGTACCTGCACGTCCCCGTCGACGGGCCGTTCAAGCCGGAATACTACCGCTATTAAGAGCGAGCCTTTGGCTCGCTCTTCAATGCTGTGGCTGCACCGCCATCCATGGCCGGTGCAGCCACGGAGCCGGGCGACGGAAAGCCAAGGTTTCCAACGCCCTCCAAACGGCCGCCTTCCGGGCGGCCGTTGCCGCTTCCAGCGGCGAGGGTGAACTCGGGTCGTTTCGTGTGGAACCACGCCACGCCTTCGCTTGTGAATCCGCGAGGCGTCGGGCCACCCGTGTCCCTCGAGCCGGCGTATGTGACCAGCGGAGCCATGGATGGCGCAGCGCAGGCACATCCGAGTGAGTGAAGCCCAGGATGGGCGCAACGAACGTCCGGCGAGGGGGATCGGGTGGCCCGAAGCCGGGTTGGGCGCGTTCACGAAGGCGACCGAGACGGTCGCCCCACATGCGCGGGACGCCTGCCCCACGGTTTGCTACGATTCCGGTTTCGCATCGTTCCCCGTGAAACCCGAAGGACCAGCATGCCCACCGTCGCTCCGCTCCGCGGCCTCCGCTACGACCCCAAGCACGTCGGCGCCCTGTCGCAGGTGATCGCGCCACCCTACGACGTGATCGATGCCGCCCTGCAGACGAAGCTCTACGAGCGGCACCCGGCCAACGTGATCCGGATCGAGCTCAACCGGGAGGAGCCCGGCGACGACGACCGCTCCAACAAGTACACGCGGGCGGCGAAGTTCCTCCGCGACTGGCGGGAGCAGGGGGTCGTCATGCAGGAGCCGGCGGCGGCCCTCTACGTCTATCACCAGGAGTTCGAGGTCGAGGGCCAGCGGCATGTGCGGCGGGGCGTGATGGCCAGAGTGCGGCTCGAGCGATTCGGCACCGGCAACATCCACCCGCACGAAGAGACGATGAGCGGACCCAAGCAGGACCGGCTCCTGCTCACGCGGGCCTGTCGGGCGAACCTGAGCCAGGTGTTCGGCCTCTATCCGGACCCGGCCGGCGACGTGCAGACCCTGCTCGACCGGGCCGTGGCAGGCCAGCCGCCCCTTGAAGCGACCGATCACCTGGGCGTGAAGAGCTGGATGTGGCCGGTCACCGACGAGGCGGTGGCGACGAAGGTGGCCGGGCTGATGGGGCCGAAGCCGGTGTTCATCGCCGACGGGCACCACCGGTACGAAACGGCCTGCAACTACCGCGACGAGGTGGCCGAGGTCTGGGCCAAGGAACACGGCGGGGCCCCGCTCCCGGCCGACCACCCTGCCAACTACGTGCTCATGATGCTCGTGGGGATGAGCGACCCGGGGCTCGTCGTGCTGCCGACCCATCGGTTGTTCGTGCAGCCGGCGGTGGCGACGGTGGAGGACCTCAAGGCGAAACTCCGCGACTGTTTCGTCACCAAGCCGGCCGGCCACGGCCCCGCCGCGGCCGAGGCCGTATGGTCGGAGATCGAGACGGAGCACGAGCAGGGCACGCTGGGTCTGTACACGGGCGACGACCAGACCTGGACGCTCGCCCGGATCACGCCCGCGGGCCGGGCCCGGATGGACCAGGTGGCGGCGGAACACAGCCCCGCGTGGCGGGGCCTCGGCGTGTCCATCCTGCATCGGCTCCTGATCGCCGACCTGCTCGGTGCGAAGGAGATTCCGACACCGGGCTACGTGCACCTCGTCCGCGAGGTGATCGATGGCCTTGGCACCGGCAAGTATCCCTTCGCCGCCCTCGTGATGCCGGCCACCGTGGACGACATCCGCCAGGTGAGCCAGACCGGCGAACGGATGCCGGCCAAGAGCACCTACTTCTACCCCAAGCTCGCCAGCGGCCTCGTCTTCAACCCGCTCGAGTAATGTGGGGCGACCGTCCCGGTCGCCTGTGGGGCGACCGTCCCGGTCGCCTGTGGGGCGACCGTCCCGGTCGCCTGTGGGGCGACCGTCCCGGTCGCCAGATGGCAAGCGAGACGCTTGCCCCACATGTTCCACGTGCAACGGGGCAAACCGGGCGGTCTGCGCAAACCGGGGCATTTCACGTGAAACCGCCCTCATGTCGGTCCGGTTGTTGCCGATATTCCGAAAGCACGCATCGTGCGCGAGTGATCGGCGGAAAGGATTCTGCGCGTGGGAAGGATTCTGTGCGTGGCCAACCAAAAGGGCGGCGTCGGCAAGACGACCACGGCATCGAATCTCGCCGCCGGCATGGCGAAAGCCGGGCTGCACACGTTGCTCGTTGACCTCGATCCGCAGTGCAACGCCACGACCGGCTTCGGCGTCAGCCCCGCCGCCCACCATCCGCTGGTGGCCGAGGCGCCCCTGGCCGAGGCGATCTGCCCGACGGCCGTCCCGAATCTGTTCGTGCTTCCCGGCAGCCGGAGCGTGCGCGACGTGGAGCGGATCGCCGCCGAGGCCCGCAGCGGCTCGACCGTGCTCGCGAGCCATCTGGCCGGCGGCCTCAACGCCTGGGACTACTGCCTGATCGACTGCCCGCCGAGCGTCGGCGAACTCACCCGCACCGCGCTCGCCGGCAGCACCGAAGTGTTGATGCCGATCCAATGCGAATACTTCGCGCTCGAGGGACTCACCCAGATGATCGAGGTGATCCGCGACGTGATGGCCGAGAAGCCCGGCCGCCTGTCGTTCAGCGGCATCGTGCTCACCATGCACGACGCAGCGCTCGAACTCACCGCCGAGGTCGAGGCCGAGGTGCGGGATTTCTTCGGGGAAATCGTCTTCCAGACGGTGATCCCGCGCGACGTGGCCGTCTCGGAGGCGCCCAGCCACGCGCAAAGTGTGCTCGATTACGCGCCGCGATCACGAGGATCGCGGGCTTACACGGAACTGTGCATGGAGGTACGCGACTGTGAATAAGGAACGACGCCTGGGCCGGGGACTCGAAGCACTGCTCGGCCGCGCGGGGCTCGAACCGCCGGCCGCGCCGGCCGCCCACGGCAGCGCCGCCGTGGCCAGCCGCCCCGCGCCCGCGTCGGGCCTCGGCACGAACGCCGCCCGTCTCATCCTCCACGCTCCCGAGGAACTCGAGCAGGCGGCCGCCGACCTGCCCGCCAGCGAGATCGGCGAGGCGCTGATCGACGCCAATCCCTGGCAGCCGCGGAGCATCGTGCATGACACCGATCTCGCGGAACTCGCGGCCAGCCTGCAGGAGCACGGCCTCGTGCAGCCGATCGTGGTCCGGGCCACGGGCACCCGCTACCAACTGATCGCCGGCCAGCGCCGCCTCGCCGCCGCCCGGAAACTCGGCTGGGCGAAGGTGCCGGTGCGGGTGCTCGACGTGGACGACCGGCAGATGTCGGAGATCGCGATCGTCGAAAACCTCCAGCGCCGCGACCTCGACGCCCTCGAGAAGGCGACGAGTTTCAAGCAGTATCTGGCCACGTGGAACTGCACGCAGGAGGAGCTCGCCAAGCGGCTTTCGATCGACCGCTCGACCGTGGCCAACTTCATCCGCCTGCTCGACCTGCCCGCGGCGGTTCACGAGAAACTGCGTGCCGGCGCGATCTCGATGGGCCACGCCCGCGCGCTCCTGCCGCTCGGCGACGAGGAGGAGCAGACTCGGCTGGCCGATCGCATCGCCCGGGAGGGGCTCTCGGTGCGGGCGATCGAAGCGGAAGTCGGGGAGATTCTCCGGGCGGACGAGCTCGACGCGCCGGTCGTCGCCCTGCCGGTCGGCGGCGACGACGCGGGCGACGCCGGCGCCTCCGCCGCACCGACGGGCCGCCGCAAGCCTGGCCGGCCTGCCACGCGCCGCTCGAGCCAGATCACGGCCGTGGAGAACCAACTCCGGCAGGCGCTCGGCGTGAAGGTCGTGGTGCACGCCAACGGCAAGGGGGCCGGGAGGATCGTGATCCCGTTCACGAGCCTCGACGAATTCCAGCGACTGTTGGATCACATCACCGAGTAGTTGCCGTGGCTTGGCGACCGAGACGGTCGCCCCACATCTTGCCTTGGCGACCGAGACGGTCGCCCCACATCTTGGCTTGGCGACCGAGACGGTCGCCCCACGGGATGTGTTACACTCCGTCCGCCACGGGGCGTAGCGCAGTTGGTAGCGCGCTTGGTTTGGGACCAAGAGGTCGAGAGTTCGAATCTCTCCGCCCCGATTTTTCCGCCGGATTTACGCCCCAAATAGCCGCAGGCCGACCCACGCGGCTCCGATCGCCAGCACGTTCGTGGCCACGACGTAGCCGATCGCGGCCGCGGGTCGGCCGTGCTCGAAGAGCTCGAGCGACTGGAACGCGTAGCTAGAATACGTCGTGAAACCGCCGAGCAGGCCGACGAGCAGGATCGCCTCGAGGCCGCCCGGCAACGTGCCCCGGGCGCGGAACCATCCCGCGATCGCGCCGAACGCGAACGACCCCGCGACGTTCACGACCAGGGTGCCCCACGGCAACGCATGGCCGAACAGCCACCCGGCGCAGCCATGACAGGCCACGCGGAGGAGCGTGCCCAGGGCTCCGGCGGCGGCCAGCCAGACGATGTGGGGGAGTGTCATGCCGGGCAGTGTGCCGCGCTGAAAGAGTCCTGCCCACCCCGGCGCAAGCCACTTGCTTTCCAGGAAGGAATAGATATTTTGATGCATCAAAACTCTTTTTTTGGATAATCAAAATTATGCCCTCCGGCCGGCGGCACTCTCGTCTGGCATTCAGCTTGGTCGAACTGCTGGTCGTGATCGCCGTCATCGGCGTCCTGTTGGGCCTGCTCCTGCCGGCCGTGCAGTCTGCCCGCGAAGCCGGCCGACGGTCGCAGTGCGGGAGCAACCTTCGTCAGCTCGGCCTGGCGTTCCACTCCTATCTCGATGCCCGACGCCGCTTCCCCGCCGGCTACCTGGCCGACACGGCAAGCCCCGCTCGCGACCCCGACACGTTCGACGCGGCCCCCGGCACCGGCTGGGGCATCGCCATCGCTCCGTTCATCGAAGAGGCCGCCTCCACCACCGCCTATGATGCGACGGCGGGCGTGGCCGCCAGCGTCAATGGTGAGCTGGTCGCCCGACGGCTGGGCGTGTTCCTGTGCCCTACATCCACCGGGCCCCGCGAGCCCTTCGCTGCCCAAGACGAAACCGGCGCTGTGCATGCCTCGGCCGCGCGGCTCGGCCGCACCGACTACGTGGCCAACGCGGGGCACGAAGATCCTTGGGATGTGGCTCCGCGGGCATCCTGGGAGGGAATCGCCAACGGGCCTTTGTTTCGCAACTCGCGCGTCCGTCCGGCCGATGTCACCGACGGCCTCTCGAAGACTGCATTCATCGGCGAGCACTCGCAGGCCCTCTCGCAGAAGGCGTGGGCGGGCGTCGTACCCGGCGCGTGGGTCCAGCCGACGGAACGATACCGGGCACTCGCCGGCACCGTGGCCGAGCACGGTGCCGCGTTCGTCCTCTCGCACAGCGGTCCGGCGGCGAACGAAGCGGGCGTGATCCACGTGCCGAACGACCCCGCCAGCCACTGCGACCAGATGTTCTCCGAGCATCCTTCCGGAGCGAACGTGGTCGTCGGCGACGGCTCGGTGCGGCTCGTCGAGGCCGCCATCGACCGTGCCGCCTGGGCCGCCTTCTGCAGCATCGCGGGCGAGTGAACGCTGCGGCGGATCATGGACAATCGCGGCGGAATCCGACAGACTTCTGAAACCAACTTCCGCACGGAGTGCCACCATGACCGCCTCGCCGACGCATGCCCGGATCGACGGACCGATCGTGATGATCGGATTCGGCTCGATCGGACGGGGCACGCTGCCGCTGATCGAGCGGCATTTCGAGTTTGACCGCTCGCGGTTCGTGGTCATCGACCCCGATGACCGCGATCGCCCGATCCTCGACCGTCACGGGGTGCGATTCATCCACGAAGCGGTGACCCGCGACCGCTATCGCGAGCAACTCACCCCGCTGCTCACGAGCGGCGGCCGGGGGTTCTGCGTCAACCTGTCCGTCGACACCTCGTCGCTCGACATCATGCGGCTGTGTCGCGAGCTCGGCGTTCTCTACATCGACACGGTGGTCGAGCCCTGGCCCGGGTTCTACTTCGATCGCTCCGCCCATCCCGAAGCCCGCACCAACAACGCCCTCCGCGCGACGGTCCGGGCGGAGAAGGCGGCCAACCCCGGCGGCACGACCGCCGTGTCGTGCTGCGGCGCCAATCCCGGCATGGTGTCGTGGTTCGTGAAGCAGGCGCTCGTGAACCTTGCGGCCGACACCGGCCGGCAGGTGGCGACGCCGGCCGCCGACGACCAGGCCGGCTGGGCCCGATTGATGCGCGACCTCGGTGTGAAGGGCGTCCACATCGCGGAGCGCGACACGCAGCGATCCCGTCACCCGAAGCCGCCCAACGTGTTCGTCAACACCTGGAGCGTGGAGGGCTTCCTGTCCGAAGGGATGCAGCCGGCCGAAATGGGCTGGGGCACGCACGAGAAGTGGCTGCCGGACAATGGCCGCCTGCAGACCATCGGCTCACGGGCCGGTGCCTATCTCCTGCAACCGGGCGCCAACACGCGGGTGCGCACGTGGTGCCCCACGCCGGGGCCGCAGTACGGCTTCCTCGTCACCCACAACGAGTCGATCTCGATCGCCGACTCGTTCACGATCCGCGAGGGCGACTCCGTCGTCTACCGCCCCACCTGTCACTACGCGTATCACCCCGCCGATGACGCCGTGCTCTCGCTCCATGAGCTGTTCGGCCGGTCCGGCGTCCGCCAGGACAAGATCCACATTCTCGACGAGACCGAGATCGTCGATGGCATCGATGAACTGGGCGTCTTGCTCTACGGACACGAGAAGAACGCCTACTGGTACGGCTCCCGACTGTCGATCGAGGAAACCCGCGACCTCGCCCCCTACCAGAACGCGACGGGACTGCAGGTCTCGTCGGCCGTGCTCGCAGGCATGGTGTGGGCCCTCGAAAACCCGGAGGCCGGCATCGTGGAGGCCGACGAGATGGACTTCCGTCGCTGCCTCGAGATCCAGCGACCGTATCTCGGTCCCGTCACGGGGCATTACACCGACTGGACGCCGCTCAGCGACCGCCCGGGCTTGTATCCGGAGCCCATCGACACCGCCGACCCCTGGCAGTTTCGGAATGTGCTCGTGCATTGAGACGGGGTATACCAGAGGATCCATGAACGCAAAAACGCTGCTGAGTCTCGCCAAGAAGCACGGCACCCCGCTGTTCGTCGTCGATCACGCCGAGCTCCGCAAGAACTACGCCCTGTTCCGCAAGCACTTTCCGCGGGTGCAGATCTACTACGCCGTGAAGGTCAACAGCGACCCGGCGATCGTGAAGACCTTCTATGAGCTCGGTGGCAGCTTCGACGTCGCCAGCATGCAGGAGTTCCACACGGTCTACGAGAACATCAAGGGTCTGCCGGCCAAGGCGCGGCAGGACTTCATCTGGGACAAGATCATCTACGCCAATCCGATCAAGCCCGTGGAGACGCTCGAGGAGCTCGACCGCTACAAGCCGCTCGTGACGTACGACAACCACGAGGAGGTGAAGAAGATCGCCAGGCACGCGCCCCACGCGGGGCTCGCGCTGCGGCTGCGGGTGCCGAACACGGGCTCGATGGTCGAACTGTCGAGCAAGTTCGGGGCGCTGCCGGGCGAGGCGGTCGACCTGATCACGTTCGCCCACGAGCAGGGGCTCGTCGTGGAGGGGCTGTCGTTCCACGTCGGCAGCCAGTGTACGAATCCGCAGAACTTCATCCAGGCGATCCACCTCTGCGCGAGCGTGTTCGCCGAGGCGAAGTCGCGCGGCTTCAACCTCAAGCTGCTCGACATCGGCGGCGGGTTCCCGGCCGCCTACGACGCCACGGTGCCGAAGTTCTCGGCGCTCGCCAAGAAGATCAACCACGAACTCGACCGGCTGTTTCCGCCGGAGATCGAGATCCTCGCCGAGCCTGGGCGGTTCCTCGTGGCGTCGGCCGGCAATGCCGTCTCCAAGATCATCGGCAAGGCCATCCGCAACGAGAAGATGTCGTACTACGTCGATGACGGTGTCTATCACACCTACTCCGGCGTGATCTTCGATCACTGCACCTACCACCTGAACAGCTTCAAGAAGGGCCCGACGCAGATCTGTGCCGTGTTCGGCCCCACCTGCGACGCCCTCGACACGATCAGCCTCGCCGAACAGCTGCCGGAGCTCGAGATCGGCGACTACCTCTACAGCGAGAACATCGGCGCCTACTCGGCGGCCTCGAGCACCCACTTCAATGGTTTTCCGCCCGCGAAGGTGATCCACGTCAACGCGTAGCTGCGGGGTGACCGTCCCGGTCGCCGAGAAAGGCAAGCGAGACGCTTGCCCTACAGTCCCCACCGCAACGTCTGCAGGGTTCATGCGTTGAAGGATCTATGCTCCGCACTCGCATGCCGTTGCTCGTCGTGATCCTCGCCCTGGCCACAAACGCAGCCTGGGCCGACGAGCCGCCTGCGGGCGTCGCACCGATCGGCGGCCGCTGGTCTGTGAGCCGAGACGGCACCACGCCCGTGTATTGGTTTCGCGACGGCGACCGCATGGTCGACCTGTTCTCGTACCACATGCGGGATTCCAACGGCGACGGGATCGACGAGGTGCGGGTGTCGCACGAGCCGGGGTTCCTCGTGATCGAGAGCCAGGGCTACCCGAACCATCCCACGGCGATCTTCCCCAACAGCGGCAACCCGAATCCGATCCGGGTGCAGGAATTCACATTTCGGCTGCCGCTCGCGCCGCGGGTCGCCGGCGAGATCACGCGGCTGCCGATGGGTCCGATCGGCACGGCGCTCAACGGTGTCGTGTTCTTCAACCCGTTCGAGCAGGGCGGCATGAACGCCGTGGCCGGCTATTCCGAGGTCTGGCTCGACAGCTGCTGTGGCCATCCCCAGCAGACCGGCGTCTACCACTATCACAAGTATCCGACCTGCGTAAAAAGCCCGTTCGCGGACGACGGCAAGCGGCACTCGCCGATCATCGGCTTCGCGTTCGACGGGTTTCCGATCCACGGTCCCTACGAGGCCGACGGCGTGATGGCCCGTGACCTCGACGGCGAGCGGGCTCTCGACGTCTGCAACGGCCACGCCGATCCCGACCGCGGCTACCACTACCACGTCACGCCGGAGCGGTTTCCGTACGTCCTCGGCGGCTACCGGGGCACGCCCGAACGGTCGAACAACCGTGGCTTCGCCCGGGCCGGTAGCGGTCCGATCGAGGACAACTCGCGGGGCGAGAGCGGGCTCGAGCAGGTCGTGAGCGAAGTCCGGCCCGGCACGGTCGCCCGCGGGGGCCGCCGGACGGTGTCGATCGTGCTCGATCCGCGGCACGCGACCCGAGGCCCGGTGCCGACGGCGAAGCCGTCGTGGGTGCAGATCGGGCCGTACGAGGCGACCGCGATCCACCGCACGGGCAACACGGTGACCGCCGAGTTCCAGATTCCCGACGACGCCGCGCTCGGCGTCCCGCTCGACTGCCATCTCGAATTTGACCTCGACGGCCGTACCCGGGCGCTCAAGCGCAATGCCGTGATGAGGGTCGTCGAATGAACCGCTCGCGAGGCCGTCGAACCGTCGCCATGCGCACGCGGCCGGCCCGATCCTCGTGGGCGACACCGTGATCGGGAACGCCTCGGAGGAAAGCCAGTCGATCCAGCGAGCGGCAAACTCCGGTGGCACGCTGCGCACGGGCTCACGGGCAACGTGTCGCCGAGCGTCGTCGTGGACGGTGACGTCGTCCACGTGTTCGGCGGGGTTCGCTCGGCCGGTTCGTTCGCCGTCCGGGCCGGCGGGAAGGGAGACGTCACGAAGTCGCGCATCCTCTGGACAAGTCGCTCGAGCTCCTACGTGGCCACGCCGCTCGTGCACGGCGGCCACCTGTACTGGATCGATGATCGCGGGCAGGCTTTCTGCGCCTCGACCCGCGACGGCTCGCAGGTCTACCGCAGCCGCGTCGAGGGCATGGCGGCGGGCGGCACGCCGGCGATCGCCGGCGGATGCCTGTTCCTGCGCTCGGGCACGTCGCTGTACTGCATCTCGGGAGCAGCGCCATGACAGTCGCACAGGCCGACGTCCCGCAACTTTCTCCCAACCGGCCCGTTGAACGGTAGACGGCACTTTTTCCCCGGAGGACGCACACATGAAACGGATGCCCATCGAGGCTTGCAGCGCGGTAACGCTGGCCCTGCTCTTCACGACAGTGGTACTGGCACAGCCGCCCGA
>Ga0214917_10003935_pt1 | contig 16852 bp, 20 predicted proteins | sample LL_1208_BB_MetaG_FD_177983 | JGI IMG/M metagenome (GOLD analysis project Ga0214917, IMG submission 177983) | Freshwater microbial communities from Lake Lanier, Atlanta, Georgia, United States - LL_1208_BB | ecosystem: Environmental > Aquatic > Freshwater > Lake | place: USA: Georgia | collected... | reverse complement strand
GATCATCGATCCCGCCCCACCTGTGGTTACGGCTTGGGAAGTGCGGGGTATTGGTAGGGCGGCCTCGATGAGGCCGCCTGAGATCAAAGTTCGGGACTTGCAGTTTGGGCGCAGGCGGGGTCATCGACCCCGCCCCACCAAGAGCTGGAAGTCTAAATCCTAGCAGCGGGCTTCGCGGGCCGAAGATGGCAGGAAGCGAACGACTTGGACGCCGCTATTATCGGCCTGAAGGACTTTTAAATCGACAGACTCAAGGCCGGCTTTTTGCAGGGCTTTGCTCATGGCCTGCCCAATGGCGTTTTCCGATTTCAGGCAGATGGCCATGACGGTAGGACCGGCCCCACTGAGGAAGGCGCCAATCGCCCCGGCTTTTTCAGCGCTTTGGATGGCGTCTTCCAGTCCTGGAACGAGGGCGGCCCGGTAGGGTTGGTGAAGACGATCGGCAAAAGCGCCCCGGGCCTCTTCGTAACTTTCCTGCAAGAAGGCGGCGGCGATGCGAGCGGAGTTGCGCAGGTTTAGGACCGCATCCTGAAAGGCCACACTGGGGGGAAGAAGAGAGCGGGCAGTGCGGGTGGAGGTTTCGATCCGCGGGATGGCCGCCACGAATTTCAGTTTGGAGGAGATCTTGGCCCGGGCGGGTTTTTGCCCACCGCAGACCACAAAGCCACCCAAAGCGGCCGCGGTGATGTTGTCCGGATGGCCCTCCAAGGAAGTGGCCGTCTCGATGAGCCAGGGTAGGTCCGGGCTTCTTTTGTTGAGTTTGTCGAGGGCAGCGAGCATCCCCAGGCGAATGGTGGCGCTGCTGCCGAGTCCCCGGGCAGGAGGCACCATGCCGCGAACGACGAGGCGGTACGGCTTGGAGGCCAAGCCGCGCGCCTTGTGGTAGGCATCCACGATCTCGGCGGCAAAGGGGTCGGGAACCTCCGGTGCCCCGGGTTCGACGGCGATGTAATTATGGAGGTCGAGGGCGAGACCGAAGGCATCAAAGCCCGGACCGAGGTTCGCCGAGGTGGCGGGAACCCGGATCCAGAAAGGGAGGTGGAGGTGGGGGGATTTCATGCGATGGTGGGGAACCGGAAGAATTTTTCCGCGGCGGCGGTCGTTTCGCGAGCGATTTCTGCAAGCGGCAGACCCCGAAGGGAGGCGACCTTTTCGGCCACCAGACGGGTATAGGCCGGCTCGCACCGCTGGCCCCGATGGGGCTCGGGGGAGAGGTAGGGGCAGTCGGTTTCGACGAAAAAGGAACCGGCGGGGACCTGACGGACACACTCCTGGAGATCGCGGGCGTTTTTGAAGGTGACGATGCCGGTGAAGGAGACGGCATGGCCGAGTTCCAGCAATTCCCGGATCTGATCCTGGGTGCCGGAAAAACAGTGGAAGACCCCGCGAAGGCGGCTGGCATACGGCCTGAGGGTGGCGAGGGTGTCCGGCCAACTATCCCGTTGGTGGATGACAACATTGAGTTTCAGACGAACCGCCAGATCCAGCTGTTCCTGAAAAAAAATGGCCTGCCGGTTTTTTAAGTCGGCATCCGCAATCAGGGATTCTTCCGTTCCGGGAGCGGTCCCTCCGGTGGATTCGGCGGCGTTGGTAAAGGCTGACTTCCGGCGGCTGGGAAGGTGATGGTAATCCAGCCCACATTCGCCCAAGGCAACCACCTTGGGGTGCCTGGCAAGTTCCTCGAGGGTGTCACAGGCATCATTCGGCGCATCCGCGACCTCACAGGGATGAATGCCCACGGTGGCGTAAATATTGGGATGAGTTTCGGCGAGAGCGACGGCCGCACGGCTGGTCTCGAGATTGGTCCCGATGGTAATCAGGCGGGTCACACCAGCTTGGGAAGCCCTTTGGATTACGGCATCCCGATCCGGAGAAAACTCCGGGAAGTCGAGGTGGCAGTGTGTGTCGATGAGCATGGTTTAACCTCAATTTACGGCATACCACAAAGGAGAAAAGGACTTACGTGGGATGTGGAAGGCGGGAGGGGGCAGGGGTTAGATGATGATGAAGATTAAGCTGAAGATCAGGTAGGGACGCGTACCCTTACGCGTCCATGTCAAATCCACCAAGGCGCAAGACTTAACATGGACGGCTAGGGATAGCCGTCCCTACCGGTGTTGGGTTTTACGCGGTGGGATTGTTATCGGTCTGGGATGCAGTGGGTGCAGGTGCCTTTGGTTTCAAACTCGGTCAGGCTGTGGAGAGTGGTTGTGGCAATTTTGTTCAGAGCATGATCCGTGAGGAAAGCCTGGTGGCCGGTGACGAGGACGTTGGGAAAGGTGAGGAGACGGGCAAAGATGTCGTCGGTGAGGATATCGGAAGAGTGGTCGGTAAAGAAGAGGCCTGCTTCCTCCTCGTAGACGTCCATGGCGAGACCACCGATGTGGCCGCTTTTGAGGCCGGAGATGACCGCGTGGGTGTCAAAAATCGCGCCGCGGCTGGTGTTGATGAGAATGACCCCCTTTTTCATTTCGGCGAGGGTGGCGGGGTTCACCAAGTGGCGGGTGGTGGGCAGGAGCGGCACGTGGAAGGTGAGAATATCCGATTCCCGCAGGATCTCCGCTTGGCTGACATAGCGGGCCATGGGGAGGAGAGAGGACTGGGGAGTTGGATCGTGGGCGAGGATGCGACAACCAAAGCCACTGAGATTTTGCACTACCTGCTGGCCAATCGCACCGGTGCCAAAGACACCAACCGTTTTCTGTTTCAGCTCGAATCCATCCAGACCCTCGAGCTCAAAATTATTGTCACGGACGCGCTGGCAGGCCCGGGGAATGTGGCGGGCAAGGGAAAGGATCAGGCCGAGCGTGAACTCGGAGACAGCATGGGGGGAGTAGGAGGGAACGGAGGTAACGGTGATGCCCAGTTCCCGGGCGGCGGGAATGTCGATGTGGTTGATGCCGGTGCTGAGGGTGGCCACCAAGCGGGTTCCTCCGCGCGCGAGAATCTGCAGAGTAGCGCGATCGACCCGGTCGTTGACGAAGACCACGACCGCGGGGTAACTGGCCGCCAGAGGGGCCGTCAGGGAGTCGAGCCGGGTATCGAGGAAGTGGAGGTCGTGGGTCGAGCAAACCGCCGAGAGGGCTTTTTTAAAGTAGTTGCGACTACTAAAGACGAGCGTCCGCACCCGAGGAGTTTACGCTGAGGGGAGCGGTGGAGGAAAGGGTTGAACCGGGGGTCTTTCCGAGGGTGGCCTGCCAGAGAAAAAAGAGACCCAGCACAACGATGGAGAGCCCGACCCGACGAAGGCGGAGAGCGCCGCCGGGATGACGGGTGGAGGTCCAACCCAGGGCCACTCCGAGAAGGTGGATGGCGGTCGTGCCCAAAACAAAGCCGAGAGCATAGAGGGCGGGTTGAGCCGAGTTGGGCATTTCGGCCCCGTGGGCATGGCCGTGGAAGAGGGCAAAGAAGGCGACTCCAGCCATGGCCAAGCTGACCGGGAATTTTTTATCCGAAGCGATGGCCAATCCGAGGGCCAGCACGGAGACGGCGATTCCAACTTCCACCGAGAAAAAGGGGATGCCAAGCATGCCAAGGATCCCACCCACCAACATGAAGGAAACGAAGGCAAGGGGAACGGTCCAGATAGCCCGGCCTCCCATTTGGGCGCTGAGTATGCCCACGCTCAGCATGGCCAGGAGGTGGTCGGGGCCATAAACTGGATGGGTGAACCCGTTCGAAAAGCCCAGGGTCCCATGTCCGGTGTGGGCAAAAAGTGGGACGGGCAGGAGGCAAAGGAGAAAAAGGAAGAACCGCATCCCATGAATTTAGAAGCCAGGGGATTTGGGGGAAAGCCCAAATCCCGGAAGGTGGGGATGCGGGATGAAGAAGTTGAACCGTGTTGATTGACGGGGGGGGAGGATTCGGAAATAGTGCAGGTTATGGGACACAAGGGTTGGACATCCAAGCTGGCCGGACCGGCTATCGGACCCTATCGGCAAGCCACGGAGGCCGGTGGTTTTGTCTATCTCTCCGGGCAGTTGGCACTGGATGAGGCGGGGAACCTGCTGAACGGCTCAGTGGCGGAACAGACGCGAAAAGCTCTGGAGAGGGCGCGGAGCTTGTTGGAGGAAGGTGGCTTGAGCCTGGGGGATGTGGTCAAAGCAACGGTATTTTTAACGGATTTGAAGACATTTCCGGAAATGAACACGGTTTATGCCGAGTTCTTTCCCAAGGATCCCCCCAGCCGGTCCACCATCCAGGTGGCCGCTTTGCCCAAGGGCGGGGCGGTGGAGATCGAACTGCTGGCCCGGCGTCCGTGACGCAGGAGCAGGTTCTTGAGGTGTTCCGCCAATGCGGGGCCCTGTTGCACGGTCATTTTGTCCTGCGATCCGGCCGGCATAGCCGGACTTTTTTTCAGTGTGCCTTGGTGCTGCAGGACCCGGTGGCGACCTCGGAGCTGTGCGGAGCCTTGGTGGAGAAGATCAAGGTGGAGCGTTGGAGTTTTCATTCGGTGATCTCCCCGGCGATGGGAGGAATTCTGGTGGGCCATGAAGTGGGGAGGCATCTGGGGAGGCGGCATATCTTTGCGGAAAAAGAGGAAGGAAAATTGAAGATCCGGCGTTTTGAGGTGAAGCCGGGTGAGCGATTCTTGGTGGCGGAGGACGTGATCACAACGGGAAGCGCGGTGAAGGAGGTGGTGGCGTTGGTCCGAGCTGCCGGGGGAGAGGTCGTGGGGGTGGCCTGCCTGGTGGATCGTGGTGAAATAAGTCCCGATTTCGGTGTTCCCATGTGTTCCCTGCTGAAGCTGCGGGTGGAGACCTTTGCGTCCACCGCCTTGCCGCCGGATTTAGAGAACGTTCCGGCCGTCAAGCCGGGCAGTCGTTAGGCGGATTCTGGCTTGGCCTCCGCTCTTTTCTGCGTTCCAATCAAAGCATGATGAAGCTGATCCAGCAGGTGCGATTTGAGTGGGATTTGGCCAAGGTGCCGATCCAGCCCATGCCTTTGCCGCCCAAGCATGAGGTCAAGGTCATCACGGATGTTGCGGTGGATTCCCTATGGGAGGGGATGCAGAAGGCTTTTTTGAATGAAAAGGGCTGGATCATCCAGTTGGAGGCGCATCTGGATCAGTTGCGCCGGAGAATCTTTCCGGACGGCAAGCCGCTGGCCGAGATGGACATTCTGGTCCTGCAGCATGGCTCAAGGGTGGTGGGAGTGAGTGCGCTCTTACCCAAGGCGGAGGAGTCGGTGCAGCTTCTTTCCGGAGTGGTGCTGGATTACGAGTATCAGCGCAGAGGTCTGGGGACCGCCCTGCTGCAGGCGTCCTTGCGGCATTTGGCGGACCGGGGTCTGGAGAAGGCCTCGGTGATCACCCGCGAGGGAGTGACGGCCGCACGATTCCTCTATCCGAAGTTTGGCGGGAAATCCACCCAGTTGGATGCGATTCCCGTGAAAGCCGGCTAAGCCAAGATCATGGATTCGGCCTTTGATCTGGCCGTCATCGGGGGTGGAAGCGCCGGTTACGCGGCTGCCCGAACCGCGGCGGCCCTCGGTTTGAAGGTCGCGGTGGTGGAGGGAGGAAAGAGGGTCGGCGGGTTGTGTATTTTACGGGGTTGCATGCCCACCAAAGCGATGCTGGAAAGTGCCCACCGAAATCACGAAATCACACGGGCCCAAGAGTTTGGAATTCGCGTCGGAAAACCCAAGCCGGACTGGAAAGCGATTCTGCAACGTAAGGACCGGTTGATCGCGGAGTTCGCTGAATACCGCCGAGAGCAGTTGGAAAGGGGAAAATTCACCTTTTTCCGGGCCAGGGGGCGTTTCACCGATCCCCATCACTTGGCCTTGGAGCCAGTGGGGGATGGCAACGTGCCGTCCAAGATTAAGGCGAAGACGTTTTTGGTGGCGACGGGATCAAAGACAGCCAAGAGGGAGATTCCCGGGCTGAAGGAGGCGGGGTACTGGACGAGCGACGACTGTCTGCAGGCGGCCAAACCGGTCCAAAGTCTCATTGTGCTCGGTGGACGGGCCGTGGCGCTGGAGTTTGCGCAGTATTACGCCCATCTGGGAGTAAAGGTGACAGTGATCCAGAGGAGCGAGCGGCTTTTGCCGGAGTCGGACCCCGAGGTGGGGGATACCATAGCCAAGGTGTTCCGCGAACAGGGGAGTGAGGTGTTTTGCGGGACACAGATTCAGCGGGTGTTGAGGAAGGGGAAGAAAAAAAGGATCGAGTTCCTGCAGAACGGAAAGAAAAGGAGCGTGGAGGCGGAGCAGATCCTGCAGGCGCTGGGTCGGGAACCCGATCTGGACGGCTTGAATCTGCCGACGACCGGGGTGAAGACAGAGAGGGGAAAAGTGAGTATCGAGACAACCCAACAGACGAAGGTGCCCCATATTTTTGCAGCGGGAGATGTGTGCGGTCCGTACGAGGTAGTGCACCTGGCGATCCAGCAGGGCGAGGTGGCGGCAAGGAATGCGGCCCTTTTGTTGGCAGGAAAAGAGCCGAAGGAAAAGATGGACTACCGGATGAAGTTGGAGGTGATTTTCACATCCCCGGAGGCGGCGGCGGTGGGGTATTCGGAAAAGGAGTGCCGGGAGATGGGATGGGAAATTGTGACGGCGAGCTATCCGTTTGCGGACCACGGCAAATCGATGGTGATGGGGGCGACCGATGGGTTGGTGAAGTTGATCGCGCTCCAACCGAGGGGGGAGATCGTGGGGGCGCAAGTGGTGGGGCCCCATGCGTCCGATCTGATCCACGAACCGCTGGCCATCATGCGTTACCGGGGGACAGCGGAGGAGATGATGAATTTACCGCATTATCATCCGACGTTGTCGGAGATCTGGACCTATCCGGCGGAGGAAATTGCGGGAAAATTTCCGTGGAAGGGGCAAGGCGACAGGTGAAGAGGGATTAGCTTAAGATGAATTGGCGGACCGTCCGGAGGTCAGCACCTGCCAAGCGTGAGGCAGGAGCTCTTAAGCAGAACGGCGGCGCAGGAGGGAGAGGGTGGCGAGGGAGGTGAGGAGAAGCGAGCAGGACGAGGGTTCAGGGACGGCAAGACCGGCGATCTGGTCGGTCGTGCCGGAGAAAGTAAAATTGAAAGCCCCACCGTTAGCGGTTCCATTGGTGTTATTTAAAAAATCATTGATGCTGTTCCAGCGATAGAGCGTGCCAGTGGTGGAGGTCTGGTTTGAGTCCTCAAGAAACCACACGGCCCCGCCGGCATCGATTTCAAAACCAAGACCGGTGCCCACGCTGCGGGTTCCGATTGCGGTTCCGGCGTCCCCGTTCGCCCAAGAGGTAGCCGAGGACCATTTACGCAGGGTTTTATTTCCAAAGGCATTGGGACTCCCTTCCAGAAAGTAGAGTTCGTTCTTGTACATCGAAAATCCCGATACTTGAAAAGTGGTATTTCTCTGTCCTAGGAGACCACCGTTCGTATTGGCAGCCCAGTCGGCCAAGCTGTTCCAATACCAGATCTGTTTGGTGGAGGTGTCGGTGGGGAGGCCGCTCACCAAGTAAAACCGCCCCTGTTCGTCGATGGCGATGTCACTGGAAAAGCCAGTGCTCATAATACGAGTGGTGATGGAGGCTTGGGTGCCAGAACGAAAGTTGGAAACTTCATCAAACCGATAAACTTGAGGATTTGCGGAGTTCATATCGTAAGCGTCTTTTAGGGTGTAAAAGGAGACGGTCGCGTGTGAGGAGTGTGCAAGGGAAAGGAGAAGTATTAGGGCGAGGGCGACAGGGCAGTTCATGTTTATTTGAAAAAATTACTCACGAAGTTTAAAAAATCAAGGGGAGCCTCGCCTGCTGTAAAGCTCTCTATATCATGTATATGCGTTTTGCGTTAATCGTGGAATGTGGCGCGCAGAAGCTATTCATTTATGGATCACGGTAAGTCGATCTTGATGGGGTCAATGGATGGATTTGTGAAACTGATCGCACGGAAACAGCAGAAGGGGGGATTGTGTGGGCGAAAGGTCCTAGGGTTGTCAGTGTTTACCTTAGGCTGATGTCGACATCGCGGACGCCTTGGGGACCGCGGAGATTCAGACGGAGGCGGCCATGAGGCGGCAGATAGGTCAGATGAATATCCCCCTCCTCAAAGGTGTAGTCCTGAAGAACGGAAAGGGCAGCTTTGGCGGAACCTTTTTTGATCCAATCCCAGTCCTGAGGGATGCGGTCAACAAAAGGGGCCAGGGATGGGATCTGAAGCCGACCCCCGTTTTTGAAGATCAGATCCCCGTATCCTCCACGGATAATCTTTCCCTCTCCACCGAATCCGGTGACCGCGGTGACCCTAGAGCTAAGTCGAACCTGGTCGGGGGTAAGAGCTTTGGTGATGATGGAGCTATCCATGTCGGTGACGGAGGCCCAAACGACCCAAGGAAGACCCTGCCGGAAGTAAACGTCCAGACCGCCATCGAGCGAACCTCCCCCGAGTTGAGCGTTCATTTTACCAAACATGCCCTGGGGGTTGACGGTCAGTGAAAGGGAGAGGTTTTCCGCCGTAAGCTTTTTCCAGCTGATCGAATCGGCGAAAACGGTAGGAACAATGTTTTCGGCAGAGGTTCCGTCGGAATCTTTGCCGAGGGCGAAGTAGAGATTTCCGCGCAAGCCACGTACGGAGATGTCCTGGGCCGGGTACTCCAGATCGGATGGAGGAATGATGAAGGTGGTGGCCAGTTGAATTTCGCTGAAATCCCGAAAAGAGAGGTCTTTCTGGTTGGCGGCAAAACGAATCGGTAAATGCAGGGCAGGCTGACCGTAGAGCGAAACGACCAGGCGACCGTCTTCAATGGTGAGGTTGTCGATACGGGTGGGCTCCGGGAGGGGTGACACAACGGATGATTCCTCCGAGTTTTTCGACTTTTGAACGAAGGCAAAGAGGTCGTCTCCGAGAAATATCGTGGGCCCCATCAGATGAACCTCCCGAAAACGGTTGTGGGTCAGATCCTCCCAGGTAAAGGCAATGTCGATCCGGTCGAAGGAGAGAACGGGTGCCAAAGGATCGTAGGGTGAGTAGAAGACAAGGTGTTCGGTCGAGGCGGACTGAATTTCGTCCGCCGCCTCTCCGGGGGTGTGTGCCCCGAGATTGATATGGGTGAAGAGAAGGGGAGTGGGGTCGCCCAGGCGAAGCGGGGCGTAGGGAAGTCCAGGGCCGAGGTTATCGACCAAGAGGGTGGAGGAGGAGATCAAGAGCTTTTCAATCATAAGAGGAACCGGAAAACGACCCGCGGTGCGACCATGGGAAGGCCCGGAAAGGCGACTGAGCCATCCTTGGGCGCCGTAGAGGCGGACTTCCGGAATACGTCCGAAAGCCATTCTGGGAGAACATTGGACAGTTAACGCGTCGATTTTCAGGGCATCGAGGTAACGGATATCACGAATCTCAATCAGGCCGGGCCGAAGCCAATGGGCCGAGGCAAAATTGGTCTGACCGCCGGCAAAAAAGAGAACAGTGCGCAAAGGGATTGAGGGGAAGAGGATCAGGAACAGGATCGTGAGGCCAACGGCCAGGAATGCGGGGCGGCGCATGGGTCCAGTTTAAGGCAAGGGTGAAGTTTGGGAAGGGTTGAGGAGATCCAAGGGCACCCCTATCCGATTCCTGAAGGGATTGAGATTCCTGGGTTTCGTCGCTACGTTGGGTCGATGAAGCATGGGTGTTGTCTTTTTCTGGCAGGGACCGTTATTTCGGGTTGCGCCAATGTGAATCTCAGCACTTCGGAGCCATTGCAGGTCGACGTGAAGATGAAAGTGGATGTGGACAGCAAGGGAGCATTGACGGGAAAGGCAGAGAACTCGCCCCTGAGTGCGGCGGAGGAGCGAAGAAATCTTTCCCACCCGGTACAGGCACTGAAAAACGACCGCAAGGTGGGCGAGGGACGGGATGGATTTTTGGTTCTAAGAGAGACGCCATCGGAACCGGGATATGCGGATTTTGCCCAGCAGACGGTGACCCGGGAGAATGACGCCCGCAGGAAACTATTCCTGGAAAAGGCCGCCCTCGAAGGCACAACTGAAAAGGAGTATGCCCGCGAGTTTGCGGAGCGAGCCAGGGAGGCCAGCTACCCGGGAGAGTGGGTGCAGATGGAGAATGGAACGTGGAAGAAAAAGTAGCCTGTACGTTTAAGTTTAAGTGAGCGAAAGGCTACGGACTATAGGTTGCAGGCTGTTAGGAAGGTATTTGGCTGTTTAGCCTTAAGTCATGGAGAGAACTTAAGATGCGAATCGACGAGCGGGAATTGGTGGAGGAGTTTTCGCGGTCTGGAGGCAAAGGGGGGCAGAATGTGCAAAAGGTCGAAACCAAGGTCGTTCTACGACACCTGCCCAGCGGGATCACGGTGGTGGCCCAAGAAGAGAGGACAAGGGAGGCCAATCGGATCCGGGCCAGGAAGAGGCTGGTGGCGGCTTTGGAATTGCGCCGGCAACGGGAACGGTTGAGGTTGCAGGCCGAGAGATCGAGGGAACGCAGTCGGCAGGCCAAGCGGGGGGCAGCGGCCAAGCGAAAACTGGTGGAGGGCAAGAGGAGGAGAGCGTTGATCAAGCAAGGCAGAAGCTCGTGGAGGGGCTTGTCCGATTGAAGTGGCTATAGACGACAGACTGCAGGCTGGTAGGAGGTTCCGGTTGTGAAGCAAAGAGCTCTAGCATGGGTTTATGTCCTAAAGTGCAGGGACGGATCTTTTTATACGGGCTGGACCAATGATCTGGAGAAAAGGCTGAGAACCCATCAATCGGGCAAAGGAGGGAAATACACCCGGAGCCGTCTGCCGGTGCAGCTAGCGGCGGCTTGGAGGAAAAAGAGTGCCCGGGAGGCAAGAATCGGGGAGGCGCTCTTCAAGCAACTTTCCCGGGAGGAGAAAACTTTGGCGATTCGAAAGGCGAAAAGAGACCGATCCACCCGTGTCCGGCCACGGGTGGATGCGGGTGGCGCCTGATCAGGCTCCGTTCTTTTTGGCTTCGCTGGTTTTCGAATCGGCTTTGCGGGCGGCCAAGGCCTGGGCGCGCTCCTCCCGGCTAAGACGCCCATCGCCATCCTTGTCGAATTTCTTCAAGGTCTCCTGGCGTTTGGCCTGCAGATCAGCCCGGCGAGCAGCTTTCTCGGATTCACTCAGCTGGCCGTTTCCATCCGTGTCGTATTTCCCGTGGAGGCGTTGAAAAGCCTCTTGGCGCGCCTTTTCGGCGGTAACCTGTTCGGCGGGATCGAGTTGCCCGTTTTGGTTGGCGTCAAACCGTTTGAGGAGGCGGGCAATTTTATCGCCATCCATGGTGGTATCCGCCAGGAGGCGTTGGGTGGGGGTAATCAGGGTGAAGGCGAGCAAGCCCAGAGCGAGCACGCCACGATAGGTTGTGTGTTTAGTCTTCATGTCGGATTAAACCGGGAAAACGCAAAAAGGATGCGCGGATGATGAAAAAAAAGAAAAAAACCCGACGAAAGAGCTGGAGGCGTTATTTCTTCAGAAACTTGCTAAAAAGGTTGCCGGATTTTCCGGGGATGGCCACCGGGGCGGGAGTTCCGGGCTTGCCCAGAGCGGGCAGGGGAAGAGCCGGCTTAACGGCGTTGGCCGGCACCGCCATGGGAGTAAGAGGGGTGGAAACGCCTGGTTTGGGGCCAGGAACCGTCGAGGGGGCAGGGGTCGAAGTCTGGGCCTGGGCAATGCCCGGTTTGGGAATCGGGTTGAGGCTGATCTTTTCCGCGTGGAGAGCGGCGGTGGCCGGGGCCGGTGCGATGGGTTGGCGGGGGGCGGCACTTTTTTCCAGTGCGACGACGATCTTTTCCGCAGTGAGTGTGAGTTGGTCAATTTTCTGCAGGAGTTGAGTGGCCCAAGCGGGCTCGGCCGGGGAGGGAGAAGGGGAGGTGGGGAGGGTTTGGGATGGTTTGGGGGCAACGGCCACGGTCGCGGGAGTGGTGGCAGGCTGCGGAGCGGCTTGAGCCACCGTTTGGGGGGCGGGTTTGATCGTGGAGAAGGCGACCCACTCCTGACCTCCCTCGACAACGACCAGAGTGGCTTCCGTAATGGTGCCGGAGGCATGGAGGTTCTGAAGTTCCGCCAAAGGAATCGGCCCGGCGGCCTGATTTTGAGCGTCAACGTAGTAGTATCGGGGCGTGGAGCTCATCGGGCGCAACTTTGACGGGTTTCCGGGGAATTGGCCAGCTTGGACGAACGAAGGGCGGCCAGGTAGTCGTGGGCTTTGCGATAACTTTTGGATTCCATGAAATGGCGCAGGCGGGGGTCGAGTTGTGGCGAGTGTTCGGTTAGGAGAGTTTCGAGGGTTTCTGCGGAGGATTTGAGTTTTTCCGCCCAGGCATCCTGGGTCGAGTTCGCGCCACCTTGGCGGACGGCGAGCAAATACTCGGAGAGTGCGGTATGGATGCGGGATTCAACCGGGGGCAAAGCCATTCCGGTACTTTAAGAAGGGGTTGGGCGGGTGTCGAATGCTTGAGTCAGGAGGGTGAACGATTTAACAATGGTAGATGGCAGCACCCAAAGGATTGGTGGCGGTTTTGGCCGGGGACGGGATCGGTCCCGAGGTGATGTCGGCCACCCGGGAGGTCTGCACGGCGGTGGAAAAGGCGCACGGATTCCAACTGGAGTGGAAGGAGGGGTTGGTGGGGGGAGCAGCCATCGATGCGCGCGGGAAAGCCTTGCCCGATGAGACGGTGGAGCTTTGTCGCTCGGCCCAGGCGGTGCTTTTTGGAAGTGTGGGCGGTCCCAAGTGGGAGTCTCTCCCCCCGAACGAGCAACCGGAAAGGGCGGCCCTGTTGCCCCTGCGCAAGATATTTGGTTTATACGCCAATCTTCGTCCGGCGGTGCTTTACCCAGAATTGGTGGGTTGTTCGCCCCTGCGATCGGACCGGGTGGCGGGCGGATTTGATGTCCTCGTGGTGAGGGAGCTGACCGGGGGACTTTATTTCGGCAAGCCGAAGGAGACGGTGAAAACGGCCCAAGGCGAGAGGGCGGTGGACTCCATGGTGTACGAGAGCCATGAGATCGAGCGCGTCACCCAGGTGGCCTTTCGGGCAGCGGCGGGGAGGAAGAAAAGGGTGACCTTGGTGGATAAAGCCAACGTGCTGGAGACCAGTCTTCTTTGGCGGAAGGTGGTAAAGGGGATCGCGGCCCAGCACCCGAACATCACGCTGGATTTTATCTACGTGGACAATGCGGCCATGCAGTTGGTGCGGGATCCCGGACGTTTTGACGTCCTGCTCTGCGAGAATCTTTTTGGCGACATCATCAGCGATGAGGCGGCGGCGGTGGCAGGTTCCCTGGGAATGTTGCCGAGTGCCTCTTTGGGGCAGGGAAGCTTCGGGCTCTATGAACCAGCCGGAGGGTCGGCGCCGGACATTGCCGGCAAGGGAATCGCCAATCCGCTGGCCCAGATTCTCTCCGTGGCCTTGATGTTGGAGATGAGTTTTGGTTGCCGAGAGGCGGCGCAGGCCATCCGTGAGGCGGTGGCGGGGGCGATCCAGGATGGATGGCGGACGGCGGATATTGTGGCTCCCGGGGAGCAAAGTGTGGGCACCCGGGATATGGCCAAGGAAATTGCCCGTAGGATCGCCTCCGGGCGGAGAAAGGGATAAAACAAGACATGCCCTCGACCCTTTTTGAACTGATGCGTTTGGGCGGCCCCATCATGTGGGTGATTCTGGGGGCGAGCGTGGTGGCGGCGGCGGTTTTCGCCGAGCGGATGTTTGAGTACCGCAAGATCAGCATCCCGCTGGATCCATTCCTCGACGGGATTGCCTCCTTGGTCAAGGAGGGGCGTTTTCAGGAGGCGTTGGAGCGTTGTGACGAAGCCCATGGTCCCTCGGTGAGGGTCATCCAGGCGGCTTTGCTGAAAAGGGACATGCCGTTGATGGATTTACGTGAATCGTTGCAGGAGGTGGGGCAACTTCAGGTCCCAAGATTGGAGAAAAACTTGTCAATTTTGGCGACGGTCGGATACATCTCCCCCTTGCTGGGGTTGTTGGGAACGGTGACCGGGATGATTCACGTTTTTCAGACGGTGAGCGGCGCCCGGGGGACGGTGCCGGTGGGGGAGTTGGCGGGGGGAGTGTGGGAGGCTTTGCTGACCACCGCCGGGGGCCTCGTGGTGGCGATTCCGGCGTATGTGGCCTACAACTATCTGGCTTCCCGAATGAGTTCGGAGGTCAATGATATGGAGCGGGCCGGGATCGAGATGATCCAAATTCTCAAAGAGGGCGGTCGTTTTCGCCCGACAGCGGTGAGCACCCCGGTAACCACGGCCCTGAAGACGGAAAAACCGACCCCATGAAAATCCGGACCCAAGTCCGGGTTCTGCGGGGGCCTTTGGATGTGGCTCCCCTGGTCGATGTGATTTTGCTGCTGTTGATCTTTTTTCTCCTGACCTCGAGCTTTGTCTTTCAGCCCGGTATTGTGGTGGATCCACCCTCGCCGGGGCAGTCCAAGGGCGGGGTGAACGACACCCGGTATGTGATCACCGCCACCGCGGGAGCGACGCCGCAAATCTTCTTCAACGACCGGGTAACCGATCTGGCCAAGCTACGCACGGAGTTGGCGCGATTGGCCAAGTCGGAACCGCGGGCGGTGGTGGTGGTCAGGGCGGACCGGGAGTTGCGGCACGGGGTGGTGGCGCAGCTTTTGGACGCCGTGGTGCAGAACGGACTTTCCGCGGTGTTGGCCTCCCGCTCCAGCGAACCGAGTCCGTGAAAATTCCCTCCCGCCTCCGCGGACAGTTGACCCTTTTTGTGGCGCTCTCTTTGGGGGCTCACGCCTTGGCTTTTTCCCTTTTCCGGGATCCGGGGGACTTCGTCCGGATTCCCCCTCATGGACCGGGCAAAGTCACCTTGCAGACCGCGGAGCTTGGGGAGACGGGATTGGCTTCGATTTATGAGCCGTCCGCGATCGTCTATCCGAAGTTTCGCCCGAATCTTCTCGCCGGAAGTGTAACGCTTCCGTGGAACGATGTCGGGTGGTCGGTGCAGGGAACCGTGCCGTTGCCGGATTTTCATCCCCAAGGGCTGGGGGCGGACGCCCCTCTCCCGGTGAGAGCGGCGAATGCAATCGGGACCTACCGATCCCAACCCTATGACGCAATCCAGAGCACTCGGGACCGGGCCGTGACAAAAACCTGGTTTGACCTGGATGAAGCCCTGAAAAGCCGTTTGGGCGCCAAAAGCCTGACCCTTCCGTCCCTTCAGAGCGCGCATGCCCTGGAACCGACCTTGGCGCGCTTGGGGGTCGATGAGGATGGCGCGGTCCGGTTTGTGTTTTTGGAGGGAACGACAGGGGATCCGGCGGCCGACCGCGAAGCCTCCAATCTGCTGCGAAGTTGGCGCTTCGAGCCGGCTTCGGGCAAGTGGGTGGAGTGGGGCCGGGTGAAAATCCTTTGGGCGGTGGAACCGTCCCCAGCGGGAGGCAAACCGTGACCCTGACCGGTTCACAACTTCTTCTGGTCTACCTCTGTCTTTTTCTTGGCATCGTCTTTTCTTTGTGGATGGTTGGAGGATGGAAAGCGTCGCTGAGCCGAAGAAGGTTCAAAGAGGCGGTGGTTTGCCCCGTCTGTGGCGCGAAGAACCCTCGGGAGCATGCCTGGTACTCCCTGCGCTGCAGGAAATGCGGTGCCCGGCGGCCCCTTCACCCTGTTGAAACTGAAAGGAACTGAGTATGGGCATGTGGATCGGACGTAATCGCAAAGCTAGGGTCACGTACGGATTTGACGAAATCGCCCTCGTCCCAGGGGACGTCACGGTCAATCCCAATGAAGTGAACACGGAGTTCTCCATCGGGAAACATACTTTCAAGGTTCCGATTCTAGCTTCGGCCATGGACGGTGTGGTGGACGTGAAGTTTGCCACCGCGATGGGCAAGATGGGCGGATTGGCGGTCTTGAACCTGGAGGGGGTGCAGACGCGTTATGAGGATCCCAGCAGCGTTCTCGAGCAGATTGCCAAAGCGGACAAGGAGGCCTGCACCCATCTCATTCAAAAGATGTACGTTCCTCCCATCCGCGAGGAGCTCATTGCGAAAAGAATCAAGGAGATGAAGAAGGCCGGAATTGTGGCGGCGGTTTCCGCCATCCCGCAGAAGGCGGAAAAGTACGGGGCCATCGCCCAAAAGGCCGGGGCGGATATCTTTTTCATTCAGTCGACTGTCTCAACGGTTCGCCATGTTTCCACCGAGTATAAGACCCTGGATCTGGCGAAGTTCTGCAAAACCATGAAGATCCCCGTGGTGGTGGGCAACACGGTAACCTACGGGGTCAGTCTGGAACTGATGGAGGCGGGAATTTCAGGGCTGCTGGTGGGGGTTGGTCCAGGCGCGGCCTGCACCACGCGGGGTGTGCTGGGCTTGGGGGTCCCTCAGGTGACGGCGACGGTGGACTGCGCGGCCGCCCGCGATGCGTACCACAAAAAGACGGGTCGCTATGTCCCGATTATCACCGATGGTGGGATGAATAAGGGGGGCGATATCTGCAAGGCCTTCGCCTGCGGGGCGGATGCGGTGATGATTGGGAGCGCCTTTGCCCGGGCCCTGGAAGCCCCGGGGAACGGAAATCATTGGGGTATGGCCACGCCACACGCCAACCTGCCGCGGGGAACACGAATCAAGGTGGGGGTGACGGGTAGCTTGAAGCAGATCCTCTTTGGTCCGGCGACCCTGGATGATGGATCACAGAACCTGGTCGGAGCGATTGTCACCTGCATGGGCAATGTGGGAGCCAAGACTCTGAAGGAGTTTCAGGAGACGGAGATCATCATCGCCCCATCCATCAAGACGGAGGGGAAGCTGTTCCAGACCGTGCAGGGGGTGGGAATGGGGACACGCTAAGGCGCGAGGCGAAGCCCCGCCCGATTAAGTTGAAAGATTAAGTTGAAGAAATCTGGAATAGAGCAGCTCTGGATTGTGCAGTTTTCTTAAT
>Ga0214917_10003934_pt1 | contig 16854 bp, 21 predicted proteins | sample LL_1208_BB_MetaG_FD_177983 | JGI IMG/M metagenome (GOLD analysis project Ga0214917, IMG submission 177983) | Freshwater microbial communities from Lake Lanier, Atlanta, Georgia, United States - LL_1208_BB | ecosystem: Environmental > Aquatic > Freshwater > Lake | place: USA: Georgia | collected... | reverse complement strand
CGAGGAATTCGTGAAAACTGCCACTCCAGCCAAGCCTACTGAGCCCGCCAAAACGGAAACTTCTTCCGCTCCCACCTCTTCGCTCCCCGCGGTGCAGACCTCCGATACACCTGCACCCAAGACTGCGACTCCGAATCAACTCAGGATCCGGGCTAAAAAAGACACTTGGGTCCGGGTGGTTGCCATCCGCGACGGAAAAGAGGTCCAAGTGTTCGAGGACACCATTGACGAGGACGACATGATGCCGGAAAAGCACGACCCCGCCTGGACCGGCGAATCCTTCGTGATCACCACCCGGGAAGCCGCCGATGCGGAAATCATTTTCAACGACTCCAACTTCGGCGCCTACGAAAAACCCGGCAACCAGACCTTTCGCCTCCCGGCCCGCTGACGCCCGGGTCCGCGCCCGTCCACCCTCTATGCCGGCCAAAGTCGGACTGATTTCCCTCGGTTGCGCCAAGAATCTTGTCGATTCCGAGATTATGCTCGGACATCTGCGCTCCGCCGGGATGGACCTGACCGCCAACTCAGCCGAAGCCGACGTCCTGATCGTCAACACCTGTGCCTTCATCGATTCCGCGAAAACCGAAAGTATTCAGGCGATCCTGGAAGCCCATCGCGATCGTGGCCTGCATCGACGCCGTAAAGGCCAGCGCCTGATCGTTGCCGGCTGCATGTCCCAGCGCTTCTCTTCCGAACTTTCCGGAGAGATGCCGGAAGTCGATGCCTTCATCGGGCTTGATCAGCTGGAGGAGGTGGCCCCGGTAGTGCGTCGTGTTCTGGCCCGCGCCCCCGATGCGCCGCCGGAAGATCTCGTCCCCGACCACCTCCCCGTTTACATCCCGGATTTCAACACCCCCCGCTGGCGGCTTACTCCGAAACACTTCGCCTACGTAAAAATTGCCGAAGGTTGTAACCACCCCTGCTCCTTTTGCGTCATTCCCCAGATGCGGGGAAAACACCGCAGCCGCACCATCGAATCTGTTCGTCGTGAGGCAGAGCAACTGGTGGGCGAGGGGGTAAAGGAACTCCTCCTTATTTCCCAAGACACGACCTACTTCGGCATGGATCGCTGGACCGAAGGCCGTGGCCCCCGCGCCCAGGTTAGTTCCGCCCGTGGGGAAAACCTCATCGATCTGCTGGAGGCCCTCCACAGCATTCAGGGTGATTTTTGGATCCGCCTTCTCTACACCCATCCCGCCCACTGGTCGGACGAATTGATCGCCGCCATCGCCCGACTTCCCAAGGTGGCTCGCTACGTTGATATGCCCCTTCAGCATATCGAGGAAGGCATGCTGAAGGACATGCGCCGTGAAACCTCGGAGGCGCACATCCGGGATTTGGTAACACGTCTTCGCGCCGGCATCCCCGGCCTGGCCATCCGCACCACTTTTATTGCCGGCTTCCCTGGCGAGACGGACGCCCAGTTCGAAACCCTTCTCGACTTCATTCAAGAGACCAAATTTGAGCGGATGGGGGTCTTTACTTACTCCCAAGAATCGGGCAGCCGGGCCGCCAAGATGGAGAATCAGGTTTCCGCCACCGTTAAAAAAGCCCGCTACCGCAAAGCCATGGCTGCCCAACAAAAAGTCGCCAAGGAGATCGCCTCCGCCCAAGTCGGAAAAAAGATCAAAGTGCTGGTCGACACCCCCGACACGGCCCGTACCGAAGCTGATGCCCCCGAGGTCGACGGCAAAGTCCTTCTGCAAAAGCCGCTCACCCCGGGCACCTTTGCCGAGGTCACCATTACCGGCCACAAAATCTACGACCTTGTGGCATAGACTCGCTGGCATCTGTACGTTTACTTCAACTTCAACTTCAACTTAAACTAAGCAACCATGACTGTTCCCGACTGGTTGACGATCGGACGCGTGTTCGCGACCTTCGTCCTTCTGATTTTGCTTCAGGCTTGCGCCCACCCCCCCGTTCCGGTGTGGACGGCCTGGCTGGCGGTGGCACTTTTTGTGGGGGCTGCGCTGACCGATTGGCTGGACGGGCATCTTGCCCGTTTGTGGAAAATGGAGTCGGACTTTGGCCGGCTATTTGATCCTCTCGCCGACAAACTGCTGGTGGCGGTCACCTTTATCGGACTTCTGGGGGCCGGCCTCCTGCCGGTTTGGTTTGTTTCGCTCGTGGTGGCGCGGGAGTTCCTCATCACCGGAATTCGGCTGGTCGCCGGCCAAAAAGGTGTGGTCTTGGCCGCGGAAAATGTCGGTAAACACAAGACGGTGACCCAGATGGTCACCGCCATCATTGGGTTGCTACTCCTCGCCGTCGATCCTCTTATGCCCTACGGCCGTACCCTTCTGGAACTGGCCGTCTGGGTCACAGCCGTTATTACGGCTGGTTCCGGCCTCTACTATCTCAAAAGCAACTACCCGCTCCTCGTGGCCACCGCCCGGAGAAGCCGCCGATGACCATGGGATTCAAGGAACTGGCCTCGGTCTGTGAGGCTGTGGCCACCGGCCGCCAATCGCTTCTGCTGCGCAAAGCCGGACTCAGGGAATCCACCGCCGAGAGCGGATTTCAGACCAAACACTTCTACCTTTTGCCCACCCAATACCATGAAAAGTCGAGTAAAGCCTCTGGGGACGGCTTCCATATCCGGCTCCGAGTGGAGGTGATCCAATCGGGGGATCTTTTCGAATGGTCGAACGTTGAGAAGCTTCTCCCGCTAACCGCCTATGACCCCGAAACCATCCGGGAACATTTCGAATCCCGCGACCAGAAGCTTCTTCACTTCGCACACATCCGGGCCTTCCTCCTTGAGCCGGAATGGCATCTTCCCTCCTCTGCCGCCCTTTCGGGGTGCCGCTCCTGGTTTGAGCTACCTTCCCCACCCGCCAACCTCAGGGAAAGCCCGGTGTCTGCCACCGAAACCATGCGGCGTACCGCCGATCTTCTATCATGAACCTCGAAGACACTCATTTGGATGTCCTGACCAAGGCGCAAAAAGCCCAAGGGATGACCGATCGCGATCTGGCCAAACTCGCCCAGGTTTCCATCCCGGAACTCAATTCCATCCGCTCGGGGGGACGTGAACCTGCCGCGCTTGAGCGATTGGCCAGAACCCTCGGCCTGCGACCCGGCGAAATTTCCGATCTGGCGACCGGGAATTGGCATGCGCCCACCGTGGCTCTCCCCAGTGGTGTCGCCATGTTCACCACCCCGTTTGCCGATATGACCGTGAATCACTTCCTGGTTTGGGATCCCGGCAGTTTGAAAGCCGTGGCCGTCGATGCCGGCACCGATGCCGATGCCCTCCTGGCCTGCCTCGAGCGACACAAACTCACCTTGGTCAAAATCATCCTCACCCACGCCCACGGCGACCACATTCTGGAACTGGATCGTATCCGGGAAAAAACCAAAGCCCCGGCCTTTGCTCCAGAAACCGAGCCCGTGGACGGATGCAAGCCGGTCAAACACGGTCAATCTTTCAAGGTGGGTGGGTTGTCGATCAAGGCCCACACAGTTCCCGGCCACTCCGTGGGTGGAACAGTCTATGAATTCCAAGGCTTGGAGACTCCAGTTGCAGCGGTCGGAGACGTTTTGTTTGCCGGATCCGTGGGCGGCATTCGCTCCCGCTACCGCCAGGCACTGGAATCCATCCGTACCAACGTTCTCTCCATGGCTCCGGAAACAATCCTTCTGCCAGGTCACGGCCCTCTCACCACGGTAGCCCACGAAAAAGCCCACAACCCCTTCTTCCCATGAAGGTGGTGGTCCTGCTTTCCGGCGGGCTCGACTCAGTCACCGTCCTACATCATATGGCTGCCACCCAGCAGGTGGTCGCCGCTCTTAGCTTTGATTACGGAGCCAAACACAATGCCCGCGAACTGCCCTGCGCCGCCGACCAGTGCCGTGCATTGCGCATCCCGAACCGGATCGTCCCCCTGACCTTCATGGCCGATGCCTTCAAGTCCGACCTTCTGAAATCGGGCGGCAAGATTCCCGATGGCCATTATGAGGAACAGACCATGAAAAAGACCGTCGTCCCTTTTCGCAACGGGATCTTTCTCTCTCTCGGAACCGGCTATGCCGAGAGCATGGGTGCAGAGGCGGTGGCCATCGCCGCCCACGCCGGCGACCACACCATCTATCCCGACTGTCGGGAAGATTTCTTACGCCCCATGGCCCAGGCCATGGAGTCGGGAACTTACGCCCGGATCCAACTCCTCCGCCCCTTTGTCTCCATGGAAAAGACGGCCATCGTGCGCCGGGGGGCGGAACTGAAAGTCGACTACGCCCGGACCTGGTCCTGCTACAAGGGTGGCCTGCTCCACTGTGGCACCTGCGGAACCTGTATCGAGCGGCGGGAAGCCTTTCTTCTGGCTGGCGTTCCCGATCCCACACCCTACGTGACCACCCCTCCACTTCCGCCCAAGCCCCCCGCGCGCAGCTGAACCCATGCGGATTGCTGAAATCTTCCACTCCATTCAGGGAGAGGGTCTCTTGGTTGGAGTTCCCTCCGTTTTCATTCGCACTTCAGGCTGCAATCTCCGATGCCGCTGGTGTGACACCCCTTATGCCTCCTGGAAACCGGAGGGACCGGAGATGACCGTGGAGCAGATCCTGCAAAAGGTGGCGGAATGGAAATGCCGGCACGTTGTTCTCACCGGTGGCGAGCCCATGATTGCTCCGGACCTGCCTACGTTGGCTACCGCGTTAAAAAATGAGGGGAAACACATCACCATCGAGACTGCCGGAACGGTCATGCCCCATGGAATCGCATGTGATCTTGCCTCCTTGAGCCCCAAACTTTCCAACTCCACTCCCCCGGGCGAGCGGGATCCAGCTTGGTCCAAAAAACACGAGGCCACCCGCCTGCAACCTGCTGTGATTTCGGATTGGATCAAAAACTATGATTTTCAACTCAAGTTCGTCGTCTCAACCGAAAACGATCTAGCAGAAATCAAAAACCTCTTGTCCCGCCTGGAAACCTTCGTAGCCCCCCTAAACAAACGGGTTGGGGGCGAAGAAGGTCCACCTCCCCCCTTCGAACGGATTCTTCTTATGCCCGAGGGAACCGATGTCCGCACGCTGGCTGCCCGCTCCCCTTGGCTAGTCGAAATCTGCAAACGCGAAGGCTTCCGCTTTTGTCCCCGGTTGCACATAGAGCTTTTTGGTCACACCCGCGGAACTTAAGCAAAAAAAACCCTTTCTAGCCTTGGCGAAGGGGGAAGGATCGTAAGTTCAAGCATTGTATTCTCATGTTAGGTACGGACGCGTGTCCCCACGCGTCCTAGGACGGCTCGGATAGCCGTCCGTACCCAAGATGTATCACCCTATCTTTACAATTCTTCCGCTCTGACTTCCCGCCTCCAAAGCCGCCAACTCCAAAATCTGTCCCACCACCTCTTCCGGCTTCTTGCCTCCCTTGTGCATCTCCGTATCGAGAAACGGCGGCTCCACCGCATTCACCAAAATATCCAACCCCTTTAATTCATAGGAGACCGCTTTGGTCAGGGAATCCAACGCACATTTGGAGGCACAGTACGCCGAGGCCTTGGGCAGATGCTTGATCGGAGCGCTGATGTTCACAATCCGGCCAAACCCTCTCTGAATCATTCCCGGCAGGATGGCCCGAATCAGCAGGTAGGGCCCCCGCACATTGGTGGCCATGATCTTGTCCCACTCCTCGATCGGCAGCTCCTGCACCGCCTTTAACCCGGTGATGATGCCGGCATTGTTGATCAATATTTCGATCGGCCCTCCCTTCTCCGCCAACTGAAGGCCCTTTTCGATCGATTGGAAATCGGTCACATCCATTTCTACCGCTTGGCCTACTCCTCCGGCCTGGGTCACCTCCTCGGCGGTTTTTTCGACCCGGTCCTTTCTTCGTCCGGCACAAATGACCTTCGCCCCCGCCTGGCCGGCTGCCACGGCCAGCGCCTTTCCCAATCCCGACCCCGCGCCGGTGATCAGCATGACTTTATTTTTTAGATCCATAACTTGGTAGGGATGACCGTCTCGGTCATCCGATAGAATACTACTGACTTTTTTGCTCCCCGCCACCTGCCGGAACCACTGAATTTGTTTCCGTCACAGGGGTCGTTATAGGCACCACAGGCTGTGGATAAGGCCAAACGATAAACTCGCTTCGATCAAACCATGTTCCGGCAGGCATCGCCATGGAAGAGCCTTCCCACTCCTTACCTGGTTTCGAGCGGACGGGAAAATATCCCGTGGCACCGAGCAGGGCCGCCTGTTGGGAGGGGGCCAGGAGAAAGCCTAAAAACTTGCAGGCCATCTCTTTGTTCGTAGATCCATCCGGCACCGCCATCACTTCAAAATCCACGATCGTGCCCGTTGGCAGGGTTGACCAGCGAATCAAGCCGCCACCTGCTTGGGGATTCAAAATAAGCCGCCACGAGGGCAAGAAAGAGAAACCGGCCCGCCCATCCTGTAGTGCCTTCCAGCACTCCTCCTCGGGGGCCGTCTTTCCGGCGAGAGAGGCCTCGGACTGCTGGATGGCTTGGTTTCTGAACGGTTCCCCTCCCAGGCGGATCGACCGATTTTGCGACTTAATCCAAATGGCCGCCAAAAGGTCGGGATCGCTAGGAAAAAGGGCCAGGGACTCACTCCACCACCGCACCGGAGGTGCCATCGCCACCTTGGGATTGGTTCCTGGGGCCACTTTTTTCATGAAAAACCACGGACTGACCCTCCAAGGCCGACTCTGCTTGCCGGCAGGATCGTAAGCTTGGGCCAGAAAAACTGGGTTCATGCCTTCGGAGGAAACTTTTCCGTTCAAATCCATCCAAAGCAGGTTTCGTCCCATTTCGGGAAACGTTCGGGCCCTGAGCAGATAGACGTCCCCGTCCACCGGCCAGTTCCCATCAGCATGACGCACCAAGGATCGCAGATCGATCTTGGGATAGCCGGGCGCACCGGAAAACGTGTCGATCCAAATCTGGGGAAGAGCCGGCCCCTCGTGATACACCACCAGCTTGGGCGGAGACGAAAAAACCGTGGGGACGGAGGGGATCGGCAACCGGTCAGCTTCCGGGGAAGCCGGGCGGAACCAGTGCCCTAGCCCGAATCCCAGCCCCAACACCAGCATCAGGCCCAAGCCGATCAATCCCGGTTTGCGGGATTCGGGTTGATTTTGATTTGGCTCCATTCGAATAGGCTCTCCCAAAAGTCGGGTGCAGGGAAGCCGCAAGGTTGTCCCAAGAGCCAATAGCAGGCAGAATGTCCACATGGCCAACAAAGATCTGAAAATCCAGGCTTGGATGGAGCAACTCCGCCGAATGCGGGAGATGCAATACGCCTACCACAAGAAGTTCTTTCATGGCCTCTATTTTTTCCTCGTGCTGGTGGTCGGTTGCCTGCTTTGGGACAGCCCTGTCTCCCTGGCCCTTGTTCCCCTGCTCGTGATCACTGCGGGAACTCAGTCCTGCTTTTACCTTCACTTTGTCGACTTTGCCCGGCTCCACGCCCGCCATTTGGAATCTCGCCTGAACAAGGCCCTTGGGAAGGACACTTTGGTTGGCTCGGATATTGAAGATCTCTATTTCTACCCCATCGACGCTCCCAAGGTCGGCGGCTTCGTTCCGTCTGCCCCCCTTCGCTTCTTCAGCTTCTTCACCCTCCACTGGGTGGCTCTCTGGTTGGGCTTGGCTGCTTTTGCCCTATGGCGCCTTCTACCGATAATGGGCCCATGCGCCCGGGACTACCTACTGCTTCTCGCAACCTGGGGAGGACTGAATTTTTCTTACCTGACTTGGTTTTTCAGCCAACGGGCTTCCGCCAAAGCCCTGAACCGTGGGCTGCGGAACTAAACTCTTTCCATGTTTCCCCTTTTTTCGCGCAAAGATTCGAAGACGCCTTTCCACTATCCTGCCAAGAAAATCCCACTGCCGCAGGTCACGCTCCTGATTTACAATCCCGAAAAGGATCCCGATCTTTCCGCCCGCGTCCTCAACCACGTCTGCTCTGGAATCGAGTTCGGTGCGGTAATCCATCTGGCGGGAGGTAAGCCGACCCTTACCCATCCGGGGGAATGGCAACACGTGCCTCCAGCCAATGTGACCCAGGGCCAACGGTTTCAGGCCTTGGAGCTAAACAAGTATTTCTCCACCCCTTTTCTCCTGCACATCGAGACGGATGGCTTTCCCGTCAACTTCCACCTGTGGGAATCCTCTTTTTTGGAATATGACTATGTGGGCGCCCCTTGGCAAAAACGCGGACTGGAGACTGGAGATAACCGGATCGGCAACGGCGGCTGCAGCCTCCAGTCCAAAAAGTTCCGCAACTTCATCGATGCCCACGCCCACCTGTATCGCGAGGGCACACTCTCGGACGTCTTTTTTTGTCAGGAACTTTATCCCCAGGCAGTGGGGGCCGGCATTCGCTTTGCGCCGCTGGACTTGGCCCTCCGTTTTTCCATGGAAAACCGGATTCCTGAGTTTCCCCGCTGGAAACCTTCCCAAAGCTTTGCGTTTCACGGAAAGTTTCCCTGTTTCCGCGATTATTTGCGGCCCTTCGGTTTGAAAGCCGACCGCTAGAGCGAATCCAGAAATTTTTTTCGAAACATTCCCATGACCCTGCTTGAATCGGCGTATTCCTCGTATTCCGTGCCTCGAACTTCTCGAGGACAAAAATCCCGCAGAATGCTCTCGAGGCTGCCTCGGTCGAAATAATAGAGCCCCCGCCCACGCAACATTTCTAAATGGGCGTGGGACCCCGTGGCGGGTCTCGCCAAGGTGATCACCGGCTTACCCAGCACCGCAAACTCCGCGATCGCGAGACCAAAGGTCTCTCCGCTCTCCTGTGCATGCAACATGGCATCACAGGTAGCCAGAAAACTTGCCTTGGCGGCAGGATCAATCGTGGCGGGCAAGTGGTGAATATTGGGCAGGGAATCGCCCTGCGGATCCATGGGGTGGGTGTTCAGAAAAACGAAATGATCCTGCGGATGGCGGCGGGCATGGTTCAGTACCGCTTGGCGAACAAAGGGCAGATTGAAGCTGTCAGCCCCCCCGTGCCGCCCGAAAACCCGCGCTTCAGCAGGGATGCCCAGTTTGGCTCGCAGATTTTCCTCGGATTCAAATCTTGCGACAAAATGGGGTATATAGGATTCCTCCCGCCCTGTCGCGGCCCGGGACATCCAGCGCGACACAAAGGCGAAGGAGTCCCCGTGAAATTCCTCCGTCAGGTACATCGCATGAATACAGTTGCGTACACCCTCCACCACCATTCCGTCCCAAGGCCCTGGCTTGATGCTGTAAAGAGCTTCAACGCCCCCCTGTTGCAGTTTGCCGGAGAGCTCGGGAAGAGAGCGGTAAGTCACGACGGAAAAACGACTCTTCCACCGAGCGGCCACGGGACTGCTGGCTAGTTCTGTACTTTCACGAACACAGATGACCGAACGGTTGCCCAAAACCGACTCATTCAGTACTGCATAGTCCCATAGGGCGTTTTCTGAACCCCGGAAAAAAAGCGTATTGGTGTGAAATCCGACAATCATACGACCGTGCTCCGGTAAAACTCCATCCGGTGATACACCATTTCTAAACGATACCCTTCCTTTTGCAGCCTCCGTTCCCACACCGAACGCCGCGTGGGGTTCCAGAGCCCCAAAAACTTGGGACGGATCATTCCTTGCCGGATGGCCCGGCATACACCGATCGCCTCGCGGGCTCCCCGAGTCGTGATCCCGACTGGTGTGGGGGACGCCTCCTGCCGGGACCATTGAGTCAACCGTCCGAAATGCGCCTGGGTTTTGGGGCGATACTGCAGGATAGACTTTCTGGGGAGGGATCGATGCTCCCAAGCTTCCACTTGCCAACCCGGCTCGGCAGCCTCCAGCCAAAGCCCCAGGCTACCCACCAGACCATCTCCTGCGACTAATTCAATCATGCGGCCTGGTCTGGTTCCCCGCAGGAATCTCTTTTGAAAAATTTTAAAGAAACCTTCCTTGGTGAATCCTTCTCCCTCCAGATCCCAGCGCCGCTCAAATCCCGCCAGGCGTTTCTGGTGACAACTTCCCTCCCACAAGGGAAGGCACCGGTACCAAAAGGCCCTGAAGATTCTGATTCTATTTTTCATGTGATGTATCATTGAAGCCACAGACCCCCTTTTTTCCCAGCCGGATGTCGCGCCATGGTTTAAAAAAACTATGGATCGCCCCGAACATTCTCTTGGTTAAAATGTCCTGTGCCGAAATCACGTGCCCAGTCTCCCCAGTCTCCCTTTTCCACCCCACTCCCATCATGTCACAGCTTCCCGCAAAATCTTGAGAGGATCATCTCGGTTCTGCCCCGGCCTTGGCTAGAGTGGTTTGAAATTCATGCTTTCCCAAGATGGATTCCGGAAGACAGGTTTTTGGAAGATCTGTCCTTCTGGCATGTCCGCAAGGTCGCCTTCGTGCGACAGAGCGCCGCCTTGGTGACCTACCGGGCGGGCTCGTTCTCCAACTGGATGGACCGGGCCTTGACCACCAAAGGTCACCCTGGCCCTCTTTCCCTGTTGGCCGAGTTGGCCGCTGACTTTTACGTTGTCCGCCAGGCGCCGGATCCGGAAACGCACGCTTGGCGCGGAAAGCATGCAGGCGATCCGAATCCCGAGGAAAGCTTTCGTCGCATGGAGGCCTACCGGGAAAGTGAGGAGAATCTGCCTGGCGTCGTCTCCTGCGAGGACATTCGTTGGGAGGACTATGATCTGGTGGTTTGCCTGGATATTCCAGTACCCACCCGCATCGCGCGCCGGACCCAACGTACCCTCTGGGCTTACATTTCGATCGAGGGAGGGGGTCCACTGGTTGATCTCTCACTGCAACGTCCCGTGGATGGATATCACCTCTACCTGAACCACCAGTTTCGCCGTTACCGGGTCCGGCCTGCCAACCGTCGCCATGTTGTGGAATTTCCTTTTTCCTTCCAGTCCCGTAAAGCCTGGTCAGACCTATTTCACCATCTGAATCTTAACGGAGCCCAACGGAAGGGGATCGTAATCGATCGGGGCAGCGGGTCGGAAATTCCCAAACCGCGGGATCCGGACGTGCAGGTCATGGGAGAAGCCGGCGGCCACATGGATCTTGCATCGTTGGCTGCCCTTTACGCCTCCAAAAAATATGCCCTCCGGCTCGATCCCCGGCGTCGATGGGGTAATTGGTTGGTGGAAGTGGTACAGGCCGGCTGTCTTTTTCTGGGGCGGTCGGATACTTTGGATCATCTTTCCCCCATGATTCCAGGCCTGAATATGGCGGATTACCACGGAGCCAGCAGAAAGGTGGCCGAGTTGGAGTCCAATCCTGACCTTTATGCTACCTGCCGTTCTCTCCAAGGTGCGATCACCGAGCATGTCGCCTTCCGACGTCCCCTCGCCGACCTGACAAGCAAGGCCCGGGACTTTTTCTCATGAGCCTGCCCACGCTCTCCCTGGGCTTTTGCGATATCCATGCGGGGGCCCGGGACTTTTTCACCCATCTTCTCTCCCCCCATTACCAAATCATTTGGGATGATCCAGCCGACTTTGTCATCTATAGCCACACCGGGCACGGGCACCGGCTTCAAAACGGGGTAAAAATATACTGGTCGCAGGAACTCTACGGACCGGACTGGAAAGAGTGCGATTACGCCATCGTCCCCCATAAGGTCGATGACCCGCGAGCCTACTACCTGCCCATTTACGCCTTTGACCAGCAGCTGGAACCCATGCTCAGGAAGTCCATTCCGGATCCCGTGCAAATCCGCGCCTCCAAGCCCCATTTTTGTTCCCTGATCTGTGCCTATGCCGACCGGACGACCCGCTATCGGCAGGACTTTTTTCACATCCTTAACCGACGCCGCAAGGTCGATTCGGCTGGTCCCGCCCTTAACAACACCGGGTTCCGTATTCCCAAAGAAAACCGCTACCAGCGCAAGGTGGACTGGATTCGCCATTACCGCTTCAACCTGGCTTTTGAAAACCGCTACCGTCCGGGCTGGACCACCGAAAAGCTCGTCGATCCGCTCCATGTCCACACCATTCCCATCCACTGGGGAGATCCTCGAGTAAAAGAGGACTTTAACCCGGACAGCTTCATTTGTGCCGATGACTTTAGTTCCCTCGAGGAGTTGGCGGATTACGTGCTTCATGTGGATGACACCCCGGAACTTTACGCCCGCTATGTGCAGGCTCCGCCCTTTGTCGGCAACCAGCCTTCGCCGGTCTACGACCTAAACCGGCTGGTTGGTTTCTTTCGCCGGATTTTTTCCACACCCATCCGGCCGGTGGCCCAAAGGCGCTGGTTTTTCCCCCTCACCAAGTGGCGTCTCGCCAAACGCAACAAACTTCCCGGCCGCTGACCCCACACGGACGCGCCTGCCCCCTTTTAACCCTGCATAGCCTTGTGCGATGCAGGGCCCCCTTTCACCTTACGCGAGGCCGACTCCCGACCTCCGCTCAGCGCAAAACCTACCTGGGCGAAGTGCACGTCATCTGCGATCGCCTCCCGGCAGCCCCGGGCAAGCATGGCCTCAAAGGAAATACAATCGGTCAGGCTTAGTTTTCGCTCCTTGGCCTGTCGGGCACGGGCCGCTCCTCTTTCGTAGAGTCGTTCATCCACCCAGACCACCTCACACAGTGGCAGAAGGGAGCCCAGCCAATCCTCCACGGCGTCCCAGCCGAGCCGGGCCTGGGTGAGTGCCCAAGTCTCATGGACCACGAAGCTGGTGGTGAAAAGATGCCACCGCTCTTTTTCCGCCTGCAGGATGAGATCCTTGGCTCCCCGATGGAAATGGTCGCTTCCATCCAGAAACGCGTAAAAGGCACTGGTGTCGACGAAAAGAACCCTCAACGGATCGATTCCACCCAACCCCGATCATGATTCTTGAGGTCTTGGCTGTCCAACGGCCGATATTTTCCGGCAATGGCGACCAGGGGCCTTTGCCCGCCTTGGCCGAGTTTGGGCAAAACCATCGTTAGCCCCTCTCGAATAATATCAGACATGCTTCGGCATGTGACTGCCCCGGCCTTTTTGGCCGCCTCATACTGCCATTCTTCCAGTTGAACCTGCGTCTTTATCATGCCATCATTATTTCATATTTAGCCATTATGTCAACTCTTCCCCTTTAGCTTTCCTTTTATCTTTACCTTAATCTTCATCTTAATCTGTTCCCTCCTCCCGCCTGCCCCCTTTTAACCCTGCGTAGCCTTGTGCGGAGCAGGGCCCCCTTTCACCTTCCGCGAAGCCAGCTCCCTCCATGACTCAGGACTTAAAGCCAAACCCTACCCTAACAGCCTTAAGCCTACAGCCTTTAGCCTCCCCTCATCTTCATCTTCATCTTCATCTTCATCTTCATCTTCATCTTCATCTTCATCTTAAACCCAAACGATCACCCCTCCCGGCCCGTCACTTGCCCAGCGGGTTCACCACCTTGATAAAACTGAATCTCGAAAAATCACGGTCGCACGACCATAACTCCCTGACCCCGTAGACGTGACACAGAACCGCGACGCGGGCGTCGTGAATCTTGGGCCCTTTGAGATCCAGACCCCCGATCAGGCTGCCAAATTTTTCCGCGAAATCCTCCGGCTCGTTCAGCAACCGGACTTGCGGGGAGGAGGCGAGTGCCTGGCAGGTCTCCCAAGCCGTGGCTGGGGGCGTCGGTTTTGGGAATATTTTTGGGTGGGTGACCACGGCATAGAATTCGTACAAGCAGGGCCAGGGGATGGCCCAACGGGATCCACGGGTTGCCAGTTTTTCCAGACACTCAAGGGCCTGTCGGTGCCAGACGGAGTCCACCCGGTGGGCATAGACCAACAGATTGGTGTCGACCGCGATCAAAATTCAGGCCGGATAAACCAGATTCCGCACATGATCCCAGTCCACCGACACGGGCTCTGCCTTGGGATCGCCGAAAGTGACCAGATGGAATCCCCTGGCCTTTCGGTCCACCCGTTTTTGCAAAGCCATCTCCAACCCCTCCTCCGCCAGTTCCCGCAATGTCACCCCCTCCTCGCCCGCCACCCTCTTGGCCCTGCGCAGGATTGGATCGGCAATATCGATGGTTGTCTTCATATGGGTAACCATACTTTCCGAGTTCATGGTGTCAAACCTGTCCCTTTCCACCAGCCCCTCCGACGGAAAGACTTTTTCCATGACTAATGACTAAAGAACCAAACACTTCCTTGCAGCCTTAAGTCCTTAGCCTTCACCCTCCCTTCATCCTAATCCTCGCGCCTTCGGCGCGTTCACGTTCACGGCCAACCCCCCGCCACTTCCGGCATCAAATTTCCACATTACGAAACCACCGCTGCGGGAACCCCTGTAAATCCCTCAAGACCCTGTCTGTATGAACTAGGGGGATGTCTGTCTCTGCGGCCAAAGCCGCCAGGCCCCTGTCCACCAGATCCCCGTGATTCCACTTCCAGCGCCCAGCCCGTAGGGCGGCCTCTGGAGAGAGATTCAACACGATGAAATTTTCCAATGCGTGGGGCACCCATCCGGCCGGGTCGGGCACCCCGGGGAGCCGTCCACGGCTCCATTTGAAGGAAATTTCCGCCACGCTCAGCGGGCTGAGATAAAACTCCGTGACCTGCTGGAGCAATTTCTGCATTGCCCGCCCCATCGGCAACCGGTGATAGCGGCGAAACCAGACCCCGGTATCAAGCAGGGCTTTCATCCGAAATCGGCGAAAAAACCGGCCCATCCAGCTCCTGCTGGGCTGCGGCTGCCAGTTTCAGGGCCTTACGCGCTTGGGGAGGAGCCGTCGGCTCCGCTTTTTTGAGAATATGCAGCACGATCCGTTCTCCCGTGGTCGTAACCTCCAGGGCATCCCCGGCCTTGACCGGCTTAGGCAAAACCACCCGGCGTTTATTGTCTGCGGTAAGGATCATGGTGGGATTGTCCCACTTTACCTCTTTTTAGTCAACTCTTACCTCCAGTCTTCATGTCTGACCTTCCCGAAACCGTATCATTGCTTAGCCGCTAACCAGCGCTTGAAAACCTCCTTCCATCCCTACCGCCTAAAAGACTAAACCCCTAACAACCTTCAGCCTTTAGCCTTCAGCCTCTCCCCATCATAATCTTAATTTTAAACCAAACATCCCTCCCGCCTGCCCCCTTTTAACCCTGCGTAGCCTTGTGCGAAGCAGGGCCCCCTTCCACCAACCCGAATCACTGGCGAGGCCAGCTCCCTCCATGACTCAGGACTAAAAGCCAAACCCTACCCTAACAGCCTTAATCCTACAGCCTTTAGTCTCCCTTAATCTTCATCTTCATCTTAATCTGACTTTTTATGAATCTTCCCCACCTCAATCGCCTAACCGGTCTCCGTTGGCGCCGCTTATGCAACCAGCGGGCCAAGAATTTGGATGTTCCCCAGAGCCAAGCTTGGATCACCGAAGCCCTGGTTCGCAGAGATCCTTGTGCCATGGGCAAGGTGGGCACCTGTGAACTGCTGGCCCAAGAATACCTCGATCGCTGGATCCAGCTCCCTTGGCCACGCAATGCCAGTTGGTACCGCCCGGCCCAACGCCTTTTTCATACCGCCGGTGTCTTTCCCATCAACCGGGAGATTTATCTTCGCTGGGCACCGGCATACCGCGAAGCCGTCCGAAGCCTCGATTTTGTTGCCCAGTGGCAGCCAGAGGGCTCCTTCCTCGATGCCTATGAACAGGCCTTTCTTGATCGGGAACTCCCCTTGGCTGCCCGAGGCAACTTCCATGGCCTAGAACCCGTGGGAGCTCCCTGGCTTCAACCTCTTTCCAATTTACGCTGGCTGGTGATTTCCCCTTTTTGTGAAACCATTTCAACGCAGCTGCCCAATTTGGCTCGGCTGAACATTTTTCATGGGATTCCTGGCGAGTCCCTGAGCCGAATCGGCTCGACATGCCGCCTTCTTCCCTGTCCCCAGCTTCCGTATATGGTTCCGCCACGCCATCGGGACTGGTTCCACGGCCTCGCCGAAATACAGGCCGCCATGGAAAAGATCGACTTTGACGTGGCTATCGTCGGTGCTGGGGCCTGGTCGGTCCCTTTAGCTGTGCATGCAAAAAAGCTTGGCCGCATCGGCATTCACTTGGGAGGCACCGTGAACCTTCTTTTTGGCATCCGCGGAGGCCGTTTTGAGGATCGCGGGCTGTATAATGAGCACTGGATTCGTCCCCTCCCCAGCGAACGTCCCGCCAACCACCAGCTGATGGAAAATGGCGCCTACTGGTAAGATCCCGGGTTGCGGGTGAACCACCGCCCCCACCGGTAACGGATTTTTTGCCGCAGATACTCCCCCACCCCCATTCCCTCTTTCTCCCGGGCTAGGATCGCGCGGATCTTCGGGGAGATCGCTTCCGGGTAGCGACGGGCCGTACGACCCAGCTTGTAAAGAAGCCGATAGCGATCCTCCGCCGGAAATTTGTTGCCTTCCTCCGCCAAAGCCCTGCCATAAACCTCCAGATGCTCCCGGATCAGACGACCCTCCCTTTCATTTTTTCGGGTCGCCTGCTGCGCATGCCTGCGAATTCCCACCAGTGGCTCGGCCAGATAAGCTAGGTCACCTTGGCGTAGCAGCCCAAGCCAAGCCTCCACATCCCAGAGCTGCCGGAGGGAGTTGTTGAATCCGCCCTGCAAGTTTCGGCGGCGGAACATCACACAGGACGGCTCCCCGACTAGATTAGCCTCCGCCAGGAGCATTTGCCGCCGCACAGCCCCGCCAGCATGCAGCCCAGTTTCCAGAGCCGCCTCATGAGCTCCAGTCTTTGAAGTTTCGGTGAGAAATCGTTTGCCACAGGCGGCCATAACAGCGCCCGGGTTTTTTTTTAGCATAGCTTCCAGCTTTTTAAGGGCTTGGGGATCCAGCAATAAATCATCACTGTGTAGAAACATCACCAGCGCCGCTTTTGTTCGCTTTAAAAGAAAGTTGATAT
>Ga0214917_10003933_pt1 | contig 16857 bp, 15 predicted proteins | sample LL_1208_BB_MetaG_FD_177983 | JGI IMG/M metagenome (GOLD analysis project Ga0214917, IMG submission 177983) | Freshwater microbial communities from Lake Lanier, Atlanta, Georgia, United States - LL_1208_BB | ecosystem: Environmental > Aquatic > Freshwater > Lake | place: USA: Georgia | collected... | reverse complement strand
CGCGGGCAGAATTCGGCGATGCCGAGCTTCACTGCGTCGGCAGGGCTGCCGTCCACCGCCCAGCCGCGGCTGCGGACGCCGTCGAACACCTCCTTCGCCGTCAGCGGCGTGAGGAACGTGATCGCGTGTCCCACGCCACTCTGCTCGGTCGACGGCGCGACGACGCAGACCTCGCCGATCCTCCGCAGGACCTTTTCCATGGCGGCCAGGCCGGGCGCGTAGATCCCGTCGTCGTTGGTCAGCAGGGTCAGCATGACGCGTGCGCGGAGCGCGGCAGGACGGTGGCGGACGGGCGGACCGCCCGAACTCCGCCCACTATAGCCGGGGCTTTCCGCGGCGAGCAGTGCCGCCGCGGCCGGGGTTCGCCCATCCCGTCCGGCGGGGCAACGGGCGGCTGTTGGTGCGCGGCCGCCCGCCCCTATACTGTCGGGCTTTTCCGGCCCACACCCGTCGCCACAGGCTCCTTCGCCCGCCCATGCCCGCTTCCGCCAGCGCCGCAGCCTCCGCCACGTCCGGCACTCCTGCCACCGCGCAGCAGGCGGAGCGGGTGCTCGTGCTCGACTTCGGCTCGCAATACGCGCAGCTGATCGCCCGCCGCGTCCGCGAGCAGCACGTGTATTGCGAGATCGTGCGGCACGACGTGACGGCCGACCGCATCCGCGCCCTCGCCCCGCGGGGCATCATCCTTTCGGGCGGGCCGTCGAGCGTGTACGAGACAGGCGCCCCGCGCTGCGATCCGGGCCTCTTCCGGCTCGGCATCCCGGTGCTCGGCATCTGCTACGGCATGCAGCTGGCCTGCGACGCGCTCGGCGGCCACGTCGGCCGGGCCCATTCCCGCGAATACGGCCGCGCCGCCTGCGAGGTGATCGAGCCCGACGGCCTCTTCACGGGCGTGCCCGCCCACACCGAGGTGTGGATGAGCCACGGCGACCAGGTCGACGCCGTGTCGGCCGAATTTCGCCCGCTGGCCCGCACCGCCACCTGCCCCGTGGCCGCGGTCCGCCACGCGACGCTGCCCGTCTACGGGCTCCAGTTCCACCCCGAGGTGACGCACACGCCCGCCGGCGGCGTCATGCTCCGCAATTTCCTCACGCAGGCCTGCGGCTGCAGCGGCTCCTGGCGGCTCGAGGACTTCGCCCAGAGCGTGATCGCCGACCTGCGGCGACGGATCGGGGACGACCGCGTGATCTGCGGCCTCTCCGGCGGCGTCGACTCGGCCGTCGTCGCGGCGCTGCTCTCGCGGGCGATCGGCGACCAGCTCTCCTGCATCCTCGTCGACAACGGCCTCTTGCGGAAGAACGAGGCCGCCGCGGTGATCGACGAGTTCCAGACCCACTTCAAGACCGACCTGCACGTGGTCCCGGCGGAGCAGAAGTTCCTCGACGTGCTCGCCGGGGTGACGGAGCCCCAGGAGAAGCGGCGGCGGATCGGGAAGGCCTTCGTCGAGTGCTTCTCGGACGAGGCGGCGAAGATCCGCGGCGCGAAGTACCTGGCCCAGGGCACGCTCTACCCCGACGTCATCGAGAGCGGCGCCGCCCCCGACGGCCCGGCCGCCACCATCAAGCTGCACCACAACGTGGGCGGCCTGCCCGAGGACCTCGAGTTCGAACTCGTCGAGCCGCTGCGGGACCTCTTCAAGGACGAGGTCCGCAGCCTCGGCCTGCAGCTCGGCCTGCCCGAGCGGATCGTCTGGCGGCACCCGTTCCCGGGGCCGGGACTCGCCGTCCGCTGCCTCGGCGAGGTGACGAAGCCCCGGCTGACGGTGCTCCGGGAGGCCGACGCGATCGTGCTCGAGGAGATCGAGCGTGCGGGGCTGATGCGGAAGATTTCGCAGGCCTTCGCCGTGCTCCTGCCCGTGCAGAGCGTGGGCGTGATGGGCGACGCCCGCACCTACGACGACGTGCTCGCCGTGCGGGCGGTCGAGACCGAGGACTTCATGACGGCCGACTGGAGCCACCTCCCCTACGAGGTGCTCGCGCGGATCTCCACGCGGGTGATCAACGAGGTCCGCGGGATCAACCGCGTCGTCTACGACGTCTCGTCGAAGCCGCCGGCCACGATCGAGTGGGAGTGACGGGCGATCGATCGCCCCGAGGGTCGCGGCCGCAGAACTCAGCCGCCGGTGCGACGCGTGTACTGCTCTCCCCGCACCACCGAGACGTCGGACAGCCAGGCGATGATCGCGTAGTGCTCGAAGTACTCGTGCGACACGTGGGTGAGGATCTCCACGGCCACCTCCGAGGGCACGACGAACTCGAGCTTCATGGTCTTGGCCCCGCCCGTGTCGATCACGTTGCGGGCGCTTCGCGACCCGTGGCCGATCACCTCGCTCAGCGTGTAGCCGGAGGCACCGAGTTCGATGCCCTTCTCGGCGATGTCCTCCATCACCACCGCCTCGCCGACGACGGTCACGAGCTTGAGTGGGTAGAGCTGCATGGAAGCCTCCTGAAAACAGAGCGGTGGCCGGACGTCACCGCACAAAATCCTACTGGGCACCGACCCACTTGGCCATCTCGAAGTAGATCGGGATGCCGAAGGCGATGTTGAAGGGGAACGTGATCGCCAGGGCCGCCGTGATCGAATAGGTGGGATTCGCCTCCGGCAGCGTGAGCCGCACGGCAGGTGGCGCGGCGATGTAGGAGGCGCTCGCGACGATCGCGCCGAGCACCGTGCAGCCACCGAGATTCAACCCCGCCAGATGCCCGAGCCAGACACCGAAGAACCCGTGGATCAGCGGCATGATGATGCCGAACGCGACGAGGAACGGCCCGACCTTGAGCAGGTCTCCCAACCGCTCGCCCGCCACCAGCCCCATCTCCAAGAGGAAGATGCAGAGCAGGCCGCGGAACAGCATCCCCTTGCTCTGGAAGAAGTCGTAGAACGGCTGGAATCCCTTCGGGTCCATGAAGAGGGTCGATATGAACCCGATGACCAGGAGGCCGGCCATGAGCATGATCGACTGGCCGGTCATCACCTCGTAGAGGGCCTCGCCCAGCTTCGATTCCTTCGCCCGCTTCCCGGTGGCGGCCGACCGCTGGGCCCGCTCGCGGGCGGAGAGAGCGGCCCCCAGCACCAGGGCGATCGCGATCCCCGGACACTCGAGGATCGTCACGAGCGTCGGCAGGAAGCTGTTGGCGGGATGCTGCGTCTGCTCGACGAACGAGTTCGCGACGGCATAGGTGACGGCGGACGTGCTCCCGTAGTGGGCCGCGATGCCGGCCGAGTCGGCGATCGACATCCCGCCGAGATACCGCAGCACGACGTACGACGTGATCGGCGTGACGCAGCCGAGCACCAGCGTCGCCAGGGCCGGCTTCCAGATCGTCGACACGCCGTGCTCGTGATACTCGTGGGCCAGTTCGTGCCCGCCGATGAAGCCGATCGACATGAGCAGGAAGATCGCGATCGACAGGTAGAGCTCCTTCGGGATCTTGATGCCGCCGTGGATCCGCGTGCAGACGATCCCCAGCAGGAAGCACAGGGGGATCGGCGTGAGCAGGTTCCGTTCGAGAGAATCGAGCACCCGCGTGAACTGCTCCGCGGAGAACACACCCAGCAATTCGACGAGCGGCAGGGCCACGGACAGGAGGGCGGGCGGCAGGGCGATCATGCAGGGCTCGCGGGTGGGGGTCGGCGGGATGGATGCGGCTGGAGTCTCGGGCGGCGGCAGTCGGCCGCCGACCCCACAGAGACTATCGCCGGCGGCGGAATACGCGACCCCAATCCGTCGCGTTCTGACGCCATTGTAAGTCTCACGCACCTGACGAAATCGTCGCCTTGGACCGCGTCGCGACGATTCCTGCCGCCATGCCATACTGGGGAATCGACGGGACGGTGTCGCCTGTCCGTTCGCCTCTCCCTCCTCGAGCCCGCCGGGGTGCCTCATGCACGTCGCCATCGTTGAAGATGATCCCGTCATCGCCCGGGCCGTGAGCACGGCCGTCCGCGAGGCCGGCCACCAGTGCACCTGGGTGGCCGACGGCGAGGCGGCGATCCGCGACAAGACGCTCCTGTCGAGCGACATCGTGGTGCTCGACCTGATGCTCCCCAAGAAGAGCGGCCTCGACGTGCTTCGGGCCGCCCGCAGCGAGGGCGTGCGGACGCCCGTGATCATCCTCACCGCCCGCGGCGCGATCCCCGACAAGCTCTCCGGCTTCGAGGCAGGCGCCGACGACTACCTCGTCAAGCCGTTCGCGGTCGATGAGCTCCTCGCGCGGATCGAGGCGATCCACCGGCGCACCGCCCACAAGCCGGCCATGGAAATACAGGCCGGCAACCTCCGCTTGAGCCTGGCCGCGAAGCGGCTCACGATCGACGATCGCACGATCGAGCTCACGCCCACCGAGTTCAGCATCATCGAGCTGCTCATGCGCTACAACGGCCAGGTCGTGACCCGCAAGATGCTCTGCGAGCATGTCTGGGGGTTCGACTGGGACGGCCCGACGAACGTGATCGAGGTCCACATCAACCGGCTCCGCGGCAAGCTCGACAAGGGCCGCGACGACTCGATCATCCGCACGATCCGGGGACGCGGCTATGCCCTCGCGGCTGGTTAGGCTGATCCCCTGGGCCACCCTCCGCGTCCGGCTCACGATCTGGAATTCGTCCGTCGTGCTGCTCGTGATGTTCGCGGCCCTGCTCGCGGTGCAGATCGGTGCCCGTGCCGCCCTCTACCGCGAGGCCGACGCGGTGCTCCGCGGCGAGGTCAACGAGACGGCGATCGCACTCAAGGATCTCTACCCCAACACCGATGCCGTCGTCGACGAACTCCGGCGCAAGGCGGTGGCCCACGAGGAGCGGGGCTGGTTCACCCAGCTGCTCACGGATGACGGCACCACGATCTGGAAGAGCGAGAGCTGCCCCGACGAGGTGGTCCGCGAGCCGATCAACCGGCAGAAGCTGGAGAATCTCGTGCAGGTCGGCCCTTACCGGTTCGCCCGGCGGCGGATCACCGACCCGACGGACGCCCCCTTTCACGTGCGGATCGGCATGGCGACCGAGTTTCTCGACGAGGACGTCCGCACGATCTCGAGGCTCCTTTTGCCCGTGGCGGCGGGCCTCTCGCTCCTCACGCCGCTGGTGGGGTACTGGCTCGCGGTCCGCGCCACCCAGCCGGTGGCCGAAATCCTGCGAACCGCCGAGAGCCTCAGGCCCACGCGGCTGGGCGACCGGCTGGAGGTCCACGGCACCCGCGACGAGCTCGACCGCCTGTCGCTGACGATCAACCGGCTGCTCGACCAGGTCGCCGGGCACGTCGACCGGCAGCAGCAGTTCCTGGCCGACGCGGCCCACGAGCTTCGCGGCCCTTTGGCGGCGATGCAGAGCTCGCTGGAGGTGGCGATCTCGCACGACCGCCCGGCCGACCAGTATCGCGACACGCTGGCCGACGTGCTCGAGGAGGCGCGGCACCTCTCGAAGCTCGCCAACGATCTTTTGCTTTTGGCCGAGACGGGCGACGAGGCCCCCTCGCCACTCCACGAGCCGGTCGATCTCGCGGCCGTGGCGCGGCAGACGGTGGCGATGTTCGCCGGGGCGGCCGAGGACAGGCCGGTCGGCCTGACGCTCGACGCGGCCGACGGCGTGACCGTGCCGGGTGACAAGTCGCAGCTGCGGCAGGTCTTCGGCAACCTGCTCGACAACGCGATCAGGTTCACGCCCCCCGGAGGGCAGGTCGCAGTGTCGGTCGCCATCGACCGCGACCGGCCTGAAGCGGTGGCGACGATCGCCGACACCGGCTGCGGCATCCCTCCCGAGCACATCGGCCGCGTCTTCGACCGCTTCTACAAGACCGACGCGTCGCGAACCCGCACCGCCACCGCCCGCGGGGGCGGCCTGGGCCTGGCGATCTGCCGGTCCATCGTCGAGCGGCACGGTGGGAGCATCTCGGTCGCCAGCCCGTCCGGCGGCGGCACGACGTTCACCGTGCGGCTGCCGCTCGCCGGGCAGCGGGGCTGAGCCGCCGGCCCGACCAGGCGAGAGTCCGCCAGCGACGCCCAGCCGGACCAGCCCCCCCATCCCTCCCGGCCGCCACCGGCGCGAGGTTCGAAACCTTACGATTCGCGACTCAATCCCTGTAGGGGTCAAGGTTTACCGGAGGTGGTGACGATCATGCCGGTAACGCCCCTTTGGGAAAGATTGCCATGCGGAAGGCCTGGAACAGCCGCGAAGAAGGTGACACCGCTTCCGCCCCCTTCCGGGCGACGGCTCTGGCGGTTGTTTCGCTGATCGCGATCGCGGTCGGCGCCGGCACGGGGACCGCCGCCGACCCATTCCTGCTGATCGCCGACGCTCAGGACGCACAGCCGATCGCCCTGCCGAGCGTGGCGACGAAGCTCGGATCGTTCGAAGACGTGTCGCAGGCACTCTCCACCGAGCGGCAGCGGATCGCGGAACTCGAGACCAGGCTCAAGGAGCTCGAGAGGAAGGCCACCGGCATCGAGCCGCTGCCCGCCCCCGCCGACGCCAAGGCGAAGGATGACAAGGCCAAAGACGAGAAGCCCAAGGATGAGAAATCCAAGGAGGCCGCGGGCAAGGACGGAAAGGACACGAAGAAAGACGACACGGCCAAGAAGGACGACAAGAAGGAGCCCTACGAGGTCGGCTCCGACAAGGCGCTGAAGGACACTTGGAAGGAAGGCTTCCAGTCCGAGTCGGCCAACAAGGACTTCCGCGTCAAGATCGGCGGCCGCACGCAGGTCGACACCGTGGCGTTCTCGGCCGCCCCCGGCCCGAGCCAGTCACCGGACAAGGGCGGCCTCGACCCCTCGCTCTCCGACACCGTGAACTTCCGGCGGGCCCGGCTCCGTGTCGAAGGCCGGATGTATGAGATGTACGACTTCGCGGCCGAATATGACTTCGTCAACCAGATCAACGTCAACAATTCGGTCTTCCCCACGGAACGTGACGCCGGCCCGCTCACCGCGATCACCGATCTCTGGCTCCAGGTCCGCGAGCTGCCGATCCTTGGCACTGTCCGCGTTGGCAGCCAGAAGGACCCCTACGGCTACGAACACCTCACGAGCAGCCGCTGGCTCAATTTCATGGAGCGGTCCTTCGCCCAGGATGCCTTCGAAGGCCCGTTCAACAACGGCTTCGTGCCAGGCATCCAAGTCCTCAACAACAACGACGAGGGTGATGTCGCGTGGCAGGTGGGTGAATTCAAGAACGTCAGCAACCCGTTCGGCTATTCGAATTTCTCGGGCGGCAGCATGACGGTCGGCCGGCTCGTCTGGCTACCGATCTACGAGGACGAGGGACGGAAGCTGCTGCACCTGGCCGTCTCGGGCCGCTCGATGGAGCCCAAGCGGTTGTTCGGGTCGTATACCGACAGCGGCCTGCCCATCGGCCCAGCGATCAACGGAGTCCGGTTCCGCAGCCGTGGCGACATCCGCAACGGTCCGCCCGGACCGCTGAACTCGATCTACGCCGACACGGGCGTCCTGCAGGGGTCGTGGCAGAACATGATCGGCCTGGAGTTCGTGGGCAACAACGGACCGTGGTCGTTCCAATCGGAATACTTCGGCTCCTGGCTCTACAACGCCCAGACCACCAACTTCGGCCCCTACTCGACCAACGGCTACCAGCCGAAGCCGGGCACGAAGGTCGGCACCGTCTACTACCAGGCCGGCTACGCCGAGGTGCTCTACTTCCTCACCGGCGAGAGTCGCACTTACTCCAAGATCGAGTACCGTTTCGACCGGCCGATCCCCCACAACAACTTCTACGCGTTCCGCGACCGCAGCCCACGGCGACAGAACTGGAACATCAGCGAGGGCGCCTGGCAGGTGGGCGTGCGCTACAACTACCTCTGCCTGAACGACAGCGGCGTGAATGGCGGCGTCCTGAACGGCCTGACGCTGGGCCTCAACTGGCTGCTCAACCCCAACGCCCGCGTCTACTTCAACTACGACCTCACCTATCGCGAGTTCGTGAACACGCCGTGGACCAAGGCCGGAGCGCCCACGACGAGCTACAACGGGAGCGGGTGCATCAACGGCTTCGGCACCCGGCTGGCTTTCGACTTCTGACAACGCTCATACCGCCCGGAGAATGATCGTGCTCACACATCGCTTGGCGGCGACCGCAGCCCCGCTGCTCGTGGCTTTCGCGGCGGCGGCCCTTGCAGCCGCGGCTCTCGCGGCAGACAGCCCCTGCAGCTGCACCGACGAAACGCCATGCCAGGCCTGCCAGCCCGCCTGCAAGGCATCGTGGGAGGAGAAGAAGTCGAAGAAGACCGTCTACTCGATGAAGTGCGACTACGCCTGCACCCGCGGTTACGACTGCTGGTGCGCCGAATCCCCCGACTGCCGCTGCAGCCCGCCCTGCGGCAAGGTGATCGTCAAGAAGAAGCTCTACAAGGCCGACGGCGAGGAGAAGGTCGAGAAGGTGCCAAAGTACGAGGTGACGATGGTGCCGACCGAGACCTGCGACTGCGGCCGCTGCTGCGGCGTCTGCTGGTGGAATCCGCTCTCCCTCATCCACTACCTGTTTTCGCACTGACGTCTGGCTCGAGCCGACGACTGCGGCAGTTGAAAGGGAGAAGCACGTGAACAGCCCTGTCGTCGCACCGCTGCCGACGCGGGCCAGCGCTCATGCAAGCCCCGCCGCGCGGCATGCCACGCTGGCCGTGGGGGTGCTGGCGGCGGCGTTCCTGTGCCTGGGCCACGTCGCTGCCGGAGAGGAGCTCGCGGGATATGCAGCCCCGCTTCTCGCAGAGGACACCTGGGCGCCAATGGCCTTCCAGCAGGCGGCTCCGCTACCCCCGCCGCAGCGCGTGCTCGATCCCGAGCAGATCGGGAACGTCGATGACTCGTTGCGGCCGAGGATCACCGAGGGGATCACAGGCCAACGCGGCCCCGTGCTCGACCCGAACCAGGTCGGCAACATCGACCTGCGGCTCGAGGAGGCACGCAAGCGGCTCGACGCGGTCGAGTCGCGGGCCGAGCAGCTACCGATCATCCGTCTCAGCGGCTTCTTCCAGCTCGACGACGGGCTCTTCAGCCAGAACGCCGTCAGCAGCGCCCGGATCGGAGACGCCTACGACGGCGTCAGCTTCCGCCGCACGCGGCTGATGGCGGTGGGCAAGCTGACCGAATTCACCAACTTCTCCATCGAGATGGACTTCGCCGCGGCGGGCCGCCCCAGCTTCTTCGACGTCTGGGGCGAGCAGGAGCAGATCCCGTTCTTCGGGACGATCCGCATCGGCCAGTTCCGGCAGCCCGGCACGATGGACAGCTGGACGAGCGTCCGCCATCTCGAGTTCCTCGAACGCAGCGCGGCGTTCAACGCCACCGATCCGTTCCGGCGGGTGGGCATCATGGCCTACTCGATGAGCGAGGACGAGCGGACATCGTGGGCATACAGCGTCTACGGCACCGGCCTGACGTTCTGGAACGGCGTCGGGACCGCCTACAGCACGATCGGCGACAACCGCAACGGCTCGCAGATCGGCGACAATGGCGGCGTGTCGTTCGCGTCGCGGGCCACGCACCTGCTGTATTACGACGAGCCCTCCGAAGGCCGCTACCTGCTGCACGTCGGCGGCGGCTATGGCTACAGCTCGGTGGGAGGGCAGGGGACGAGCGGGGCGTTCGCGAAGACGTTTCGCTCAGCGATCTTCCCCGAGTTCTACGTCGGCGACATCACGGGCATCGGCCTCACAGGCGCCGGCACGCCGCTCGTCATGGACACCGGCCGCTACCTCGCCAACAGCTTCAACCTCTTCCACCTGGAACTGGCCGGCGCGTACGGACCGGCACACTTCCAGTCGGAGGTCATGTTCGAGACCATCAACCAGCTCGGCGGCCCGGTGGTGTTCGAGCCCGCGGCCTATGTCCAGTGCGGGTACATGCTGACGAAGGAGTCGATCGGTTACCTCAAGCAGGCGGGCGTCCTCGACTACAACGTCGTGCCGTTCACGCCCTTCTTCGGTACCGGCCGGCGGGGGCAGATGGTGGGCTGGGGCGCCTGGGAGATCGCCGCCCGCTGGTCCTACGTCGATCTTTCCGGCGTGAACATCCGGCCGGCCAACATCCTCCCCGCACCGGTCGGCACGCTGCCGCCGTCGCCGAACGCCGGCGTGCTCAACGAGACGACCGTCGGCCTGAACTGGTGGTGGAACCGGTTCACCCGGGTCCAGTTCAACTGGATCCACAGCATGCCGAACTACATCGGCTACGGATCCGCGCCGTTCGACATCTTCGGCACCCGCTTCCAGATGGAGTTTTAGCCACCATGCGACACGAGGACGCCACCCAGTGACACCGCATCGGATCATCGTATCGCTCGTGCTTTTCGGACTGCCGGCATCCCTGCCCGCCGCCCTCGGCCAGATCGCACCCGAGCCCCCAGCCGAGGTATCGGCACCTGACGCGGTACAAGCACCCGACACGGTACAGGCACCCGACGCGTTACCGGCACCCGACAAGCCGGCGGCGAAACCGAAACCGGCCGACAGCAACGACGGGCGGTGCGACACATGCGGCAGCTGCGTGTGCGTGCACAAGGTCTGCGTGCCGAAGCCCAAGGAACGGGAAGTCAGGAAGGTCTGCTGGAGCTACAAGTGCGAGGACTTCTGCATTCCGGGGCCGAGCGAATCCTGCGGCACGAAATGCCAAAAGGATCAGTGCGGCTGGTGGTCGTTCGACTTCTGGAGGCCGACATGCGCCGAGATCCGCACCAAGAAGGTACCCGTGAAGACCGAGGTGGTGCGGAAAGTGCCGGGGTTCGAGTGGCGGCCCGAGGAGCGGTGCGCGGCCTGCCGTGGCCACGGAGAGGGCGCGACGTGCGCCGCCGACTCGGCGCCGTGAGCGACGCACGCTGGCGGGTCTCTTCAGCGGCTGCGATCTCGGCGATCACGAGTTCCATGGCATACTCGTCTTCCAAGGCATACTCGAGCTCCATGGCATACTGAGGCTCATGGCTTCGGAGAAGCTCCCACCGTCCCGACCGCCCTGCGCCGCGGCGGTCGTCTTCGCCATGGCGATCGAGGCCGATGCCTTCGCGGCACGCGCCCGGGAGACGGTCGATTTTCAGGCGGGCGACCTGACGATTTTCGAGGGCGTGATCGCCGACCGGCGGGTGGCCTGGTGCGTCGGCGGCGCCGGGGCCAGCGCGGCCACCCGGGCCACGCGGCTGCTCATCGCCGGGCATCGGCCAGGCATCGTCGTCACGGCCGGGTTCGCCGGGGGGCTCGACGCCACGCTCGCCCGCGGCACGGTCGTCCGGCCGAGCCGGGCCGTCACCGCGGCGGACGGTCCGCCGCTCGCACTCGCGGCGCCGCAGGGCTCCGCGGCGGGCCTCACGATCGTGAGCGTCGACCGCGTCGTGGCGACCGTCGCCGCGAAGCGCGACCTCGCGGCCGCCAGCGGCGCCGCACTCGTCGACATGGAGACCCATGCCGTCGCGGCGGCCGCCCGCGACGCCGGGCTGCCCTGCGCGGGCATCCGCGTGATCTCCGACGACGCATCCCAGGATCTTCCCCGGGAGATCGCCGCGCTCGTGCAGCCGCAGTCGGGGATGCGGCGGCTGGGGGCGGCGCTGGGAGCGATCGGGCGGCGGCCCCGCGCCGCGCTCGACATGTGGTCCCTCTGGGAGCACGCCGTCATCGACGGCCGCACACTCGCCGCCGCACTCGAGGCGTTTCTGCTGGAGCTTTAGCCGCCCGTCAGCAGCCGCACGAACAGGTTCTTCGGCAGGTCGGCCGTGAGCGGCGGCGCGGCGCTGCCGACACGACGGCCGACGGCGATTGCAGCCAGACGGCCGCTGCGAACGGCGCCCTCCATCGTCGAGGGCCAGCCGGTGGCGGTCCAATCGCCGGCCAGGAAGACGTTCGGCACCGACGTCGTGGCGGAAGGCCGCACGGCGTCGACGCCCGGCCGCACCGAGAGCACGGCGGTGGGATCGGTCACGACGCGTGAGTCGACGAGCCGGGCCGCGCGGGCCGCGGGAAACACCTGCCGCAGCTCCTCGACGACGGTGGGCACGACCGCCGCCCGGTCTCCCCCGAGCAGTCCGCGGGAGGCGCTGATCACCACCTGGCAGTAGCCCGACGCCCGGTGCTCCGCCTCGTCGGGGCGGAACACCCACTGCGACACGCGGCCCACGAGCACGGCGTGCGGCAGGTCGATGCAGCCGCGGTCGAACCAGAGATGGACCGCGGTGATCGGCGACCCCGCCAGCGATGCGTCGGCCTCGGGCGCGAGATGGGGCACGAGGTCGGGCACCAGCCGCGCCGTCTGCCGCCAGGGCACCGCGACCACGACGGCGTCGCAGGGAATCGACAGGTCGCCGGCGCGAACGCCGGTCACCAGGCCGGCGTCGTCGCGCTCGATCGCCGTCGCCGCCCGCCCGGCCTCGACGATCACGCCGCGGCCCGCCAGCCAGGCCGCCAGCCGCTCGCCGAAAAGCGTCCCGAGCGGCTCCACGGGGACGTGGAGGTCGGCGGCGTCGGGATGTGCCAGGAACGCGTCGACGGCCACCTTCCGCGCCGCCTCGACGCCGACGAGATCGATCGACTCGCCCAGCGCGCTTTCGAGCACAGGCTGCCAGAAGAGGCGGATCACCCGCTCGGGCTGCCCCACCGACTCGAGCCACGCCAGCGCCGTGCCTTCGACGGCCGCTCCACGATGGCGGGCCAGCCGCAGCATGCCCATCCCGAGCGCGAACTTCTCCCTGAGACTGAAGTGCCTCATCGAGAACAGGAGCGGGCCGAGGTGCAGGGGCGCCGGCAGCAGCCGCGACGGCGTGCACGCCGCCCGGTCGCCGTCGGGACCGATGAACCAGAGCGTGCGATCACGGCGCAGGGCGTCGGTGAGCCCGGCCTGCCGGCAGAGGTCGAGGAAGTTCGTGCAGCAGCCCATCGCCACGTGCTGGCAGGCATCGACGAGGCCGCCCGCGATCGGGTCTTCGAACGACGCCGCGCGGCCGCCGGCACGCCGCCGCGCCTCGAGCACCGTCACCCGCACGCCCGCCCCCGAGAGCGCGGCCGCCGCGGCGAGGCCGGCGAGGCCGCCGCCGACGACCACGACGTGCGGGGCAGGGGAACGGCTCGCGGTCGGGGATGCCACGCTCATCGTGAATCGCCACCCCTCGCCACCGTCTGCGTCGCGTGTCGCTCCCCGTCGTCCGTCCCAGGCCGCGCGAGCCGGGGCCGCACGAGCCAGGGCCCCGCGAGCACGGTGGCGAGCGCCGCCGCGGCCAGACGGGGCCGGCCGGGCCGCACCCGGCTCGTGAAGATCGCGGCGCCGGCGCGGCGGACCGCGGCGAACATCGTCCTGTAACCGCCCAGCATCGCCCGAAACACCATGCGGCCATCGGTCGAGAGCGTGCGGTCGAGCATGTCGGCCCGGCGGTATGCGTCCTCGGCGCGGGCCACGGAGATCTCCGCGAGCCGGTCGAACCCCGACCCGATCCGGCCGGCCCGGAGGTCGTCGGGATCGCAGCCGCAGTCGCGAAAGTCCGCGAGCGGCAGGTAGATGCGGCCGCGGGCCAGGTCCTCGGGGATGTCGCGGAGGATGTTCGTGAGCTGGAAGGCGAGGCCGCAGGCATGTGCGGCGACGAGCGTCTCCGCGGGCCGGCGGAATCCCCAGACGTGGATCGACGCGATCCCGACCGCCCCCGCCACGCGGCGGCAGTATTGCTCCAGCTCGGCGAACGTGCCGTAGGTGCTGCGATCGAGATCCATCCGCACGCCGTCGAGGATGTCGACCAGCGACTGCGGCGGCACGGCGTGCCGGCGGGCGGTGTCGACGACGGCCCGGATCACGGGCTCGGAAGATCCGTCGCCGGCGAGCGCCCCGGCGAGGTCGGCGGCGAAGGCCTCCAGCGCCGCGCGGGCGGCGTCGGGATCGGCGGCATCGTCGACGATGTCGTCGGCCCGGCGGCAGAAGGCGTAGAGCGCCGTGGTGCCGCGGCGCTTGGCCTCCGGCAGCAGCCGGATGGGCAACGCGAAGCTCGAGCCCGACCGCGCCAGCACCGCGGCGCACGCCGCATGATCGGCGGCCAGCGTGCTCATCGCCGGATCCCGTCGGCCGCGCCGGGAACGGGCTCCGCCGACGTCGCGAGCCGCCACCACGCCTGCGCGGCGAGCCGCAGCTTCGTCCATCTTCCGACCGTCGGCCGGCGGGAAAGCGTGTCGAACCCCGCCCGCTCGATCGCATCGGCCACGGCCCGGCCGCCGGCGAGGAACATCCCGATCGCGGGCCGCAGCGCCGGCGGCGCGAGCCGCGCCAGCGGCGCGCCCGCCGCGAACAACTCCCTGGCCCACGCCACCTCCTCGCGGACGAGCGCCCGCAGACAGTCGGCCGCCGCGGCGCGGTCGAGCATCTCCGCGGCGACACCGTGCCGTGCCATGTCGTCCTGCGGGAGGTAGACGCGGCCGGCGCGACGGTCGCGACGGATGTCCTGCCAGAAGTTGACGAGCTGCAGAGCCGTGCAGATCGAGTCGGACATGGCGACGAGCGTCGCGTCGCGGCAGCCCTCGAGCGCCAGCACGATCCGGCCCACCGGATCGGCCGACCGGCGGCAGTAGCCCACGAGCGCCACCCGGTCGGCGTACCGCACGAGCGTGCCCGCCTCGTCGAACCGCCGGTCTTCCTCGAAGGCGTCGAGCAGGTGGCCGAACGGCTCGATCGTGACCCCGGTCCGCCGTGCGGTGTCGGCAAGGGCGAGGAACACGGGATGCGCTGGCCGGCCGGCGAAGCACTCCTCCAGGCCGCGTCGCCAGGCGGCGAGACCGGCGGCCGCGGCCGCCGGGTCGGCCGCTTCGTCGACGAGATCGTCGCTCCAGCGGGCGAAGGCGTAGACGTTGGCCAGATGCTGCCTCAGGCGGGCGGGCACGAGCCGCGTCGCCACGGTGAAGTTCTCGTAGTGACGCCGCGCCACCTCGCGGCAGAACGCCTCGGCGGTGGCGAGGTCGCCTCCGCGTGGCGGGTCCGCGAGACGCCACGCCGCCGGGTCGCGTCGGTCGGCCTGGCACGGCCGGTGCGTCGCGGGCTCGTCGGCGCGGGACAGGGAGACGGAATCTGCGGACATCAGGACGCCTCCGGCACGTCGGGCGGCGCCGCTCGCCGGAGTTCGCTGGCCGGCCGCGGGCGGGCGACGCTACGATGCACGTACAGAGAGCATACCGCAGACGCGTTCCCCCCGACATCGGCCCCAGGGGCTCCCGGCATGAAGATCCTCCTCGCCAGCCCGCGCGGCTTCTGTGCGGGCGTCAACATGGCCATCGACACCCTCGAAACGGCCATCCGGCTCTACGGCACGCCGATCTACGTGTTTCACGAGATCGTCCACAACAAGCACGTCGTGGACCGGTTCGTGCGGGAGGGGGCGGTGTTCGTCGACCGGGTGGAGGACGTGCCGGAAGGGGGCGTGCTGCTCTTTTCGGCCCACGGCGTGGCCCCCGAGGTGCGACGCATCGCCGCCGAGCGGCGTCTCCGCGCCATCGACGCCACCTGCCCGCTCGTGACGAAGGTGCATCTGGAGGCGATCAAGTATGCGAAGGCCGGCTATCGCATCATGCTGATCGGCCACGAGGGGCACGACGAGGTGATCGGCACCATGGGACAGGCGCCGCACGCCTTCACGCTCGTGGAGAGCGCCGAGGCGGTCGACGGGCTCCCCTTCGGCCCCGAGGACCGGCTGGCGTACCTGACGCAGACGACCCTGTCGGTCGACGACGCCTCGCGGATCATCAGCCGGCTCAAGGAGCGGTTTCCCCAGATCGTGGGCCCGCCCAAGGACGACATCTGCTACGCCACGCAGAACCGCCAGGAGGCGGTCCGCCTCCTGTCAGACGGGGCCGATCACGTGCTGGTGCTGGGCAGCCAGAACAGTTCCAACAGCCAGCGGCTGGCCGAACTCGCCCGGGAGCGGGGCATCGCGGCGCACCTGATCGACGGCGCCAGCGAGATCGATCCTGCCTGGTTCGGCGGAGACGAGACGGTCGTGATCACGGCGGGCGCGAGCGCCCCCGAGAGCGTCGTGCAGGACTGCGTGACCTGGCTGCGTCAGCGGTACGGGGCCACCGTCGAGGAGCGGACGATCCGGGAGGAGGACGTCTACTTCCCGCTCCCGAAGGAGATCCGCGCCGCCGCCACGGCGGCGCAACTGCCGATGGCGTGAGGCTGGCACCGACTGCCAACGGCTTGCCGCGGTCCCGTTGTCCGTCACGCTGCAGCCGCGGTTTCTCGCCGTCTATCGAAGGCCTTGGCCTGAAAAGGCGGCGCACAGCGACGCAGCGTGGAGCGCACTGATCACCAGATTCCACCAGGGCACGGGATTCATCCTGTCCGCGACGAAGAACAACGTCAGGATCTTGTAGGCAATCTGAAGCGGCAAGAGCACAACGACGATGCTCATCCGCAGTGGCACGACGACCAACGCCACGACGCTCGCTCCGGCGATCGCCAGATACAGGCACGCCAGGATTCGTCGCGCGGGCGTGTCCGGCCCAAACACGGCGTCGAGTTTCGGCAGCATCGAGTCGAGGCTGAACCCTGTCGCGAGGCCGAAGAACCCGGCCACAATCACATTGACGACGAGAGATGCCACGATGATCGGCATGCCTGCAACTCCGAAATGCCTCCTCCGCCGAGCCAGGGCGGCCGACGCATTCTAGGCACACCTCGGCTGTGCCTCCGAATGCGCAAGCCCGCAGGGGCCAGGGATGGCGCTCGCTTGCGCGCCGACGCAGCCCTTCGGGCCTGCGACGGCTTACGCGTCTGGCCGCCGACGCATTCGAGGCACACCTCGGCTGTGCCTCCGAATGCGCAAGCCCGCAGGGGCCATGGATGGCGCTCGCTTGCGCGCCGACGCAGCCCTTCGGGCCTGCGACGGCTTACGCGTCTGGCCGCC
>Ga0214917_10003931_pt1 | contig 16869 bp, 10 predicted proteins | sample LL_1208_BB_MetaG_FD_177983 | JGI IMG/M metagenome (GOLD analysis project Ga0214917, IMG submission 177983) | Freshwater microbial communities from Lake Lanier, Atlanta, Georgia, United States - LL_1208_BB | ecosystem: Environmental > Aquatic > Freshwater > Lake | place: USA: Georgia | collected... | reverse complement strand
ATAGAAGAAGAACTAGTTTCTTCTGTATCTATTAGAATAGCAGCAGCGCCTTTCAAACTAATAGGAGCCACAGCAGTGATTAGAGAAGTAGAAACTGGGTTAAAAGAAGTAGCCTCAGTATTACCAAAAAATATTTTTTTAACATTAATAAAATTACTGCCATTTATAGTGACTGTCGCTCCGGGTAAAATAACTCTTGGTGTAAAATCAGTTATTACTGGTTTAAAATGAGAGAAATCTTGTTTTAACGAAAACTCTGATCTTGCATATCCTTGAGTCTCTAAAGAAGTCCTCTTTGAAGAAACTATTCCTGCAAAAGAAAGCGTATCCAAAGGAGCCGCCCCTGTTTGTAAAGAAATATAAAAAGTACAAGGAACACCAGAATAAGGAAGCGACACATTAAAATTATCTAACTCAAAAGAAAGAGACTGAGATCTTTTACCTAAATACGCTCTGCCGCTTTGATCGAAAGTAGTTGTGCCTTCTTTATTGTACTTTTGCACCTCTCTCTGATATTGATAACTAAAATTAGTAAAACTATAACCATTTGAATCAAAAGGCGTTCCATCTAAGTTGCCTGACAAGTAAAAACTTGAGAAATTTAATGGAGTAAATTCTGGCCTGTTAATAGGAGTAGTGGCAGAGAAGGCTCCTTTTAGCGCTTCAAAAACTTTAATTTCTACATCAACTTTAGCTAAAGAATCAGGAGATCCTTTTATAGAATAGTTTGTAATATAACCATTTTGGAAATACAACCCGCAAAAATTTCCAGAAATTCCCTGTTCTGAATTGGGTCCTAATAGATATTCTTTTACAAAATCTTTTCCTGTTAAATAATAAGAAATTGAAAAACTAGTGTCTACTGTATCTTCAGGCGCATAAGTATAAGAATTCTTTTTAAACTCTTCATTATACACAGGAGTGTTAGATGAATCAAGAGACATGTTTACATTAGAGGCGAGAATATCAACGCCACTTAAGCTAAACGTACAATTTTTATAATTAAAAAACATTTAAAAACTCCTTTTTAATGATATCTTACTTTCTGCATATTCATCAACATTAATTCCCATGGTAGATGAATCTATTTTACTTCCAGATGTATCTATAATAAAAATAGAATCACCTCCAAAAGTACGAATATTAACTTTTGCATTTTCTGCTGTAGCGACAACAGAATTAGAAAAATTAGAATTAAAGTCCTCAATTGTAAAATTAAAATCTTCTTGCCCTGCCGAAAGGTCTATCTGTCTTGGCCTTCTTTGACCCACGGAATAGATTGGATTCCAATTTACGGAAAGAGAATAATCAAGACCAAGCACATTATAAGCTGTATTTGACACAGTACCAGACACTCTAACATTCCAAGAATGCGCCAATCCAGATCCACTACTAAATATATTAGAAGTTGTCTTGCTAAGTAAAGATCCCGAAATATCAGAGTAATTAGAGAAAGAAGCCGTAGCTTGAATTTTTGAATTTGGTACAATATTTAAAGAAAATCTAGAAGGATAGAACATCCCGCTAACACCAGCAATTTTCAAAATTATAGGAATTCTAGACTCTGGAAAGCTATTAATAAAAACTCCTGTTTTTAGGTAATCAAAACACTTAAAAATAGGATCAGCAGAAAACAAAAAATAAGAGAAATCAACAGTTGTTTCATCTGCCTTAGTTTTGATCATTTGAGAAGCGTTTCTCCTTCCAAATGTATAAGTAGAATCTATACTTCTATTTACATTAACAGAAGCATTCTGAGCTTGGATTAGCCCTGATCCAAAAATCGAATTGACGAATACGTCACACTCATTAAAATATTTCATCCCTTTTTCCTTATTTAAAAAACCCTTTGTACTTTACCACAACCTCTACAGCAGAATTTACACTAGCAGAGAAGTCTTCGGAAACATCAATAAAATAAGATAACGCATTAGCGAAGTTAAAATTAACAGCATTTCCATTAAAATCTTTAGTATTTATATAAAAGTTATTGGAACTTTTCAGATCAAAGCTTAAAGTAGATAGTTTTTGAAGAGCATAGCTATCTTGAGAAATAGTAAAATCACATTCTACTCCGATTGGATAGTCAGTTGTAACAGAAAAAGGAGTTGCACTTCCTATATAATAGACTGGATATCTCGGAGTATTTATTGTTAAATTAAAAGAAGATACTCTGTTTGTAGCAAAATCTGCTATACCTATATCAATAGTATTAGAATTCACTAAAGAAACAGCACTTGAAGAATTAAAAGAGCCCGAAGAAGGGATAGTGCCAGCATCATTAAATATATCAAACGAAGCTCTAACCATAGGCACTTCGTCTATCTGAGCAGAACAAGAGTAAGAATTCAGATAACACCCTTGAAATCCAAACAATATATTGGAGCTAGGATTTGTTTTTTTTGTTATGAACCCATAGTTAGCGACATCACCAGTTAGCGCAAGAAAGTCATTACTTGTTGTTAGTAAGCTGTTTACAGATAGACTTCCTATTCTAGCTCCTTGAGGCGTATGGGTACTGCTGCTCATACCAATGAACTTGTTATGGTCAACTGGTATTTTGTAAGAGCATTGAATATCCTGAACCCCATGAATCTGTTTCTGATTCAAGTAGAAATCTAAATTTTTCTTATTTATTCTTGAGAATGCCATCTTATTTTATTATTTACACAAAAAAGTGTAATAATAAGTTGGTAAAAGGTAAAAGGTATGTCTAGTTCAATTTTTAATATTAGTTCATGGAGTAATTCTGTCGCATACAATAAGCATGATATTATCGTATACACAGATAATCGGTATTATTACGCTAAAGCCGCTGTGCCCGCGAATAATGCGCCAGTTTACTCTAGCGTTATTTCTAATTCAGATGCTTATTGGGGAGGCTTCTTTCAACATCCTGTTGTCAAAAAAGACTATCCATTGTTTATTTGGAAGCCTTCTTATCAAACTCAAGCTAATTTTGAACCAAAAGTAAGCGTAGTCAAATACGGAGATGGCTACGAAAAGAGAGTAAGCGATCAAATTAACTTTAATCTTCTCAATTTTGAATTGAATTTTGATGGGTTAACCTTAGATGAATGTACTGCTATCCTTCATTTTCTCAGCGCAAGGTCAGCGAAGACAGCTTTTATTTATTACCCATCTGCACCTTATACAGTTGCGGCTACAGATGCCAAATTATTTGTATGTAGAAGATGGGGATCATCTAATCCATTCTTTAATAATTTCTCTATAAAAGCAACCTTCGAAGAAGTACCAGCATAAGATTATGGCTACTCAACAAGAAATCAAAAACGCATCTTTAAAAGTAAATAAAGAGTTTTTTTCTCTTGAACCTTCTTCGATTATTTCTTTATTTGAAATTGACTTAACCAATCTTGGAATAACAAATGATTCTCAATTTGTAATTAATTTAAGAAATTTTCAGTTGACTTTGCCCGGAACAAACAGCGGAATGTTTAATTATAGCGTCATCAGACTACATAACAATCTTAAGCTAGGCAGAAATATTATTTATTGGAAAGGTAATGCCTATTTGCCAGCACCTCTTTCAACTGAAGGATTTGAACTAGCATCTAGAGGCGTATTTCCAAAACCTAAAGTACAAATTAGTTTCTCTGATGATATGCTTGATGTCTTCTCTTTATTTAGGGGGACTGTTAATTTTGGAGACTTAATTGGTGCAAAATTTACTAGAATTAGGACCTTTGCTAAGTTCCTCGACAGGAGCAACTTTTATCAATCTGATGGAGTGAATGCCCTGTCTCCTGACAAATTAATCATACCAGATGGATTTGATCCTGATCCAAATTGTGAATTTCCTAGAGATATTTATTACTTTGACAGAAAGTCTTCAGAAAATAAAAATAGTATTCAGTTTGAGCTTTCAAGTGCAATAGATTTAGACAGAGTAAAACTGCCTAAAAGAAGAGTATTAAGTTATATTTGTCCTTGGCAGTACAGAGGAGAAGGATGTTTATATGAATATCAAACCAGATTAAATACAGACGTTCATGGGACGACAACTGCAATACCAAATCGGAGCGATTCAACTGGAGCATCAGCACCAGTTTGCGGCACAGAAGATGACCAAGTAATTAAAGACATGCCTTTGTTTATAGCGGATAATACCCCCATTTCAAATAACCCTAGCGAATGGGGTTCATCAACTGAGTATAAGAAAGGAAATGTAGTTTTTATAACGAAAAAAGGCATAAACTTTTACTTCGTTGCAAAATCACAGGTCCCAATTAATATCCCTCCCCCCAACGGACAGTATTGGTTAGCAGACCAATGCTCTAAAAGCGTTAAAGGATGCAAAATAAGATTTGGAGAAAATCCTTTACCTTTTGGAGGATTTTATGGAGTATCTAATTATAATAGAGGGGCGATGTAATGATTTCGGATGAGATAAAAATTAAAATAAAAGCTCATTCATTAAAGGAAAACCCAGATGAATGTTGCGGCCTTTTAGTTTTAAATAATAAAAATATACTAGAAGCTTTTCCTTGCAAGAATATCGCTCAAGATAAAGAAAATGAATTTGTTGTATGTCATCTAGACTATTTAAAAGCAGCGATGAATGGCAAAATTGTTGGTATTTATCATTCTCATTGTATACAAGACAATTCTTTCTCAGAGCTAGACAGACAGATAAGCCACAAGCTTAACCTAAAAAATATAGTTTATATATTGAAAAAGGATTCTTTTGAAGAGTATTCTCCAGAAAATTACTATAATAAATACGTTGATAAAAATTTTATAATTGGGGTATCTGACTGCTTGTCAATAGTAGAAAACTATTACAATGAAGAATTCGGCATTAAAATCTTCCATTATGAAAGAGGAGTAGATTGGGATAAAGATTATCCAGAGTTTGTAAAACATAAATTGGCAGAGTTTTGCGACTCGCAAAATTTTGATAAATTTTTTGAGAAAGAAAATTTCGTTAAAATTGAAGGAATAGAAAATGCCAAAAAACATGATATCATTGTCTTCAAATATCTAGAGAATTACCCTTCTCACTTTGGCATCTATCTTGGGCAAAACCATATCTTGCATCAACCAAGAAATAAAAAATCAATCATCGAAAAACTCACAGACGCAGAAAAAAGAAGAATATACTGCTTCGCAAGGAGCAAGGAATTATGTTAACAGAAGAAATAAAAAATCAGATCGTTGAACACGCTCATACTTCTAATAACGAAGTGTGCGGTTTTTTGGTACATACAGATAAGGGATTAGAGGCGCAAAGGAAAGATAATCTTATTAATTCAGCTACTGAATTTATGATGAATACCGATAGTCAATTTAAAATTGCGGGTTATTATCATTCTCATATAGATTTTGATCACATTTCAAATGCAGATATAATTGTTTCTGAAAGATTGGGCTTACCATGCATAGTTTATAATAAACAAAGTGGGGCTTTTCACACTTATTTTCCTAATAGCTACAAAATTCAATACACTGATAGACCTTTCCTTTTAGGATTCGCTGATTGTCTTTGGTTAGTAAGAGACTATTACTGCCATGATTTAAATATTCATCTATGCCCAGAGCTAGAAGTATTAAAAAACTCTGTATCTGAAAAAGAGTATAATGAAATGGCAAACAAAAGATTCATTAATGAAGCAGAATCTTTAAAAGATAAAGACGATTATCTTAAAAAATACTTTGAGTATAATGGGTTTAGACAGGTTTCTGATTTAAAGAAGAATGATGTTCTAATAATGAGAACAGAAAAATTCAATTTTCCTATCCATTGTGCGGTTTATTTAGGTAAAGATATGATATTGCACCATCCGGGAGATGGCTTTTCTACTACCGAAAGACTTTCTAATGGTTATAAAAAATGGGTAATTTATATAATGAGAAATAATCTTTATGACTAGCATAACTTTACACGGTGAAATAGCACAGCAAGTAGGCAGAGAGAAATGGAATTTAAAAGTAAGTTCCATAAAAGAAGCTATGCGAGCTATTCAAGTCTTGTCTAAAGGCAAATTATTAAAGTATTTAATTAGCGCAGCAGAGAAAAGTATTGAATATAAAATTCTTGTAAATAAAAGAGAAATAATTGCGGCAGAAAATATCTCTTTAGAAAAACCAGACTCTATTATTAACTCTGAATTGATGATGATTAATGAAAAATTAGAAACTTTAGACATTATTCCAATTATTAAAGGCGCTGGCGGTGGAGGGAACAATCGAACAAAAGGAATAATAGCTTTAGTTCTAGCCGTTATATTAATTGCTACAGGAGTTTTTGCACCAGAAGGATTTGCAATTGGATTAAGCACCGTAGCGTCTGCATCCTTATCAACTGCATTAGTTCTTTCTGGTGTTGCATTAGCAGTAACAGGAGTTACATTACTAATGATGTCGCCTCCTAAATTTGATGATTTTAGAAAAATAGATGGCGGAGGCAAGCCAAGTTACTTATTTGATGGACCCACCAATATTCTTGGAGAAGGCGGACCCGTGCCAATTGGATATGGGAGGATGAAGATAGGTTCTCAAACTGTTGAGATATCAGTGAATAATGTTGAACTAGATATTAAATCAACAGCGGCAGATATTAAAGATCAAATTAATAATATATAAAAATGAACAATCTTGAAGATTTTAAATACATAAAAGGATTTGGTGGAGGTAGCTCGCAAGCACCACAACCAACTGCGTCATATGAAGATCCAGAAGGATTCGTTTATAACGGAACAAATTACAATGTTTATCAGTTTGGTAAAGTAAAAGATCTACTTTCTGAAGGACCAATTGATGGACTAGTGGATGGGCAATATATTTTTAGTGGCAGCATTGGCAATTTAGGATATTCTAAAGTAATCTATAATCAATATCCTATAGTAATTGGAGATAATTCTCAAGTCACTTATTTAAAATCAATTCAATGGAACCAAACTCCACTTTTAGATAGCCAAGATAAATATAATTTTCAACAAATAAATATAAATGTTACAAATGGAAGCGCAATTGGGACTTCTGTAAATGGATCATTTGACAATGTCTCTTATATCCGTTCGATTGGAGAAAGATTGAGGGGACCAAATCAACTAGCTGTAACTCAGGATGAAGTTTCTGATTATCAAAGATCTTATCGTATATCAAATAAAGAATGTAAAAAACTATCATTAAATTTTAGAATTTCTTCTCTTTATGTTGCGTTAAAATATCAAGACTTAGCACCTATTGCAGATAAAACTTTACAAGTAGAGGGAGTTGATGGCGCTAATGTAAGCGAGTCGTCTTTTCAACTGAGTACTACAGATAGACAGTTACAAAATAATCAAACTATTATAAAAGGCGGCATTGGGTCTGTTATTTATTATAAATTCAAAATAAGGCTCAAAGTATCTCCAATTTATAAAGAAGGGTACAATGCAAACCTTCCTATTCTTGATATAGTCTCATCTGCTGCGAAATCTGTTCCTGATGGCAAAGATCTTTCTATTACTCTAGATACAGTACCTCAAATAATAGAAATAGAGTCCAAAGGTAAAGTGACTCAAGGATATTCTAAGCAAGTCATTCTTGACATGACCAAAGTTTTTACTTCATTTAATACAAATGAAAATTGGATAGGTTGGGATCTTTCAGTATTAAAAGTGACCCCAGAAGATAGTTTTTCTTCAAGAGCCTCTTTTATAAACTTAGAGAGTATTACAGAAATATATTCTTCTTCATTTAGATATACAAATTCAGCAGTTGTTACTTTAAAATTTAACGCAGCATATTTTTCTAAAATTCCAGAAAGAGCCTACGATGTAAAACTATTAAAAGTTAAAGTACCTTCTAATTATGATCCATTGACCAAAACATACGGAGAAAGCTCTACTCGCACAATTACTGCCACTAACACATTTTCCAAAACTGACAAGTCAGTTACAGTTGATTATTTTATAGGAGAAGATAATGTTTATGCAAACACTACAGATGCAACTCCTCCAATTACAGATGGATTATATGCACAATTTGATGCAAATGTAGCTACGGCTACAGCAGGAACCGTAGTTACTTGGAATAACAGTGTCGCTGGATCACCTGTAAAATGCGTTTTAGGCAACGGAACATATGCTTCTCCAGTTGGAGCGGCAAATAAACCAACAAAAGGAAGCACTAATTTTTCTGAAACAAGTCCAAATGGAAGCAGTTATGGAATATCATTTACTACTAGTCAATATGTAAAATTTATTGATTCAGATACTCCAACTTCATTTAGCGATGCGAATGGAAATTATACTGTATTTATTGTAGCAAAATGGCACAACAGCGCGACAGCCGCAGAAAGAAAAAGAATTTTATCTTCATATACGAATAATACTAGCTGGGCATTGGGACAATGGCAAAACTTTAATAACACCTTTCTTATTGGTAATTTTGTTTATGGAGTATTACCCGGAGCATTTTCTCAATTTAATCGTTCTAATTACTGGAATGCTTCTAATGATTCAAATACTTATATTATAGGAGCAAGCGTCAGTAGCGCAAAAGATGTAAATTTATTTTGGCAAAACAGCACTTATTATATAAAACCGACAGATGATACTGTCGCTCCAAAAGGTCTTGCTATTAACTATGTAGAAGCAAGTAAATGTACAGTTTTTGAAATACTTATTTATAAAAAAGCTCTTTCTAAGAGTGATTCTATTAGAGTTAGAAACTGGCTTAATAATAAATGGAATGTAACCAGAAATAGTTTAAGCTACACCACCACAACAGGTGCTTACAATACAAATGTTCTTAGCGTTGGAGCCAGCACTTATTTAAAGATGCCCTTAGAAACTATTTGCGCTAATGGACAAAGAAGTAAAGCTTATAATGACTCTGGCCTTACTCCATCCGACTATTATGAATTTGATTTAATACCTCAGAGATATTGGAAAAATTGGAAAACTCAGCAAAACTTTGCTTTAAAAGAACAAGGATTTTGCAGTTTTTATTGTGATTTTTATTTAAAACTAGATCCAGCTATCGCAAGCGGCACTTATTCTTTAATGCACAGAGATGGACAGTTTAATCTTTCAATAAAATTAGATGGCGAAAATACCAGCTTAATTTTAAATATTATTTCCAGTAATGAAAGTAAAAATTACACAATAATAAAAGCACTAGATCCATTAAAATATTCCACTACAATACTTAAAGGCAAATTCACAAGAGTCAGTTTATATGTATTACCAAAAATAGTAAAACCAACTCTATTATTTAAACCAAACGCAAGCAAAATTAGCAATATTAATGCTAGTGATAGCACTTGGATTGATACTTATTTTGCTACCTTAAGAGGTGCAGTTAATGTAGATGATGCATCTTTAGTAAGAGAACTAGGGCTAACTATAAACCAATGGACTTCAATGGTCGAAGCAGTTTCTTTTAGAGAAGACAATACTTACGCAGAAATATCCAATCTTCCAAAAAATTGTGAGAAGTATATTTCATTTACTTTTAATCAACCTAGCAACACCGTTGTTTATGGCAATCGACAGCTTGCAAAAGATTATTTCCCAGACATATTAAACGCAGAGATAGATGTTCTTTTAGATTTAGAAAAGCAGATACAATGCAATATAAATATAGCAAATTACCCATACTATCAAACTCTTTGCGCGGGATATGATTATAGACCTTTTGAAACTACCACTGCCAGCAATCAAGGAGATCAGGCGAGCGTTCTTTTTGAAAGACAAAAAGTCGAAATACTATCCCAACAAGCTCTAACAACTTACAACAATCTTAATATAGATAAAACTTTTGATGCCTCTTCTTTATCTGTGAATTTATCTTCAAACCAAACTAATGTTTTGCTTCCTTTGCAAGCTGGTCAAATTTTTAGCGTATTTAATAAAGCAAATCCAAAAACAGGACCATTTATTCCTGCCTACTTTATTAACAATACTGGACAAATAGAAATATTCACAGATAAAAGCGCCAGCAGTTTTGGAGGTAAATTTATTGGATTTGCTGATTCTGTTAGAGTCAATCAAATTGAATTTGATAGGAATTCTCTTTCTAAAGCTTATTCAAAAACTTTGCTTGCAGAAGGGCTTCCAAGAAAAACAACCACTTATGTTCCTACCGTAGTACAGCCTTATGCATCTTCAACAGACTATTGGGATGGAACTTTTAAAGCTAGCAAAGAATGGACGGATAATCCAGCTTGGTGTTTTTATGATCTATTGACCAATAAGAGATATGGAGCAGGAAACTATATCACTGAAAGTGATGTAGATAAATGGTCTTTATATCAAATCGCCAAATATTGCGACGAATTAGTTAGCGATGGATTTGGTGGAGTAGAACCTAGATTCTCTTGTAATCTTTATATTCAAACTCAAGAAGACGCTCTCAAAGTATTAGCTGATATGGCTTCAATATTTAGAGGAATGTTCTATTACTCAAATGGATACATTTTTTCAATTAATGATATGCCAGAGGATAATCCAGTTTATACTTTTACAAATTCAAATGTTATAAATGGTAATTTTAATTATGAATCCACTTCTTTAAAGGACAGGAACTCTGCTGTTTATGTACGTTATATTGACAAGAATAACCTTTACAAGCCAGCAGTAGAATATGTAGAGAACATAGAAGCAGTTAGAAAATTTGGATTTAGAGAAAGTGAATTAACGGCATTCGGATGCACAAGTAGAGGTCAAGCTCAAAGACTCGGCAGATGGCTATTAGCTTCAGAATACAATGAAACAGAAACAGTATCCTTTGAAGCTGGACCAGAATGTGTTTACCTAAAACCCGGAGACGTAATCAAAATTTATGATTATAATAAAAAATATAAGACAGTAGGTGGACGTTTAAATTATATTGAAATCTCTGGAGATGTAAATGCGACCACTGGAACATTAACTTTAGATCGGAAGCTTGATTTCAATTTCTCTGGAGGACAAAATTATAAGTTAACCATTCTTTCTCCTAAGTATAATTTAGATCCTAGCGTCAGTGGCGCAGTTACAACGAGTAATGATTATAACGAATATAGAAAACCATTAACTAATTCTTTTATTATAGGAAGCGGCAACTTAATTACTGGTCAAAACTATGACTCTATTAGGGTCACTGGATTAAGCTCTGTTATGGCTTCTGGATTAAATGTAACTGGATTAGGATTCTTTACTGGAGCTTCTGGACTTTCTCCAAAGTCAATAACTTGGGCTTTAGAAAACTCTGGCAACCTTGACGGCTCTACAGATAGCGATTATGATTTCTATAGAATATTTAGAATTCAAGAGTCTACTGAAGGGACTAATTATACCGTATTAGGCTCTCAAGTATACAATTTGAAGTATACTCAAATAGAATCTGGATTAAACATTACGCCCCCAAAACCTCCTGCAAGTTCAGCTTCTTCTCCATCAAACGTCTTATTTACATTAAATGGAGACAAAATTGGTTTAGGCATATATTATGATTCATCAATTAAAACTAGCACTATAGGATTTAAAGTCTTTTCTAAAAATATTTACAATTCTGATTTTAATCCTAATACAGACCCTTCGCCTAAATTTGTGCCTATTGACCTTTATGAGTCATATGTAAACGCTTCTATAGACAAGCCTCTTACCAATGGAAGCATAAGAGTATATGGAGTAAATATTAATAATGAGTCTCCATTATCTTATACTGATGGAAAAGACAGCACAGATACAAATATAACTTCTTTCCCTGCTGGCGTACAAATAACTTATAAAGACGTTAATCAAAAAAATATTTCTTTAAATAGTACTAGTTATGCTTTTAATGCCCCCGTTCTACAAAATAGGAACATGTATTTTGCTTCGTCAACTCCAACAAATGCTAAATCTATTAGACCCGAAAACTCTTTAGCAATTAATATTCCTTTAGATTTTATCTCTGACTTGACGAAATTTAATAACATTACTTATCCTTATAGACTAAGAATGATTCCTGAAAAGGTCTCGACAAAAGCAGCTTTTACAACTAGCCTATTAAAATATCAAGCCTCTTCAGATCCATTTAGTTACATCTTTAGCGATGACAATCTCATTGTAGCAAATAATATATATTCTTATTTTACCAAGACTAGCAAAGCGAAGTATAGAGATTTTTCTATTGCGATAGACAAGGCTAGCTTTGTAGATGGAAAATCTTACTCGACATCAAATGATTTTAAAAATGAAAATGGATTTTTGTTATTTACATATGATAATCAAGATTCAGACCTAAAAGCTTCTTTAGACGCAATCTTAACAAATACAAGCAACTCTTTTTCAATAACTACTTTAAACGCTTCAAATTACTTAAATATTACAATCAATCAAAGCTCGGCAGATTCTTTTGTTAATCAATTCTATTTGCTGCTAGTTCCCACTTCTCAGAACTTCCAATTTGGAGTCAATACTATAATATATAAAGATACTTATCCATTCGGAATTAAGGATGCTTCAGGGAATGAAATTATAGATTCTCATTTTATATCAATACCAAATACTCAACTTGTATTTTCCTTTAATTCAAATACTGATAGCAGTGGTAAACCATTTGATTCGACTGCTTATAAAGCTTATTTAATAGCTCAAGATTCTTTAATGTCTACATGGGTGAATTCTTCAGAAGATGCTACAACGAGAAGTATCCTAGACTATACTTCTATATTTATTGACAAAGACTTGAATATTGGTAAAATTTATCCTCAAATTAGCAATGCAATTATAGTAAAGAAAGCTGTCGATCCAACTTATACCACTTCTTTAGAGAGTATTATAAAAGATGCTAATGGTAAATATCTTCACTTTACTTTAAATCAGACGATGATGATAGAAAATATCTTTGATACTGCTATCGCTGCTACATCTGTATTTCCTAACTACACAATAAGTAGAAAGAGTGTTGTTTATAAACCTACTTTAAACGTTAACTTAACAGCGACTCAAGATAATACCGTTCTATCTACAGATCCAAATGGCAGCAACGCTTACTACAAGCTCTCTTTGCAAAATAGAGGAAACCTTCCTATAGCTTCTTCTATTTCTCCAAACATACCTCAAAGTAAACGAGCTTATCCTTTAAATGGTAATAAAATATTTACTAGAGCATTAATAGAAAATACTGGCCCCTCTTACTCTTCTCAACCAAAATTATTAGAAGGAGCATCTCCTGAAGGAGCTTCGTCAAATATATTCCAAATTAGGAACTTAATAACAGACAGTTTTTTCGGAAAAGATGGGCAAGAACTTTTTGATATTTCTATTATAAGACTTAGTGATTTATCTGGAGAATTAAAGAAAGATGTAACAGATCAAAATCTAAACTTTGCATTAGACAATATCGTTCTTGTAAATTCTACTACTTCAAATACTGATGCAAATTCTAAAACTATATTTAATACCTTAATTAATAACGGGATCTTCTCTTCTCCATTTAATGTAATCAATGTTACTCCAGAAGATAATTGTAAAGATATAGGCGTTTCACCTAAGAATGCTTCTGTTTCTTTGTCTAGCTCTTCTCAAGCAATTACAATTTACTCTTTAGACGGAGTTACGATTAATAATCAATTTGGCATCTCTAATCTTAACGACCTATATTATGCTGGAGTTCCAGTGCTAGCAAACATAGGAAGTTTATTAATAACAATACAAATCCCAGATCTTCCAACACAGACTAAGACAATTAAAGTTTGGTGTTATAATGGAGAAGATTTACTTACAAGCGCACAAGTAAATACTACTCAAATAAAGCAAGGAGTTCCTAATAACGTATCAATTACTTTGAATAATTTGATTCCTAAAAATTATTATACTTATGCTAATTCTTATAGCGCAGGATCAGCGATAACTACTCCGCTTATCGACCAACAATTTTGGAAATTTAATGATCCAAAGAATTTAGCATTCGCTCACTTATCTGCTAAAAAAGCATTAGGAAGCATACCAAAATATAACTTCCACATCCAAGCATTAGAATTATCAATAGTAATAACTTATTAACAAATGAAACCCTATATTATTTACTTTATCAATGGTAGTCATCAATATCTCTCTACCTCATTTGACATAATGAATAACTTAGATAATTTACATCTAGCAGGTATAAATTATGATCTTGTTGATTACATAGTTCCATTAGACAAACATATCGATCAAAGCACATTAGACGATAGAAAGTATTTACCTGACGGCAGTTCTATCTGGAAAAAAGAAAATCTAATTAATAAAAAAATCCAAGACATAACGATCAAAAGAAACGCCTTGTTGAAGAAACTTGATATAGACTTTCTTATCTCTCTTGAGTCTTCGAACAACAGGCAAACGCAAGTAATTAAAAAGAATAAAAATTTCTTAAGAGAACTCTCATGTAGAACAGAAATGTATCACTTGCACGACTGCGAAAAGATTAATAAATTTAACGCATTTTACAACATAGTAGATATAGAGATTATCGACCCCGGTTATGGTTGCTCAGAATCTGTTCCTTGCGTTACTATTGCCCCTCCTGAAGAGACGGACTATAATTATGGACTAGTAGCGGCTGCTCACGCTATTAGAGGCTCAAAAGGAGAATTACTCTCTATGTCTATGGAAAAATTAGGATGCGGCTACATCTCAGATCCAGAAATTAAAATCAGTGGATACGAAGGAGAAAACGCTAAACATCCTATTCTAAAAGCAGTGGTTTCGAATATAATGTAAGTATGACAGATGTATTATTTTGTTTTGGTGATGAGTTTATTTATTCTAATAATTTAGCAGATTGGTCCATAATTGCCCCCGGCAAAGAGATCGAAATCATAGGCGATGAAGAGACGTTCTCTGTCGTTCGTGCTAACGTTATTAATTATAATAAAGTCTTTGCAGTAGAGTCAAATTCTACAATTAAAATCGATAGCACCATTAATGATTTAGTTTTAGATGGGGATACTATTGATTGTTATTTTGTTACTTATTATACTGCGTTAGTCAATGAAATTATTGAGGCTGGATCTGGATACAAAGTAAATGAATACGTTAACATTAATAAAAGTGCTTATTTCGATTCTAGCAACAATAGAAATGAAAGAGCTATTCTCCAAGTCAAATCTGTTGATAGTAACGGAGGCATTACTGAACTCCATTTAATTAATAATGGCAAATTCACTCAAAACTTTGAGCAAGCAGAATTAGATGGCGGCTCTGGCAAAGGAGCAAAAGTAAGTCTAATCCTAGGCAAGCATGACAAAAAGGTTTTAAAATTCTTTTCTGTATTGAACGTTAAGCGAGAACAGGGTTCTACTTTTGTAGAATTAGATGAAAAAATTAAAGACAGCTTCCTCACTGGTGAGATTTATATAAAACGATATCGCATCACTTTAAATAAAACGACAAATAAAAAATACTCTAGCCATTCTTTTATACTCAAAGTAGAGAAGACTCCTTTCCTAAACCTACCACTAGCCAAAGATAACAATATAGAGCAAATCTATAATCAGGCTATACTGACTATAGACTCTAAGATCAAAGAACTATCTGCTGGCGTAAAGTAATCCTCCGGGTCTCTTTTGTTCGACCAATACTTCGACAACTTTGCTTCTAAGTAATTCAGCGAGTTTACCATTGTTTTGAATACTATTCTGATCGTTTTTAGAGTTAGATGAGCCTTTTTGAGTATTTGAGCTAGCTTCGGAGCTTACTTCACCGCTTTGAGCTACGTTGATTGAAATATTATTTACTACAGACATCCCAGACTCTTGAGTAGCTCCAGCAGCAGAGGTTTTGCCTGATTCTGATTGAGTTATTCCTGAATCCTTAGTGAGATTATCATTTAAAGTATTCAGCGCTGTCACTAATTCATCCATGCTAGAAGATTGGTCTGTATTGCTTTGACCACTATAACTTGTCCCAACCATTCCACCACTAGCATATTTAGGAAGAGAACCAGAATTCAATTGACCCATGAAGTCTTTGCCGTACATATCGACGGCTTTTTTATTCATGACGTATTCGCCGCCCATTAACAAAGCGGGGATATTGTCTTGGCCTGTAGAGCCGCCGCCAGCAAATTTGGCAATATAACCGCCTATAGCCATATCTGGAATATCGCTAGGATTAACACCTACTCCAGCTTTTTTAGCTTGAGCAAGTTGTGTACTATTTGGCATTCCGGGTCTTAATGATGAAGATCTAAGTTTTTCTGCGCCAACAGTCAATCCAGCAGCGCCTATTTGAACAGCAGCAGCAGTTAGGCCTGAATAGAAAGTGCTATTTACTTGATTTTTATAGTTTTTAAGGCTCTGCTTTTTATCTGCCTCATATTGCGCTCGGTCTTGTAAGTACTGATCAAGTTTTTCATAACGATCTTGTCTCAACTTATTTTGAGGATTACTGTCGTCAGTTAGGGCTGCGGCTGACAATCTAGAATCAACAGCGTATTCTCCAGAAGTTGGGCGATCAGGATTATCGTACAAGAATTCATTTTGTAATGGGCCAATAGAGAATCCTCCAGTTGCGTATCTTGGGATAATTCCACCATTTAGATTCCTTAAATAATCAGTTCCATATTTATTAACAGAAGATTTCTTAATGACATACTCGCCGCCGCTCATCATCGCGGGAACATCATCTTTCATCCCAGAGCCGCCAGTAACCATACCTCCAGAATTATAACCTCTGATTAATCCACCGTCTTTTCTACCAGTAGTAGCAGCCTTACCAAAAGCAAACAAAGCATCAACGCCCATCTCTAAAGACTTATCAAGCATTTTATTTAAAATACCTTGGAACATATCTCTAAATGCATCCTTAAGGGTTTTAGTGCCTTTGATAGCTTCGCCAAATGCGCTGCCAATACCAGATTTGAAATCAGTTTGAAATGTATCAATTAGTTGACCAGTGTCTT